>Cebus_capucinus_imitator_PRJNA485217_SSR012__coassemble_907_pt1 | contig 42848 bp, 37 predicted proteins | sample Cebus_capucinus_imitator_PRJNA485217_SSR012__metabat2_low_PE_012 | metagenome-assembled genome bin Cebus_capucinus_imitator_PRJNA485217_SSR012
CTACTTCGAAGAACTTCAAGATATGAGTCGCGACGCAAACCACCACATCGTCTTGATTGGTGATGATCACATCAGCATAGGTCTTCATGGCATCAACATCGACTTCCTTGACCGTGTAGGTCGCCGTCAGCGTGTCGCCGAAGTACACCGGCGCCGTAAAACGCAAGTGATCGTATCCGTACGATGCGCTCGGAATAGGAGACTCGTACTTCTGCTGAATCAACGTCGATGCGGTGCTACCGAACGCGAACGTCAACACACCATGAACGATGCGAGTACCGTACTTGGTGGTCTTCATGAACGATTCGTTGAAATGCATCTGGCTATAGTCGCCCGTGATGCCGCCGAACAAATAAACGTCCGATTCGCTGACCGTCTTGGTAAATGAATAGTTGTCCCCTACCTTCAATGGCAATTCCGTCATAACATCCCCCTTTATGAATCGTGCATGCGCCGCAAACCATTGATGTCGCATACGTAAGTGCCGCCTACGATCCGAATGCCAAAACAAGCTTCTCGCATGAGTGCAGACTACGAGTTTCGCCTGATCAGATACTCGGCATAAGCGCATCATCGATGCTTTGCGGCCTAAACAAACACTACCGCAACTCACGCATTGCGTCTTGCGCAAAATGTTGATCGAAGCGCTCCGGATCCATGAGCAAAATCGCTCGATCGCGACGCTTGTTCGACCACAACGCACACCCGATCGCGACGCTCGTCCGATCACAGAAGGCCCTCATCCATGAGCAGCTTGTATTCATGAAACGCCAATTTGTAGCTCGCCTTGCCGAACCCCGCGATCTGCCCCAAGCATTCGCGTGCCGTCACCGATACGTGACGGAATTCTTCGCGCTTATGGATGTTCGACATATGGCATTCGATCGCCGGAACGCGCTCATGAACCGATTCCAAAGCATCCATTAACGCATAGCTGTAGTGTGTGTATGCCCCCGGATTTAAGATCACGGGGATCTTAACATCCGCCTCTTCCGCTATACGATACAGTTCTTGCAAATGGTCAATGAGCACCCCTTCGCTGTTCGACTGGAACGCGTGGACCTCAAAACCTAACTGCGCCCCATATTCGATCAGCTCTTCGACCAATTCGCCATACGTCTGCGTGCCGTACTGACCCTTGTTCCTGATTCCGTAGAAGTTATTGTTCGGTCCATTGACAATATCAAGCCTGCGCATAATGCCCTCCTCGTTGTGATTCTCGTATGTTCCTCCGCGCGCCTCCCCCACGCGAGCCCTCTTTTATTCCAGAATAAAGCTCCTTTTGACAGTGCTCCAATATCAGATGAGCCCGGTTTTCAGAGAAAATTTCTATAGGATGAACGCCGTTCATGCGTAACGAAATAATTGGTGATAATCTATGAAAATCTTGCACTAATAGCACACGAACGACCCATTCGGCCACGAAGGAAGAGCGGCTATGAACCTCGCACAGCTTTCATATTTCAGCCACGTGGCGAAGACCCAGCACTTCACTCGTTCGGCCGAAGAGCTCCACATTTCCCAGTCGGCGCTCTCCCATTCCATCGCGTCTCTCGAAGATGAACTGGGTTGCAAGCTGTTCCTCAAAGAGGGCCGCAACGTGCATTTGAGCGAAGACGGTCAGGCGTTCTTGGGGTACGTAGAAGATGGTCTTTCCTCTATCGAGCAGGGCATTGCCGAATTGCAACGACGCCGAGGCATGCTCACCGGGTCCATCGAGCTCGGCGCGATCGCCACGGTACGATCAGGATATCTGCCAGCGGCGATGAAGGCATTTCGCGACCAGTACGGCTCCTTGGTCGAGTTCCACATTGCCCAGGGCGAAACAGCGCCCCTGAACCAACGCATGGAAGAGGGCGAATACGACCTGGTCATTGCCGGCCCGCAAGATCGCTCGGGAATCACTTGCAGAACGCTGTTTCATCAGCAACTCGTAGTAGCGCTCAATAGAACCCACCCGCTTGCATCGCTTAAGGCAGTTCGCTATGAGAACTTGATCGGGCACGAGGTCATAACGTATCGCCGCGGTATCGCATGTGGCGAAACCCTAGAAGCGTTCTTGCAGAGCACCAATGCCCCACTCGAAAAACTCAACCTCATTCGCAACTACGAAGACGAGGTCATTCTGGGTGCCTTAGCAGTTCATGAATCAACGGTAGCGCTCACCATGCTCACGTCGAACCTACTCGCGAATCCCGACATGGTCATTTTGCCGCTCGATGTTCCCGGCGCCGAAACGTTCTATCCCATTTCACTCACCTATCGCACCAAGGCACTTCGGACATCCGCCGCTCAAGCGTTCATTGGTTTTCTGCTCGACTTCGAAGCACCCGCATATGAGCGCGACGACTTTCAGCCGCTCTCATAAGCACCAAATCCCATCGGAGCGCACGCCGTTCGGCACTAGTCCGAATACGAGCCACAAATCGCTCTGAAATGTGGCAGTCAGGCCCTTCTTAGCGATCAGCTTCTTCTAGCCGATCGATCTCCTCGAGCCAGGTGCGTGCGCTCGCATCGGAAGGCATACGCAGATCCCCTCGTGGCGACACCGCAACGCTACCGACCTTCGGCCCATCGGGCAAACACGAGCGTTTGAATTGCTGTGTGAAGAAACGGCGATAGAACGTGCGCAGCCACTTCAAGATCATGCCGCGATCATAGCGCCCCTCGAACGCCAAAAGCGCAATGCGGAAGACCTTCGCAGGCGAAAAACCAAAACGAAGCAAGTAATACAGGAAGAAGTCGTGCAGCTCATACGGCCCGACCAGATCTTCGGTTTTCTGAGAGATCTTCCCCTCTTCTGGCGGAAGCAATTCAGGACTTACCGGTGTATCCAGCACATCGAAAAGCACCTGAGCGAGTGCTTCGTCATCGCACGTGTCAGCGTAATAGCGCACCAGATGACGTACGAGCGTTTTAGGCACCGATGCATTTACGGCATACATCGACATATGGTCGCCATTATAGGTCGCCCAGCCCAGCGCCAGCTCCGATAGATCGCCCGTGCCGACCACCAAGCCGCCGCATTGGTTCGCCACATCCATCAGGATCTGCGTTCGCTCGCGAGCCTGCGCGTTCTCATACGTCACATCGTGAACACTCGGATCGTGCTCAATATCGGCGAAGTGCTGCTCTACCGCACGGGCGATGGGGATCTCTTTCAGCGTGGCTCCAAGAGATCGCACCATGGTAAGCGCATTGCGATAAGTGCGATCAGTTGTGCCGAAGCCTGGCATCGTTATCGCGATGATACCTTCACGAGGAAGACCCAGGGCATCGAAGGCGCGCACCATCACAAGCAACGCGAGCGTCGAGTCGAGCCCGCCCGAAATACCGACCACCGCTGTTCGCGCATGCGTATGCGCAAGGCGCTTCTTCAGTCCCAGCGCTTGAATGGACAAGATCTCATCGCAACGGCATGCCAACTGATCAGCATCGGAGGGAACGAACGGGTCGGCATCGAAGGCCCGCGTCAGAACGGCTTCCTCACGCGAAAGCGCGAACGGCACGATCCGATACGAATCAGCACACGCAGCTGGATATGTGCTCATACGGCGACGTTCGGCCGCCAAGCGATCAACGTCGATCTCGCTCATAATGCATTCGTTAGCGAACGTAGTCGATTCGGCGAGCACAGCACCGTTTTCCGCAATGAGATTTTGTCCACCGAACACCAGATCGGTCGTCGATTCGCCTTCACCCGCCGTGGCGTAAATGTAACCGCACACCAAACGCGCCGATTGGTTCGCCACCAAACTGCGTCGATAGGCGTTCTTCCCTACCATATCGTCGCTTGCTGAAAGGTTGACTATCACCGTTGCCCCCGCAAGCGCATGGGAAACGCTTGGCGGATCAGGCACCCAAAGATCCTCACAGATCTCTGCTGCGACCACCAGATCGGGTACGGTCTCGCACGTGAACAGCAGATCAGTGCCCACGGGAACGTCCACGCCCGCAAAGCGCACGACACCCATATCGGCGCCGCCAGAAGCGAAATGGCGTGTTTCATAAAATTCGTTATAGGCGGGTAGGTGTTTCTTAGAAACGAATCCCAGCACTTGTCCGCGATTCAGCACCGCTGCAACGTTGAACAGCTTACCGCGCACGCGCAGCGGCAGACCTACGCAAATAAGCGCATCTACCGAAGTCGTAGCGTCAGCGATAGAGCAGAGCGCCTGTTCTGCCTGATCGAGCAAGTGGTTCTGCCAGAACAGATCGCTACAGGTATACCCAGTGATGCACAGTTCAGGGAACACGATGATCCGCGCGTGCGCGTTCGCCGCCTCGCTGATCCCCGCGATGATCGCCTGCGTGTTCGCGGCACAATCGGCAACTTCGACTGCAGGGGTCACCGCCGCAACTGGTATGAATCCATCCCTCATAGCTACTCCTTGCTCAAGTTCGCTTGGTAGCATTATGGCACGTTACCGACGATTCAACGCAAAGAGAGCAGAGGCGACTCATTTCACCTCTGCCCTCTATTCATGCCTCGGACAAGGAATCGGCGTCATGCGAACGTCGCCGAGCATCGGCCGCATCGCCCCCGACTAGCGGATCTCGTAGCGACCGTCCTTGCGCTTAATCGGACGGGCCTCCATGGCGGGATGACCCAAGATAATGCCACCGATCAACTTGCCATGATCGGGCGCGAAATGCTCCTGCAGCGCATCACCTGCACGGCACACCGCTTCGACCCAACACGACCCCAAGCCTTCAGCGTACGCCATCAAACACACGTTCTGCATAGCCGCAGAAACACTCTCTATGCAGCTCGGGAGCATTTCCTCGCTGTAATTGGGCTTATTCAGGAACGCCAGCATGATGGTCCGCGCACCACCCATGGCCTTCATGAACTCCATGGTCTCTTCGACGATCTCGGGATTGTTCTTGAAGCGTTCTTCCAAACGCTTGCGCTCGGAAAATGCCGTGGTCCCCAGCTCGGAGAAGAGATATGCCAGATCCTCTTCCTTGGTAAGCACCACGAAATACCACGGCTGTAAGTTCTGCCCCGATGGGGCCCACATAGCCGCCTCGACCAACTTATCGATCGTTTCTGGCGCGATAGGCTCGTCCGTGAACTTCCTAATGCTCCGACGACCTTTGATTGCCTCCATTAATTCCATACGTTGCTCCCCTTTCTTTCCGCACTATCGTGCATCGATCCAACGTATAAAAGCCGCTAAAGAAACGTGCGCAGCTCTTTCAATAAGGCCTTGGGGGCTTCTTCGGGAATGAAGTGCCCGCACTCGAGCGCGCACCCGCAATGATCCACGCAGAACCTGCTCCAGCTAAGCAACGGATCGAAGAACTTCTCCACGAGCCCATTCGCTCCCCACAGCAGCAATGTTGGCGCCGTGATCTTCTTGCCCTGCGCCAGGTCAAGCGCGTCATGGATGCGATCGATCGATTCCCCTGCTCGATATTCTTCGCAAATGGCATGGATACAGGCCACATCGTAGTGGCGCAGATATTCGTCATATACTTCAGACGGGAACGCCTCGGCGTCCGTATCGTTCTCCGATTCATAGCGCCCGATATGCAGCGCATTGCGGAAATACATTTTGCGGCTCGACACGATCAGGTCTTCCGGGAACGGCGCTGGTTGCGTGAGTAAATACCAGTGGAACAGCGCCTTCGCGAATTCGGCTGAACTCAGATCATACATATCGAACGTGGATACGATGTCCAGCAGGACCAACTTGTCCACCACGTGCGGATGATCGAGCGCCATACGATACGCGACCCGCGCACCGCGATCATGTCCCATGACGGAGAAGCGATCGAATCCTAGCGCGTTCATTACCGCGATCATATCCTGCGCCATTACGCGCTTGGAATAATTGCTGTGATCCGGCAACCCTTCGGGCTTGTCGCTATCACCATATCCACGCAGATCGCACGCCACGACGGTGAAACGCTGTGCAAGTTCGTCGACGATCTTATGCCACATCAAGTACGTTTCCGGATGACCATGCAGCAATAGAAGCGGTTCGCCCGAACCCATAATGACCGCATGGATCTTGACTCCGTCAACGCCTTCAATAAATCGATGCTCTGCTGAATCGAACATATGCATCTCCCCTTTTATCCCCATCACGACACAGTGATCCGCATTCTCAATGATACCCTTCTCGCGCATGGGCGTCTTGCTCTAAAAAGTGATCGAATTCAATGGAACCTATGCACAAAATAGGTCGATTCCTAAATTTGTTCCCGCGTATAATAATGAGAACAACATCGTACGCGGAAGGGGTCACATGGAGTACCGCGTATCATGTCCAGCATGCGACATTTGGGGAGAGGTCGTTTTGTCGGGCGATGATTGCACTATCGTTATCAAGGGAGGAAGCGCACCGCATATTGGCAGTGTGTGCTTAGCCGTCCCGCGCCCATCGCTCACTGGTTCCGGCACGAGCGCTACGGTCTCCGTCCTGAATCGCACGGGTCACATGGATGACTCCGTCGCCTGCGCGGTCGCAAAGCACGTTGCCGCCGCTCGGAATTGCGCGGTCGCCTGTGCGTGCGGCATTCACATCGACAACGCCTCCGCCGAAGTGATCGCTCACATTCAGCAAGTTCAAGCAGATATCGTCACTTGCGTGCTCGATCTTCTTGAGGTAGCGAAGCCCCACGACCCGGAAGGGCACGACGATGCAGAGCCTCAGGATTCCGTAACTCGAGGAAACGCGCGGCCACAGGGCTCCATGACTCGAGGCGATGCAGAACCCCAAGATCCCGCGAGGCGATCCAACGCGACGCCCCAGGATCCCACGGCGCAATGCGGAGCAGAGACGAGAACCGTCCGCTTTCCCGATAACAGAACCGCCGAAACCGAATGAACCAAGTCGCGGCGGACCAACGATCGCCGCGACCGAACGAACGTTACCAACCAAAGGAGGAGAGACTTTATGAACAATATTCACGACTTGCGTACTGCCCTAGATTTCTTACGGGAGATCCCTGGCCAACTGGTCGAAACCGATGTCGAGGTGGATCCCGAAGCCGAACTGTGCGGCGTTTACCGCTACGTAGGTGCCGGCGGAACCGTACCTCGCCCCACGCAAGAGGGCCCCGTCATGATCTTCAACAACATCAAGGGGCATCCCGATGCACGCGTGGTCATCGGCCTTCTTGCCAGCCGCGATCGCGTGGCGCGTCTACTCGACGCCGACCCGCGCCGTTTGGGTTTTCTGCTCAATGATGCGGTGCTGAATCCGGTTCCTCCTGTCGAGGTTCCCGCAGAAGAAGCGCAGTGCCAAGAAGTCGTCCATCTGGCAACCGAAGAAGGCTTCGATGTTCGCAAGCTGGTGCCCGCGCCCACGAACACGCCCGAAGATGCAGGTCCCTACATCACGCTCGGCATGGCATACGCCTCCGATCCCGAAACAGGCGAATCCGACGTGACTATCCATCGCCTGTGCCTGCAAAGCGAAGATGAGATCTCCATCTACATGGTGCCTGGATCGCGCCATATCGGCGCTTTCTACGAAAAGGCCGAAAAGCTCGGAAAGCCCCTGCCCATTTCGATTAGCATCGGCGTCGATCCTGCCATCGAATTGGCGACCTGCTTCGAACCGCCCACGACTCCACTGGGCTATGACGAACTTAACGTAGCAGGCGCATTGCGCGGCGAACCGGTGCGTTTGGCGAAATGCCTCACCATTGACGAACGTTGCATCGCTCATGCCGAATACGTTATCGAAGGCGAACTACTACCCGGCAAGCGCGTTGCCGAAGACCAGAACACCGGTTCTGGCAAAGCGATGCCCGAGTTCCCCGGTTACACGGGTCCCGCCAATCCGTCGCTTCCCATCATTAAGGTCAAAGCCGTCACCACGCGGACGAACCCCATTATGCAGACCTGCATCGGGCCTTCGGAAGAACACGTGAGCATGGCGGGCATCCCCACCGAAGCGAGCATCATCCAAATGATCGAAAAAGCCGTACCAGGCCGTCTGCAGAACGTATATTGCGCGACCCCTGGCGGCGGAAAGTACTTGGCGGTTCTCCAGATCAAGAAGAGCTCTCCTGCTGATGAGGGTCGCCAGCGCCAAATAGCCCTGCTCGCATTTTCTGCATTCAGTGAATTGAAGCACATCTTCCTCGTGGATGAAGATGTCGATCCATTCGATATGAACGATGTGCTGTGGGCTATGAACACGCGCTTCCAGGGCGACGCCGACATCATCACCATCCCTGGAGTACGTTGTCATCCGCTCGACCCATCGAACGACCCCGACATGGATCCCAGCATTCGCGACCACGGCATTGCCTGCAAGACGATCTTCGACTGCACCGTGCCGTTCGACCTGAAAGACCGGTTCCAGCGCTGCCAATTCAAGGAAGTCGATCCTAAGCATTGGCTGCCTGATTTCGAATAGGAGCTTACTGTGAATCGACTCATCGTCGGAATCACTGGCGCAAGCGGCACGCCTCTCGCGTGTCGCTTCGTGCGTCAATTAAAAGAATTTACCGATTGCGAAGTGCACGTAGTGGCTACCGACAGCGCACGCCTGACCGCGCAATATGAAGCGCCTGCCACATTCGAGGAGATGCTCTCCCTTGCCGATCGTGTACACGATAATGCCAGCCTAGGCGAATCCATTGCGAGCGGCACGTTCAAAACGAACGGCATGGTCGTCGTTCCCTGCAGCATGAAGACCGTGGCGGGAATCGCAAGCGGATACAGCGATAACCTGGTGCTACGCGCGGCAGATGTGACCATCAAGGAGCAGCGGCGCTTGGTACTGGTCGCACGCGAAACGCCCTTCAGCCCGATCCACCTACGCAATCTGGCCACGCTTTCCGAACTTCCCTGTGTGAATATCCTGCCGCCCATGATGACTTACTATCACAAGCCGGAATCTATCGAAGACATGGAAGACCAGATCATCGGAAAGATCTTCGATCGCTTCGGGTTCGACTACCCTCCCTTCAATCGTTGGGAAGGGTAGATCGCAGGCGACCGCGCAATTCCGAGCAGCGATGAGCCCTTGAGACTCTGGGCCATCTAGCGAGCCTGATCCTCCTCGTCGCCAATGGGCCCAAGATTAACGGCTACCCCTTCATTGATTTCGCTATCTTGCACGAACCAATCTAGACCTGCGATATCTTCCGCGTTCTCAACGAGCGTTCCACCCATCCAGACATTTCCTCGGTCGATCTTAAGTTGACCTACTGCTGGGTCGAAACCGGAAACAGCAAAGGCGATTCCCATGAGCGCCAATCCAAGCGCAGCGATACCTGCGACCACCGCATAAAAGAACCTCGTAGCTTTCATATCGTGCTCCCTCTATGCGCTCTTGGACACGACGGCGAATGCTGGCTTCTTGCCAGGTCCGCCCGATCCGCTTGGCGAAGAACCATCCTTTGGCCTCTTATACGTATCAATAAATAGCGACAACGCCCTTCGTAGCCACTTGCGCGACAGAAGCGCCAACTGCCTGCTTGCCGCAAAAGCGCCACGCGCGCACAATGCGCCCAGTGCCGAACCGACCAAACCACCGCCGAAGGACCATAGCGCGAAGGCGACATTTCCCGCTTCGACACCCCAGAACGCAAGTAGAGCTCCCAAGGGCAAGCAGAGGATCCCTCCTATAGCGATCACCCAAATACAGACCGCAATCAACCAAATGCAGAGATAGATTCCCAGCACGGTCGCCGCAAAGGCAAGTGCTAACGCCACCCACAAAGGCGATCCAACGATCGCCGCGCCCCAGAGAAGCGCCCGGCTCTTTCGACGGGTTTTCACTACTGCACGAGGAACCGCCGGAAGATCATCAAGGATCCTTTCGGCAGCAACGCCTGGAGCATCGAGAGCAGCAACGGCTTGCTCTTCCGTCATGCCATCTTCCATGCGATCGTCGATCATTTCTTCGTAAAAGGAAATGGACTCCAGTCTATAATCAGCCGGCAAGCAAGCGAGTAATTCGTTCAACCTGTTTATGTATTCCTGCTTATTCATGCTAATCCCCCATCGAAGGCAACATTACCGTGAACCGCACTAACGCGTTTTTGATCATGATTGTCGGAACCCTTGTTATCCGAGCGAGTATGCCCATCATTCGATTCGGACCCAACCGTATCCATGGTCGCTTTCGCTGCTTTTTGCGATGGATCCACCGCGTGGGTCACGTAGGAATATAATCCTTCGACCACTTCGCGTTCCGCGATGAATTCTTCTATGCGATCAATACCCGTTTGGGTGATCTGATAGTACTTGCGCAATCTGCCCCTATGTTCGACCGAACGGACGGAAATGCACTGCGCTGATTCAAGGCGCTTCAACAAGGGATAGAGCGTAGATTCTGTTAGATCGAGACTCTCGGGTATGTCCTTGATGATCTGATAGCCATACGATTCGCCCTTGCAAAGCGTTGCTAATACGCATGCTTCAAGAAACCCTCGCTTCATTTGAGCATCCACGATACCTCCCTTCACACATTACTATGTGTCGCATAGTATAATGCGAAGCACAGCGTAAAGCAAGGAGGCGATCGTTGCGCCCGTTGCTACTGAGTGCGCCTGAACGCAAGAAACCCCGCGAGACGTGCACTCGCGGGGTTTCGTTTTTGAAGAGTCAATCTTCGGATATCGATCGGTTTTCGATCATACCCTCTAGATCAAGCAAGAGGTTTACTTTTCTTCCTCCAGCGTGCCAGCCTTCATTGCTTCGAGGCGAACACGAAGTGCCTCAAGCTGCCTATTGGTCTCTTCGTCTTCAATACGCTGCTGTTCCTTGTTGTAAGCGTAGTCTTCGCGGATCTTCTCACCGTCAGCCATGAGCAGGTAGAAGATAACACCGATTGCGAAGCCAACACCGCCGCCGCGGGCCAGGATGAAGCCGGCGATCATGCCTGCAATACCCTTGTCCATGTCGTCGCGAACGAGGTCGAAGGCGATCTGAGCGCAGAGCCAGCCCTGGATACAAAGTACAACTACGAGCAGTGCTGCGGAAGCTGCGAGGGATGCCTCATACAGAGGATAAACGAACAGACCGAGAACGGTGAAGATCAGGTTGGTGCCAGAACCATCGTAGATGGAGTCCATGCCCTGGCGACCGGACTGCTTATAGCGAGCATACGTTGCAACGCAGTAAGGAGCAGACAGAGGACCAGCAAGAGCAGGATAAGGTGCGAAGAACGCCAGGAGCAGGTTACGAATACCGCAGATAACGTTGGTACGGTTAGGATCGAATTCGATGTATTCGTCGTCGCGGACAGCCTTGAGGCCGAGCTGCTGAACGGTTACGAAGTCGCCATAGGCGATGATCCATGCCATTGCCGCATAAGGCAGAGCCTGTACCCAAACCATAGGATCGGATGCGAAACCAATGAACAGAGGCGATACTGCGTAGAACAGACCCATGAAGTCAGGAACGCGGATGATCTCGCCAGAGAAGTTGAACTGGAATTCACCAGCTGCGCCACCGAGAATGAGCAGTGCGAGAACAGCCCAAAGGAAGCTGTAGTTACCGAGGATGGCAACAAAACGGTTGGTGTCCATGTACTTGCGAATACGACGCGAGAACATGAGCATGAATACGATTACAAGACCGCCAACGCAACCGACGGTAACGGTGTCAACAGCGCCGCCAGAACCAAGGCGAACGAAAATAGCATTAACACCAGCACCGAGTACGATACCTGCTTTTACGGCAGGAGGAATCATTGTGTTCAGCTTCTTCGACAGACCCGTGAAGCCTAAGATGATGAACATTATTGCCAATTCCAATTCGATTGCGGTCAACATCTGCAATCGAGCAACTCCTGGATCTATCGATTCCAAGAACACGACGATAATTGACATGGCCGGCGTGATCCAACCGCAAATGGAAGGCTCACCAAGTACCCAGTTAAGGGTATACATACCAGTTTCGAATACGACTAGAGCCCATGCAACCTGCGGGTCAAGGCCTAGAGTAGCAATCAGAACAGCCAGTGCGCCGTAGGACGTACAAGCGTTCATCAAGCCAGTTACGACTTCGGGAGGCGAAATCTTAAAGTGGATGAATGGTAGACGAATTCGGAACAGGCCGACCTTCCAACAGGGCTGGATGCCGCCAAACTCGCGTTTCAGCATAGCCATTGCTTAGCCCCTCTCTCTCCTCGTATGCAGCCAACACGCTGCATTCAAATGATTAACCATCTTTCCTCCTTTTTCGAATTACACCAGATAAAGACGTGTGCACGTTTGTCTTTCTCCGATGCCTTCGCGGATAACTGAAGTGGTTAGAAGAGTTCTGCTTCATTTAGCTTTCTCTGTTAAAGACAGAAAGGAAAACCAAACGGAAATCCCCTATAACTCCCTTTATCCGTTGAAGATGGTCCCTACAACAAGCTTTTTGCAATGCCGCCCGATTCCCCCTTTGGACAGACGACACGAATACACAAAAGGCTCACAAAGCATTATGTGACAGGGTTCAGGCGCTGACTAATTCACAATGAACCTGTTATAAATAGTTAAAAGAAATGATATTTCTGCAGTCTATTAGTTTTTGCAATTCCGATAGCCCTAACTTCTACTTCAAGGTCACATACGCCGAAGAGCACATTGTGTTCACCTTGAAAAGCCATGCGTTTTCTCTTATTTCATAGACAGCAAGAATGGAAGCACCCGTTTCTCCATGTTTATCGCTTACCGAAGCTTTTACGAGCTTTCTTGACGAAAAGATTTTCCTCCCGTACTTTTTTCAATGTTATGTGTGGGAGCATTTTCTATTTTTCCGAATCGCCAATTGATCTAGCGCAGCATTCACTCAATTAATGCAATCTCTGAAAAGCCAGAACGCTTACACGCAAGACGAGAAATCGCATCTGTCCACTCATTATTAGAAAGGGAGCAGTACGACATGATCGCCTTAACCACAGCGCAGATCATCTCGATCGTCATCTTCGTCGTCGTAATGGCCTTGATCATTTCCGAAAAGGTCCATCGCACGACAGCGGCGCTCGCAGGTGCTGTCACACTCATCCTTGCTGGGATCATTACCTTTGATACCGGCGTGGAACACATCGACTTCGGCACGCTCGGAGTCCTGGTCGGCATGATGATCTTCGTTGCCGTTGTAAAGAACTCTGGCATATTCGAATATCTCGCCATCCGGGCTGCAAAAGTAGCGAAGGGCAACCCCTGGTTGATCATGGTGCTGTTCACCCTGATCACTGCGGTTCTTTCGGCGTTTTTGGACAACGTGACCACCGTTCTGCTGATCGGCCCAGTCACCTATACCGTCTGTAAAATGCTGGAAATCAACCCGATCCCGTTCTTCATCACCGAGATCATCGCGTCGAACGTCGGTGGTACCGCGACCTTGATCGGCGACCCGCCGAACATCATGATCGGTTCTGCCACGGGCCTCACCTTCTTCGACTTCTTGGCCTACGACGGCCCGGCCGTTCTGGTGATCCTGGCTGTTTCCACCGTTATGTACTACTTCCTGTATGGCAAGAAGATGGGCGTTTCCGCTGAGAAGCAGGCTTCCATCATGCAGCTCCATGCGCATGAGGCCATCAAGAGCAAGTCGCTCTTCACTAAGAGCGTCGTCATGATCGTCTTGGTTGCGATCGCCTTCGTTATGCATGGCGCCGTCCATGTTGAACCCAGCGTCGTTGCGCTCGCCGCTGCTGCCATCATGCTTATCATCAGCCGTGCCGAAGTCGAAGAGACCCTCATGGATGTCGAATGGTCGACCATCGGCTTCTTCGCAGGCCTGTTCGTCGTCGTTGGCGGTCTGGCTGAAACGGGCGTCATCGAAATGATGGCGTACGCGCTGATCGACCTTACCGGTGGCGACATGATGATCACCATCATCGTGCTGGTATGGGCGTCGGCTATTATTTCGTCCTTCCTGGACAACATTCCTCTGGTCGCCACCCTTATTCCGATCATTCAGACCATGGAAACCACCGGCATCGACGTCATGCCTTTGTGGTGGGCCGTTTCGCTGGGCGCTTGCATCGGCGGCATCGGTACGCTTATCGGCGCATCCGCGAACGTGGTACTGGCAGGTATTTCGGGTAAGTACGGTCACCCCATTTCCTTTATGGAGTACACCAAGGTCGGCTTCCCGATGATGATCGTCTTCACCGCCATCGCTTGCGTATATCTGGTCCTGCGTTTCTGCATCTTGGTATAGCGCTACTTGAAAGGTGATCGTGCGCGATCACGACCTGTTCAGATCGAACCACCTGACCCCATCTTCGTTGCGCCCACGCATGAAGATGGGGTCTTTTCATGCCCTGCGGTCCCTTCACTGACCACCCATTCATGGCAGCTCTCCTGTAAGCGCCTGGCGAACGAGCACGCGGCTTCGCTGCGCGCTCAACAATACGCACGCGGGTCTTCGCGTTCTTAAGCAAAGCACTTGCCGAACCTTGCCGCACGCTCGCCAAGATTTGCTGAGGTTTGTCGCACGCTCGCCAAGGCATACAGCGCCCTCTACAGTCGTTCGGAAAAATCTATAACGCGTTCTCTATATATAACGCGCTGAATATCAATCGGACTAACCCCCTCTTGCCTGAATGCGTTCTTTACAGGAAAAGACGGGATTCTTATTATTTTATTGGAGGGAAATTCGATACATTACCGAAGGCCACGGGCCTTCTTTTCTTATGTATCGAACTCGGGAGAGACCCAAAAGCAAAACTATCCATTACGAGTAAGGAGGGATGTGCATGCCAGAATTTACTACACCGCAGATCATTTCAATCGTGATCTTCATCGTAGTGTTCGCGCTGATCATCTCGGAGAAGATCCACCGCACCACCGCCGCGCTTGCGGGTGCCGTTGTGCTTATTCTCACAGGCATCGTCACTTTCGATGTTGGTATGGAGCACATCGACTTCGGCACGCTGGGCGTTCTGGTCGGTATGATGATCTTCGTTGCGGTTGTCAAACAGTCGGGTATTTTCGAATACCTTGCCATCAAGACAGCCAAGGCGGCAAAGGGCAATCCTTGGATGATCATGGTGCTGTTCACCCTGATTACGGCCGTTCTTTCGGCGTTCTTGGACAACGTGACCACCGTTCTATTGATCGGCCCGGTCACTTTCACGGTGTGCAAGATGCTGGAAATGAGCCCGGTTCCGTTCTTCATCACCGAGATCATCGCATCGAACGTCGGCGGTACCGCGACCTTGATCGGCGACCCGCCGAACATCATGATCGGCTCTTCGGCGAACATCCCGTTCATTGACTTCATCAACTACAACGGCCCCGCTGTTCTGATGATCATGGTCGTTGCGATCGGCATGTTCTATGTACTGTACGGCAAGAACATGTCCGCTTCTGCCGAAAAGCAGGCTTCCGTTATGACGCTTCACGCGCATGAGGCCATCCACAACAAGTCGCTGTTCCACAAGAGCGTTGTCATGACGCTTCTGGTTGCGCTCGCTTTCGTGATGCATAGCGTTATCGGCGTTGAGCCGAGCGTAGTGGCCCTTACCGCTGCTGCTGTTATGCTGATCATCAGCGCTGTCGACATCGAAAAGGTGCTCCTTGATGTCGAATGGGCGACGATCGGCTTCTTCGCGGGTCTGTTCATCGTCGTCGGCGGCTTGGTCGAGACCGGCGTTATCGACATGATGGCGAACGCTCTGATCGACGTGACCGGCGGCAATATGATGATCACCATCATCGTGCTGGTATGGGCATCGGCCATTATCTCGTCCTTCTTGGACAACATTCCCATGGTCGCAACGCTCATCCCCATCATCTTGTCGATGGAAGCTGCCGGCATGGATGTTATGCCTTACTGGTGGGCCATTTCACTGGGTGCTTGCATCGGTGGTATCGGTACGCTCATCGGCGCTTCGGCGAACGTGGTGCTTTCGGGTATGTCGGGTCGCTACGGCTACCCCATCACCTTCATGCAGTACACCAAGGTCGCCTTCCCCATGATGATCGTGTTCACTGCTATTTCGTGCGTATACTTGGTCGTTCGTTTCTGCGTATTGTAAGAACAACGCAACAGACGCATATTCACAACAAGGGCGGCCTTCGGGTCGCCCTTTTGATGTACTGGGAGCTCTTCCCCCTTCGCACCCATTCGCCTACGCCCTCCGGTCTTTTTGTCAGCAGCAACGGTTTCTCCTTTGCGTGCATTTCGCAAGACGCTACACTAACGTCATTACTCACATTCGAAAGGACAACTATGAGCAACGAGGGCAAGCGCGTACGCGCCCACTACACTGGCACCTTTGACGACGGCACCGTATTCGACTCATCCGTCGAGCGCGGCGAACCACTGGAGTTCGTATGCATGGCAGGCCAGATGATCCCCGGCTTTGACGCCGCTGTTAACACTATGGAAGTCGGCGAAACGAAGAAGGTCCACCTTCCCGCATCCGAGGCATATGGCGAACGCAACGAAGAACTGGTTCAGACCATTCCCACGGCAAACGTACCCGGCGCAGAAGAGCTGCCCGTAGGCCAGACGATCTATCTGCAGGGCCCTGGCGGACAGCCTCTTCCCGCTCAGGTCGTCGAAGTCACCGAAGAGCACGTAACGTTCGATTTGAACCATGAAATGGCTGGCAAGGATCTCAACTTCGAAATCACCCTCGTGGAAGTCGTCGAGTAGATTCGTAAAAGTCGCCAAGTGGATTCCGCCCGATAGAAATAGGGCGACGGGTCGGCTTCACGTGATTCTGAAAGCCAGACCGGTCCCATTAGCCACTTTCGACCGCCTAAAAGCAAAAAAATGCAGTTTTCGGCACCCCCTTTGCCAAAAAACAACGTTTCGACCGTTTTGCGAATCTTGAAACGAGACTAAACAACGAGAAACACCCCAAACGAGGCCAGTTTGGGGTGTTTCTTTGCGATATAGAGCCTTTATCGAGGGAATACGATGTTTCGAGACGGCCGAAACGTCTTTTTTTGACAAAGGGGGGGTCGATTTTCTGCAAAAAGCAATCGCACCAAGACTGCATTCTGCAAAATCAGTTGCAACCGAAGTGGAGGCGGCCAGCCAGATGCTTGATACAGGCATACGGGCGGACATATGCAACGCAGATCAGGTACCTAACGCGAATTGGATCCCGATGCAGGCATGCGGACAATGCAGATAAGACGCCTGACGCGAGCCAGATTCCAATGAGGGCATGCGGGTGATGCGGCCGCAACAGAGCAGTGCTCCGCGAAGCCAAGTGCACCGAAGCAATGCCACCACGAAATCAAGCCGCCGAATCGGCGTTCAACAGGATCAAGCCGCTAGTGAGCTTTCTTGCCATACATGGTCATCTGCGACACATTGAACAGCTCGCCATCGGAAAGACGGAACTGTTCGATCTTCCACTGCGAAATACGTCCGCCAGCGCGAATGGGCGTTGCGACCGTTTCCACTGTGTCGCCCGCCTTGACCGGCAGCAGATGAGTGCTGCTTACCTCAACACCCAAGAAGAACATCTTGTCGCTATCGTAGTGATCGGTGCAACACTGGCTTGCTGCATTTTCCGCCAACGCAGCGCTAATACCGCCATGCAGTACCCCATGGGGCTGCAGCATATCTTCAGTGACCAGCATACGGGTCACGTACTTATCCGGGGTGGATTCCACTAACTCGATACCGAGAATATCAGAGAGAGCCATGGCGCTTCCTTTCTTCGCTTTTCTCCCATTATTACAGATATACCCGTATCGCGTGATACGGGTATATAGATACTGCACTCACCGAACCAGCAGTGGCATGAAAAGGGGCCCATGGTTCGAAGCCACGCAAGAAGAACGGCGGGGGCCGCATCGCAAATAGCCTGTGCGCCACGGAGCCACACTAAATCGCATCTCAATGCCACCCAGGACCGCCCCTCGGCGTGTCGCCCAGGACCGCATCCCAACGGTCCCGTGGCTCGGCGCCCGCGCTCAACTCGCGGGGGCGCACCACGGGTCGACGACCCCGCGCTCAACTCGCGGGGGTGCACCACGGCTCGGCGACCCCGTGCCCCCCGAGGCCGCACGCCCCTAGCCGATGAGCTTCTTTTCAACCTCTTCGATCTCTTCCGAAACCTTTTCGGCTGCTTCGCGCACCATGCGCATATCTTTTTCAATAGGCATCTCATCCCCATCGCCAGGATGAGGATGATTGTCAAAATAACCTGTCTGGCCGCGCACGTTCCACGCACAGACCGCGAAAGCCATCGCGATGACGAACAGAACCAGCGTAGATAGATCAAGCATCCCCTGCGACCACATGCTCGCCGTAAGCCACGCCGCCAACAAGGCAACCAAGAACGTCACCCAGAAGAACACAGTGATCCGTCGAGGATTATGAGCTCCCCACAATCCGGAAAGTGCCGTCAGGAACGTAATCGTACCCTCGATGATCATGGGGCCAGGTCCAACTGGAACAAAATCCTGCAGATGGAAGGCTCCGATTATCGACGCACCGAAGAAACCCAGACCGATGCCAGCTTCGAGCACGCCCCACGCCGCAAGTGCAATGCATAGAACGCGCGTACGCGTTTGCCATACGGTATAGGGCGTACCATCAGCCGAAAGGCGAAGTTTCTTTTGCTTCGTTTTACGCACTAACCGCGAACCTCCGCGCCCGTCGCGCCACACACCTTCTTAATAAGGCGCGCATGCTGCTTGTCCACTTCTTCGGTAGTCAGTGTGCGATCGGCAGCGCGATATTCAAGCGCGTAAGCCATGGACTTCTTGCCAGTTCCTACGCGTTCTTCGTCGCGATACACGTCGAACAACTGAACCGTATCCAACAGCTTACCGCCCGCTGATGTGATGCAACGCATGAGCTGCTCGTGAGTTACCGATTCGTCAACCACGAAGGCAACATCCATCGTCACTGCTGGGAACACGGGTACGTCAACATAATCGCGCGCAGGACGAGCGCACTTGATGAGCGCATCCAGGTCGAGCTCGAACGCCACCACGGGAGCCTGTACTTCAAAGGCCTCGCAAGCAAGCGGATGGATCTCACCCAGCCAACCAAGCACCGTACCGCCAGAAAGAACCTGAGCCGCACGACCGGGCTGCAGATGGGGGGCATCCTCAGGCGAAAGCGCCGTGAAGCGCGGCTTAGCAATGGCCAATTCGCGCATGAGACTTTCGACAACGCCTTTGCCATCGAAGAAGTCGAACGGCGCGGGCTTGTTGTTCCAAGCCGGATCATCCATCGCACCCGCCATGACGACCGCAAGACGCTGACGCTCCTTGGGGCTCTTCTTTCCTTCGGCGCCGAAGAACACGATGCCAGTTTCGTAGAGCTGTACATTATGTACGCCACGGTTCTGGTTGTACGAAACACTACGCATCAGACCAGGAATGATCGACTGACGCATGATCGACTGCTCAGCGTTCAGAGGATTGAGCAATTCAACGGGAACACCCAAACCCTCGGTAGGCATGCGCAGCTGCTCGAGCTCATGAGGATCGGCGAACGAATACGTCATGGTCTCGTTCAGGCCTGCTGCACGCAGGGTGTTATTGATCTTGTCCATAATGCGCTGGCCAGGGCTTTTAACGCCTAGACGACCGCTTCCCGAAGGCAGTGTAGAAGGAATGCGATCCATACCGTACAAACGCAACACTTCTTCATACAGATCGATCTCGCGCTCAAGATCGGGACGGAACGTTGGAGCGATGACCTTGAGAGTCTCGTCACTCTCGGCAGAAACCGTACAGCCCAAACGCTCGAGCGTTTCCACGATGAAATCGCGAGGAATAGCTTCGCCCATCATAGCATGGAAGCGCGGAATACGGAAAGTCAGTTCGACAGGATCGGTCTTCGTGTTGTACACATCAAGCACACCGGGGACCACGACGCCGCCCGAAACATCGGCGAGCAACTGTGCCGCAGCAGCAGAAATTCGATCGATGCCGTTATCATCAACGCGACGCTCATAGCGCATAGAAGATTCCGAGATGAGTCCCAAGTTGCGCGAGGTACGCGAAGTGTGACCCGAGTCGAAGGTCGCCGTCTCAAGCAGGATCGTAGTGGTCTCTTCCGTGACTTCCGAATCAAGGCCTCCCATAACACCCGCAAGCGCAACGGCGGAACGCGGCGTTGCGATGACCGACATATCGGACGTGAGCACGCGCTTTTCGCCGTCAAGCGTGGTCAGTTCTTCGCCTTCTTCGGCAGCACGCACGATAATGTGGGCCTTACCGGAATCGTCGAGCAGCTTGTCATAGTCGAAAGCGTGAAGCGGCTGACCGAACAAGAACAGAATATAGTTCGTCACGTCGACCACATTGTTGATGGAGCGAGCACCGGTAGCCGTTACGCGCTCCGCCAGCCAATCGGGGCTCGGGCCCACCTTAACGTTTTTGATGACGCGTGCAGCGTAGCGGCCGCAACGCTGCGTATCGGCGACTTCGATATCCACCAAATCGGAAACAGCAGACTGCGATGCATCCTCTTTCAGCGCCGCTTCCATTTCATCGAGCGGGTTCTTCGCATCGACGCCATACATAGCGCCCACTTCGCGCGCCATACCCACCATGGAAAGGCAGTCGGGGCGATTCGGAGTGATCTCCAAATCGAGGATCGTATCGGAGAGCTTCAGGTAATCTGCCAGCGGCATGCCGATTGGGGCATCCTCAGGCAGGATCATGATGCCGTCGTGATCGGCGCCCAGGCCCAATTCACGCGACGAACAATTCATGCCGCAGCTTACCACGCCGCGAAGCTTCGACTTCTTGATCTTGAAATCGCCCGGCAGTACCGCGCCGATGGTCGCCACTACAACATGGTCGCCCTGGTTGAAGTTCTGAGCGCCGCATACGATCTGGAGCGGCTCAGGATTGCCAGCCTTGTCAACGTTGGCCGACCCCACATCAACCTTGGTGACCCACATGTGGTCGGAATCGGGATGGGGCTGCTTTTCCAGGATCTGACCCGTTACCACGTGCTCGAACGCATCGCCGCTACGCTCGACGCCTTCGACGCCCGTGCCGGTCAAATCGAGCTGATCACAGAACTCCTTGAGGTCAGAAGGAACCTCAACATATTCAGAAAGCCATTTAAGAGAAACTTTCATTTTCTTCTCTTTCTATTAAAAGCACCGCTGAACACCTCGCGCAGAACAGCTCTTGCGCGAACATCCGTGCCAGCGGTCATTCGGACACGACTTAGAACTGACGCAAGAAACGCATATCGCCTTCGAGAAGCATACGCAGATCGGGAACGTCGTACTTCAAGCAGGCAACGCGCTCAACGCCCACACCGAAGGCGAAACCGGAATACACTTCCGGATCGATGCCCGACATGCGAAGCACGTTCGGATCGACCATGCCGCAACCCAGGATCTCGAGCCAGCCAGTGCCCTTGCACATACGGCAACCTTCGCCGTGGCAAATGCCACACGACACGTCCACTTCCGCAGAAGGCTCGGTGAAGGGGAAGAAGTGCGCACGGAAGCGCGTCTTGCGATCGGGGCCGAACATCTGCTTGCAGAAATATTCGAGCGTGCCCTTCAAATCACTGAACGTAATGTTCTTGTCGACCGCCAAACCTTCGCACTGGGTGAACTGGGGCAAGTGGGACGGATCGGCCACATCGCGACGATATACCTTGCCCGGCGCGATAACATAGATCGGAAGATCCTGATCTTCCATTGCATGAACCTGCACACCAGAGGTCTGAGTGCGCAAAAGCACGTCCGATTCGCCGCGAACCGACGACGTTTCGCCAGAGAAGTCGCGCACATAGAACGTATCCTGCATCGAACGGCTGGGATGGTCGGCCGGAGCGTTCAGCGCCGTGAAGTTATACCAGTCGGTTTCCACCTCGGGACCTGTTGCAACGGAGTAGCCCAGCCCCAAGAAGATCTCCGAGATCTCGTCGGAGATAGCATTGATCAGATGACGGGTGCCCATCTGCTGGACGCGACCCGGCAACGTAACGTCAACCGCGTCGGCTTCCATGCGTGCTTCGAGTTCGCTATGAGAGAGTTCCTTCTTCTTTCCCTCGAGAGCCGCTTCGATTTCATTGCGGGCCGCATTCACGCTCTTGCCCACTTCAGCACGATGTTCTTTGTCGATCTGGCCCATCGAACGCAAATAACCGGTAAGAGTACCGGATTTGCCTACCACTTCAACGCGGATCTTCTCCAGCGCTTCAGTGTCAGAAGCCTGACCAATAGCCGACAAGGTGTCGGCATGCAGGGATTTGATTTCGTCAACTACTGACATTCCTCGCAACCAGCCTTTCAATTCCAAATAAAAAGAGCCCTTCTCATCCTCTTGATCCAAGGACGAGAAGGGCTCTCGCGGTACCACCCTGGTTGATGCGCTGGCCTTCTGTAGGCGATTTCGCCTTCCGGAGCCCACCGTCACGATCAGCACCACCAAAAACATACGCTCATCGCGTCGTCGGCCATGCGCCATCGTGCATCCGCACATCCACTCTAGTTGCTCTATTACGGGAGCGCCCGTCAAGGCTACAACATCCATGAGCTACTGCCGACTGCTGCGCCGTCGCTGTCGCCAGAAACGCCGATAGCCACTGCATCGTCGCATTACCGACAAAAGCGCCGTTGGCCACTGCGTCATCGCGTTACCGCCGGCTACTGCGTCGTCACTGCAGCCAGAAGCACTACCGACCATTGCGTCGTCGCGCTACTGCCGGCAAAAGCGCCATTCAACGGTTGCGAATGCTCGCTCATCCTGCGTTCACCTTGATGCTCGGAAGGGAATCATGCCGATATTCAGCGTCGCCCTTTCAGCCTAGGGGCGATTCTCTGGGGCTGAACCCGTTTCAGCACGCTGTCTTCGTCATCGCATACATGAATGGAAGTATAGCGCAAAAAAATCGTCCCCTTTTGGCAATTTTTTTTCGGTTTTCGACGACTCGCAAAAGAAAACACTCGAAGATATTCCTCAATATGAAGAATATTGAGGAATATCTCAGGGAAAACCGTCTGTATGACTGCGCTCGTCAGAACAAAATCGCCGAAAAACGCAAAAAATTGCCAAACGCAACGCAAAATCGTGCGCGAGTGCGAATCTAACGCAAACGCGCATCAAAAATCGCTGCGAACAGCTCCGTGGGCGGCACCATTGTGCCGCGCACCGTGGCACCATTGTGAGGCTCCTGCACAAGCGCGCATCGGGAGGCCGTCGCCCCGTAGCGTCATTGCACGCGATCTGCAGCCGACCCATACAGTGCTACTGCGAATCGCCTTACAGACGGCGCCCATTGCGCGATCGCTCCGCAGGTGCCTGACCACACAGGCCCGCCTATTGCACCCCGCCCTGCGTGCCGCCCTGCGAACCACCAGCCAGTTCGCGAATGCGTGCGCTCGAACGATCGAGCCGCTCTGCCGCGATCACGATAGCGCGCGCTTCCTCTTCGGGATTCGCGCGCTCTTTCTTGCTGGGACGTTTCGCCAAAATGCGCGTAAGCTCATTCATGTCAGCTTTGATCTGACGCTTCTCACTCTTGTCGATCTGCTTTCCAACTGCAGCCAACGCCTTATTGACCTCATCCAACAGCCCCTGAGCCTGCAGGCGCACTTCCATCGTCGCCCGGCGGAACTCGTCCTCTTCGGCGTAATCCTTCGCATCCTGAATAGCGCGTTCGACCTCTTCGTCTGACATGCGATCCGAATCATCGATGACGATCGACTGCTCGCGCCCCGTACCTAGATCCTTCGCCGACACGGTCAGAATACCGTTCGCATCGATATCGAACGTCACCTCGATCTGAGGCACTCCCGCCGGCGCACGCTTGATGCCCTTCAGACGGAACGTGCCAATGGCCTTGTTGTCGGCCGCCATGGGACGCTCGCCCTGCAGGACCTTGATCTCGACGCTCGTCTGGAACGGTGCCGCCGTACTGAATATTTGCGAATAATGCGCAGGAAGCGTGGTGTTGCGCTCTATCAAACGCGTCGCCACTCCACCCACCGTTGCGATGGACAGCGAAAGCGGCGTAACATCCAGCAAAAGCAAACTATCCGCACGCACAATGCCCGAAGACGATGCAGACAAGGTGGCGCCCTGGATGGCCGCACCCGTCGCCACGCATTCATCGGGATTAATGGAAGCAGAAGGCTCCTTACCCGTCAGAGCCCGGACCTGATCCTGGACCGCCGGAATGCGGGTCGAACCACCCACCAAAAGCACGCAATCCAATTCCGATGCCGCAATGCCCGCATCATTCAGGGCCGATTGCACGGGTCCCGTAGTGCGCTCCACCAAATGGCGGGTCAACCGATCGAATTCAGCGCGCGTGAACGTTATATCCATATGAAGCGGACCTGCCGGGCCTTGCGAGATGAAGGGCAGGTTGATCTGCGTTGAAGCAGCCGCCGAGAGCTCCTTTTTCGCCTGCTCGGCCGCTTCGCGTACGCGCTGCAGCGCCATCGCATCGCGCTGCAGCTTCACGCCCGTTTCGGCCTCGAACACACTCATCAGGTGCTCGGCGATGCACTCATCGAAATCGTCGCCACCCAAATGATTATCGCCCGATGTTGCCAGGACCTCGATGACGTCATCGCCGATCTCAATGATCGAAACATCGAACGTGCCTCCGCCCAGGTCATACACCATGACCTTTTGCGCGGTTCCGTTATCCAGCCCATAGGCAAGAGCCGCACTCGTCGGCTCGTTGATAATGCGCAACACGTTCAAGCCAGCGATGCGCCCCGCATCTTTGGTAGCCTGACGCTGCGAATCGTCAAAATACGCCGGCACCGTAATGACCGCATCAGTTACTTCCTGGCCCAAGAACGCTTCAGCATCGCGGCGAAGCTTGGTCAAGATCATGGCGGAAAGCTCTTGCGGCGTGTACGCTTTTCCATCGATTTTCGTCTGCCATGACGTACCCATATGACGCTTGACCGAAGAAATGGTCCTACCGGGGTTGATGGCCGCCTGCCTGCAGGCAACGCTACCTACCAAACGCTCGCCTTCTTTAGTGAATGCGATCACGCTTGGCGTGGTGCGCTCACCTTCGGAGTTAGGAACGATCGTCGCGCGACCACCCTCCATAGTCGCCACACAGCTGTTGGTCGTTCCCAAATCAATACCGATCGTTGCTCCCATATACGTTCCTCTCTTCGAACAAGACCAGCGCCCTCGCGGCGCGCACCAGCACTACCTGCTCCTTTAGCCTAAGACAACACCGCCGTGCCCCGCGTTCGCCGTCCCCTAACACATCATCAATTACGAACAAGAGGCGCACGAAGCACCCCTTTTACATTTAGAAATATGTCCCGCGCCCCAACGTTGCGCACGCATACTGAGCAAGGCACAAACCGCAGCAGATCATCGCCGGATCGACCTTGCCTATCGAAAAGCCCCGGGCCTTTCCTTCTTCCTGATAGGCCTGACCGGCCATCTGGAACTGCTGTTGCGCCCTCTGATAATCGCGGTTGTGCGGATCCATCTTAAGAGCGCGGCGGATCTGCTCATGTGCCATGAGCGAATTACCCGCGCCATGATGCGCCAACGCACTCAGGTAATACCAGCGCGCGTTGCGTCCACCACTCGTGACCGCATTGAGAACATTGAGCGCCTGCTGATATCTTTTGGCGTTGATAGCATCAATAGCAGAGCGCATTTCAGCCGTATCATCCACTGAAGCCTCCGGGTGAATAGGACCATAACCACCCATACCGCCGAAGCCGAAGATGTCGTCGAAATCGATCGTCGTCCACCCGTAAGGACCGCTTTGGCCAGCACCACCCGGACCTTGTCCTTGCTGACCCTGCCCATAGCCATACGGACCAAACGGACCATATCCATAACCGCCCTGCCCCGTCGGACCAGCACCGGAAGCACCGGCGCCGCTCGTATTGCTCGCCTGCTGAGCGCGACGATCGCTCGCGGCGTACTTTTCCGGATTGGTGATGCGGTCGTACGCTTCATTGATCTCGTTCATGCGCTCGGCAGCTTTAGCGTCACCAGGGTTAAGGTCGGGATGGTTCTCGCGCGCCTTCTTGCGGTACGCCTTCTTCACTTCATCAGCCGACGCATCGCGGCTTACCCCTAGAACCTCATACGGGTCTTTAACCATCGTGTGTCTTGCTCTCCTTCGCCTCGAAACGCTGCCACACGCCCGCGTACAGAACGCTGCGCATCACCTGAACATCCCGCTCAAGGGGCAAACGTTCGAACGCATCAGTCATGCCTGCTGCGAGGAACTCCAAATTCTCCCGCAGTGCTTCTTTCGTGCTTTCCATATCTGCAAATGGATTATACGAACCTGTTCGAGAATCATCCTCTATATCCATCGCGGCATCCATGACATACACAAACTTTCCCAATCGTGCACCAAAACGACGCAGATCTGATACCCAAAAGTCATCTTCATGCGCGAAAAGATCGCCAAGCATCATGCCGAAACGGTTCGCCGCCTCATCCGGCAAAGGAGGGGGCGCGCCCTGGTTCCGCGCCCGAAGCGCGCGCTGTTCGATCGCGCGAATATCCGCCATAGCGGCCTCGACCGCCTCACACTCTCGGGGAAGGCGTTTTTTCGCCCGACGATAAGCACCCGCCAAAGCGAGCGCGCCCCCTCGTGCTCGCAACGCATGATCATCATGCCAATCATCCAGCATCTTGTGATACGCCAAAGCGACGCTCAGATCAGCCGCATAGTCGGTGTACTTCGAACGCGCGAACGGCTGCGGCTGCATCGGGTGCACCGGACAACGCGCTTCGCCGCATGTTTCCTCGGGTTCGTAAAGCGAACCCAGCACCAGCGCGAGAAAAGTCATATCGTACGAGACCGTCAAACGACATGCTTGCCCATAACGATCCTTCAGCGAACGACACACGCCGCAATACACGCTGCGATACCGCTGCCGCTGCGCCTCTTCAAGGCTCTCTAAATTAGGAAGAACAAAGCCGAACAATGATCACTCACCCGCCCGAAGAACGGTTCGGAACATTCAGTCCTGGCCGAATGAGCGGTAGAAGCAAGTTCGCTCGCCCGTGTGACATGCGGGCCCAGCCGGATGAACCAGCGCGAGAAGCGTGTCTTCATCGCAGTCGTAGCGCAATTCAACCAGCTCTTGCGTGTTACCTGATTCTTCGCCCTTATGCCAGAACGCCTGACGACTACGCGACCAGAACCATGTCGTGCGCTGTTCAAGGGTACGGCGCAGCGACTCCTCGTTCATCCATGCCATCATAAGCACATCGCGCGTATCAGCATCCTGCACGATGCAGGGAATGAGCCCGTCGGCGTTATAGTTCAATGCGGAAAGATCCATGTAAGCGCTCCTTTGCAGCGCATCAGAAGAAGCGCTCCGATAAAGCGATACTTCACGATCGCCCCAGAGAGCGCCCACCTGAATATCCTTATTCATGTAGCTGAACCTGAAGAGCCGAAGCATCTTTCAGGACCATTGAAGAATACTACGAATGCATCCTACAGACGCACGGGGATGCCCTGAGAACGCATATATTCCTTCACTTCGCGAATGGTCAGCTCACCGAAGTGGAACACGCTCGCGGCCAGCACCGCATCCGCTTCGCCTTCGATGATGCCCTCGGCGAAATGCTCCAGCTTGCCCACGCCGCCCGATGCGATGACGGGAATGTTCACCGCGCGCGACACCGCACGGGTAAGCGCCAGGTCGAAGCCATCTTTGCTGCCATCGCGGTCCATGCTCGTAAGGAGGATCTCTCCCGCTCCGCGCTTCGCCGCTTCCGCCGCCCACTCAACGGCATCGATGCCCGTGTTCTTTCGGCCCCCATGCACATACACTTCCCATTTGTTGGGATTGCCAGGAACGCTTTTGGCATCGATCGCGCACAGGATGGCCTGCGTGCCGAACGCCGCCGCTGCTTGCGTGATGAGCGTAGGATCGGCCAGTGCCGCCGAATTGACCGAGACCTTATCGGCCCCCGCGGCGATCATCGTGCGAATATCCGCAACGCTGCGAAAGCCGCCGCCCACACAATACGGCAGATGGAGCTCTTCGCTCGCACGGCTCGCCATTTCGACCGTGGTCGCACGCCCCTCGTGCGTTGCCGTGATATCAAGGAAGATGACCTCATCGGCGCGCTGTTCGTCATAGCGCTGCGCCAATTCGATCGGGTCTCCCGCATCGCGCAGGTTCACGAAGTTGACGCCCTTTACCACGCGTCCGTCTTTCACGTCCATGCACGGTATGACTCGCTTTGTCAGCATACGTACGACCTCTCGTTGAATTCTTGTTACGCCTGCGTAGCCGCACAGCACTCGAGCGCCGCGACCACATCAAGGCTTCCTTCGTATACCGCCCTACCTGCGATGACGCCTTCAATGGATCCAGCGACCGCCGCCAAGTTCTCAATGTCGGAAAGGTTCGCAACACCACCCGAAGCGATGACCGGGTTCCCGAACACACGCGCGACTTCCACGTAGCGCTGCGCGTCAATGCCGGTTTGCATGCCATCGCGCGAAATGTCGGTATACACCAGATGCTTGAAGCCGAGCTGCCCTACTTCCGCGATGAGCTCTTCAGCGGGAACTCCAGCTCCTTCGCGCCAGCCAGCCACGGCCACTTCGCCGTTCTTGGCATCGATACCGGCCGTGAGCATATCGGGATACTGCGCGAGCGCCTGACGTGCGAAATCCTGATCGGTGACGAGCGTCGTACCCAGCACCACGCGCGACACGCCCGCGTCAGCAAGACGCGCGATAGTGTCGAGGCTGCGCACACCGCCGCCCACTTCGATCTTCAAGCCGGTTTCGCGAATAATGCGCTCGATGATCGCAATGTTCTCAGGGACACCACTGCGCGCGCCGTTCAGGTCCACCACGTGGATCCAGCGCGCACCCTGCTCTTTGAACTGGGCCGCCTGCGCAACGGGGCTGTCGTTATATACCGTGACGGCGTTGTAGTCACCTTTGGCAAGACGAACCGCTTTGCCATCCAAAATATCAATTGCGGGAAGCAGATCCATCGCTTCTCTCCTTCACTGGCTCGTTGCCACATAATCTCTCACTGATCGCCGAGGCGCTTGGCGGATCGACTCATTCGTCCGCCCAGGCACGCAGGCAGCCTGCCCTGCGCCCTCTTCGCTACGCTTGTCGTGCGTTCACCAAGTCCACGAAGTTCTTCAGAACGCGCGCACCCGCATCGGATGATTTTTCCGGGTGGAACTGCACACCGAATATCGTGCCACCCTTCTGGACCACGCAAGGAAACGTTACCGAATGCGTGGTGGTCGCGACCGCATCTTCACACGCGGGAGCAAGGTAGCTGTGGGTGAAATAGAAGTATTCACCAGGAGCAATGCCCTTCAGAAGAGGACAGGTCGTATCGGCACTGAATTCGATGGAGTTCCATCCAACATGGGGGATCTTATAGCGCGTTCCATCCGCATCGTATTCCGGAATGCGATCGACCACGCCCGGCAACGCGCCCAGCCCTTCGGGATAATCCTGCACTGAAGAAGCCGTTTCAGCAGCACCTTCAGTGCCCGCTTCGAACAGCAGGTGCTCGCCCAGACAAATACCCAAGAACGGAACTCCCGCAGAAAGCGCTTCCTTGATGGCCTCCATCTGACCGGTCTCTTTCATAGTGTTCGACGCATCAGCGAACGCACCCACACCCGGCAGCACGATAGCATCCGCATTACGGATCTCGCGCGGATCATCAGTGATATGGGCGTCGCCTCCCGCAGCGATCAAGCCGCGCTCGACGCTGCGCAAGTTCCCTTTGCAATAATCAACAACTGCGATCATTCGTACCTCAATATATTTTTACGTTCCTACAGGGCGCCCTTTGTGGAAGGCAGTTCATTCAGCGCACGCGGATCGAGCTCCAGCGCATAGCGCAGAGCGCGTCCCACCGCCTTGAAGCAGGCCTCCACAATATGATGGGCGTTCTCGCCCGCCAGCATCTTCACATGCAGGGTGACCTGCGCATTCGACGCGAACGCAATGAAGAACTCCTTAGCCAGCGAAGTGTCGAACGAACCCAACATGCACAGCGGAACGTCTACGTCCCAATGCAGCTGACCGCGACCCGAAATATCAACGGCGCCCAGCACCAGCGTTTCGTCCATGACCATCATCTGCGAACCGAAACGCGTGATCCCGCGCTTGTCGCCCATGGCCTGCGCGAACGCTTTGCCGAGCACAATACCCACGTCTTCGACCGTGTGGTGCGAATCAACCTGAAGATCGCCCTGCGCACGAACCACTACATCGAACAGCCCGTGACGTCCGAAGGCATCCAGCATGTGATCGAAGAAACCGACGCCGGTTTCGATATCCGTTTTGCCCGTACCATCGATATCAAGCGAAAGCGTGATATCGGTTTCCTTTGTCGTGCGCGTAAGTTCTGCGCACCGTGTTCCTTGCGTCATGCGTTTCACGCTCCTCGCGCTTGCAGTATGTCTTCCAACGCCGCCACCAATGCCTGGTTCTCTTCGGGTAGGCCGATCGAGAAGCGCAAGCAGTTCTCCAATCGAGGCGCACGAGAGAAATCACGTACGAGAATCCCCCGATCATAGAGCTGTTGCCATACCTCACCTGCCTGCGACAAGCGCACCAAGACGTAATTCGAATCCGAATCGAACGCCTCTACCCCTGGCAACGTACGCAGCCGGTCGATGAGCTTGCCGCGCTCCGCGATGATCTGGTCGATGCCCGCCACGAACAGATCGCGATTGCGATACACCGCACATCCTATCGCCTGCGACACTGCGTCGACCGAATAGGGCTGGCGCACCTTAATATATTCGCGAATGACCGCCGGGTTCGCCAGCAAGTATCCCAAGCGCACGCCCGCCAAGCTGTATGCCTTGGAGAACGTCCTCAGGATAACTAAGTTCTCATGCTTTTCCAAAAGCGGAAGCACGGTCACACGGGCGAACTCGAAGTACGCTTCGTCCACCATAACGAGCGCATCGGTCGAATCGAGCAGCTCTTCGATGAACTGGGTGCGGACCAGTTCTCCCGTGGGATTATTGGGACTCGTAATGATGATGAAGTCGATATCGCCCTGCTTTGCGCGTGCCAATATTGCCTCTTCATCAAGAGCGAAGGTGTCGGTACGCGGCACATCGACCACGGTCGTTCCCAGAATACGCGCGTTAGCTTCGTACACCGAAAACGTCGGGGGTACGTTCAGGAACGTCCTTCCGGGACCGCCCCACGCGAGCGACGTATTGAAAAGCAGTTCGTCTCCGCCATTGCCGACCAGTACGTTCTCGCGCGACAGGCCGTTCGCTTGCGCGATCAGGTCGCGCAATTCGTTAGCAAGCGGATCGGGATAACGGTTGAACGAAAGCTCCTTGAGCGCTTCGTGTATTTCAGCCTGCACTTTATCAGGTACGTTGCTGGGGTTCTCGTTCGCGGACAACAAGTGGTCAGCCGGCAGGTACTTCGGATCATACGGAACGACGTCCGCCAAATTCGACTGCGATGAGCGAACACGCTGCATATCTACTTCGCCTCCACGAATCGAGATGCGGCATCTGCAACGCCGCTCTGATCTACTGCAGTGCTCTCGAACGCCTGCTCGATGATCTGACAGCGCAAACGAACGCTCTGGGCATGCGCCCAAAGACCCTCGTGATCTGCCAGGGAAACAATAGCCTGCGAATCGCGAGCCAGAGCCGCTGGCGAATATTGAATAACGCTCGACTTCTTCACGAATTCATCTACCGAAAGCGGGCTTGAGAAGCGCGCCGTACCTCCGGTCGGGAGAGTGTGATTGGGCCCAGCGACATAATCGCCCGCCGCCTCAGGGGTCCACTCGCCCAAGAAGATAGCGCCTGCGTGGCGAATAGCGCCCAGCAGGTCCATCGCATCGGGAAGGTGGAGCTCCAAGTGCTCCGGCGCAATGATGTTCACCGTTTCAAGCGCGGTATTCATGTCAGGGCAAATGATGATCAGGCCCTTGTCGGCCAGAGATGCCGTCGTGATCTCGGCACGTGTTGAGCCTTCCATGTGACGTGCGATAGCTGCCTCGACCTGGTCTGCATAATCAGCCGAGAACGTGACCAGATAGCAGCTTGCCAGCGGATCGTGTTCTGCCTGCGCCATCAGATCGATGGCGACCAATTCGGGAAGTGCCGTTTCATCAGCCACGACGCAAACCTCGGACGGGCCGGCGATCATGTCAATGCCTACGTCACCCGACACGACCTTCTTCGCCGCCGCAACGAACGCATTGCCCGGGCCGGTGATCTTATCGACCGACGCGATGCTCTGAGTACCGTATGCCAATGCGGCAATGGCCTGCGCGCCACCCACAGAATAGATCTCCGTTACTCCAGCAACGCGGCACGCCTCCAGAATAGCGGGGTCAAGCGAACCGTCTTTCGTCGGCGGAGTCACGCATACGATGCGTTCGACCCCTGCGACCGACGCGGGAATGGCGTTCATCAATACTGACGAGGGGTACAGAGCGCGGCCGCCCGGCACATAGATGCCTACCGAATCGAGCGGTTGGACCTTAGCTCCCACCAAGGCGCCGTCCTCGCGCAAGGTGAACCATCCTTGCTGCTTTTGGCGCTCGTGGAAATCGCGGATCTGGGCCGCTGCCTGTTCAATAGCCGCAGCAACGTTCGCATCAACGCGCGTGAGTGCTTCGTCGATAGCTTCCTGAGGAACGCGGAACGATTCTATATCGACACCATCGAAACGGCTGGTGTATTCACGCAACGCTTCGTCACCACGCGTACGCACGTCTTCGACGATGGATGTTGCTGCAATGAGCGCTTCGGCATTGAACGCACCCGTACGCTCGAGCATTTTCTCTTCAAAGCGCTGACCCGCTGCTAGTTCGATTCTTCTCATTGGTTAGTTCTCCTTCGCTTGCGCGTACAGCGTATCAGCGAGTTGGCCGACACGAGGATTGGTCCTAAAGGAACTGGGATTTGCGAAAAAGCGCGCCGTTGACGCCAGTACGTCATCAACGACCACCAGGTTATTTTCCCTCAAAGTCGTCCCCGTTGCCGTGATGTCTACGATGCGCTCCGCCATCCCTGTAATCGGCGCCAGTTCGATGTTGCCATGCAGCTTCACGATCTCAACCGGCATGCCGATCTTAGCGTAGTAGGAGCGAGTGATGTTGGGGTATTTGGTGGCCACACGGATCGAACCCAGTTTGCGGTAGCGCTCTTCCACCGCCTCTGTAGTGCCCGCCGATTCAGCGACCACAAATCGACAACCGCCGAATTTAAGGTCAACCAATTCGACCACATCGGGCGCTGCCTCCAGGAGCGAATCTTCGCCGCAGATGCCGCAGTCGGCCGCACCTAAAGCGACGAACACCGGCGCATCCGTCGGGCGGACGATGAGGTATTCCACGTCATCGTTGCGCAACATGAGCGTGCGCCCCGAATCAAGCAAGTTATCAACGTTGAGTCCGGCCTGCTCCAGTACGGCCACAGATCCTTCCTTGAGCGATCCTTTGGGAACCGCGATACGTAGAGGGCGCGCTGCTGAGGCGGTTTCGCCTGATGGGGAGCTTGCACCTGCATCCGCGTTCGTTGCCGCCGCGTTGGCGCTCGCGCTCGCCACCGCGGCACCTGCCACGGAGGACGCCGCTTCGCGCGCGGCCATTACCTGTTCCAGGTAGAACGCAAAGCCGGCCGCTGGGATCTTCGATGCGCCATACGATGCCAGCAGGTTATCGTAGCGGCCGCCCGAACCGAGGGGCGAGCCCAACCCGGGCGCGTAGGCCTCGAACACCAGCCCGGTGTAATAATCGAACGAACTCATGACCGAAAAATCAATCAGGAGACTATCGCTCAAGCCCGCTTCGACCAACGCATCATATATTGTTTCAAGTTCCGCGATACCCGCCGCACATCCAACGGGCTCAAGCAGAGAACGCACCTCATCAAGCGCTTGCTTGCCACCACGCAAACGAGACAGAGAGAATATCGCCTGCGCGATCACGGGATCCACATCACCCGGGTTCTCCAGCGCGGGATCGGCCAGCTTAAATGCTGGGGAAGATTCCGAAGCATTATTGGCAGCATCGGCTGCGTTCGCCGCAGCGCCAGACGCGTTCGCTGCCACCTGTTCGCCCATCGCGTTCGCCTTGGCCTGAGCCGCCTGAACCAATTCGCCCAGGTACACGAAGTTGGACGTGTGATATGCCTGCAGGACCGCTGATTGCCATTCGTCCGAAGCGTTGCTCTTCTCAAGAAGATCGCGCAGCACGCCCGCGGACCCGAGCGCGATCGTAAAGCGCTGCAATCCGCATTCTCGAAGCGCACGAGCGAACATGCTTATCAGCTCGACGTCAGCTTCCTTGCTGGCGACGCCCAGGCATTCGACACCGCACTGAGTAAGTTCACGCGCCGCAGCTTCGGCCGTTTTCTCGCGGAACACACGCTGGGTATAGCGCAGACGCACTGGGCCGAAGACCTCATCGACACGCGTTGCGCACATGCGCGCGATCTGCATGGTCACGTCAGGGCGCATTGCCAGGAGGTCGCCATGAGAGTCGAAGAACTTGAACGGAGCCGCCGGCACATGACCGCCCGCTTCCATGACATCGAGAACTTCTAGCGTGGGCGTTTCAACCGGCAGATATCCCTGCTCGGCAAAACAGGCGCGCACGCGAGCAGTCAGCTCTTCGCGTACCAAGGCCTCTTCACTTACCACATCGCGAAAGCCTACGGGGGTCACGTAATTCATAGCTCTTCTTTCTTCTCTTCTTCTATCGAAGTCGCTCCGAAGCGTTCGAATTCAAACTTCAATAGAATAGTACGACTTTCTTCATAGTTACCGCTCTATTTGCAACTTTCCTCTACGTCAAACACAGGAACTGTCGCCCTTGTACGCCGATCACGAGGATCAACGCCCTTGTCACTTTATCACAGTAGAGTAATAAAGTACCGATCCTTCACAAAGTTCTTACGTTCGGCTCGATTACTCCGCTTTTCGCTCCACGATGCCGTCGTGCCGCCCTTATCCCGGAACCCCAACACGAGCAGCGATCTTCGTTTCGCGACTCCGCCGTACAGCTCCCATCCCACGGCCCCAGCGCGAGCAGGCATGAGCAGGCGCTCTCATCCCGCGACGCCAGCACAAGCAGACATGATTCCGATGCAAACAGCACCCGCCCCGCGATATCTCACGAATGGCCGCTGCGCCAATACAAATATGCGGCCTTCGCCTCGCGACACCAACCGGTAAAGCAGGAGTATAATGGCAGTATATCTAGGGGATTTGAGGGGGCGATTCACGATGAGTTTCAAAAACATCCTCGTGCCGTACGATAATTCAGAACATGCGAAGAACGCGCTTAAAGAAGCGATCGATCTCGCGAAGAACATCGAAGGTTCTTCCGTCCACGTAGTGGAAGTCGCTGCTCCGCCGCAGGATCTGGTGTACAGCAGCATCAATCAAACCGGCTTCGGCATGGGCGTATCGGTTGCATCTCAAGGCGACTTCGCACAGGTAGTCGAACAGCGCAATGAAGAGAGCGACCGTAAACTACAAGAGAGCATCACTTCTCTCGTCGAAGACTACGAAGGTGAATTGACGGCCGAAGTGGTATTCGGCATCTACACCATCGAGACCATCATTGATGCCGCAAAGCACTATGACTGTGATCTGATCGTTATGGGATCGCGCGGCTTGGGAGCCATTCGCGGCGCCATCGGTTCGGTGAGCTATGGAATCCTGCGCTCGGTCGATATTCCGGTTCTGGTAGTCAAATAAGTTCGCTTCGCGGCTCGCAGGACCGACCTGCTTGGGTAGTCGCCAGCAAGCGAAGGTGAATGTTGCAGAAATCGGAGCCTACCTGGTCAAACATCGAAGTTTCGACTGTCTGGAGCATGCGTCAACCATACTTCAACGCAAAGAAACACCCCAAACCTTACGGTTTTGGGGTGTTTCTTGCTGTAGGGGCCACCGTTGAACAGTCGAAACGTCAAAGTTTGACCATGCGACCCCTGAAATCTGCTTTTTTGGTGAGTTCCCTGCGAACGGGTGCCTACCGCCTTCACGAGAGGCAGCCTCGCGAAGGAAGCTCGCGCAGAGCAGCTCGCACGAGGTCGCCTCACGCGGACCGAATGCGCGCGAGGCGACCTCGATCTGCACGCCAACACCACTTCGCAAAGGGGACCCTCGTGCGGGGCGTCTACCCCACAGGACCACCCGTCTCGCGGCAAGCGCCGGCTCGCAGGGGGCACCCGCTCCGTACACGAGCGTCCGCCCCCCCCCCGAAGCTATTTACTCCGCATCGGCTACCAGCTGAGGCTTTGGCACCTTCCAGTCAGCCGAATCGTCAGCACGTGGCTCCATCTTGTCCTCGTCGCCATTAGCGGCCTTCAGACGTCTGAAGTAATCGCGCGTTTCCTTTGCGACCAAGCCCGAAAGCGCGATCAACGCGATCATATTCGGAATAGCCATGCAGGCATTAAAGATGTCAGCAATGGTCCATACCGCAGAAACCGTCATGTAAGGGCCAATGAAAACGCAGGCGATGTACAGCCAACGATATGCCTTGACCGCACGCATGCTGCCATTGGAGAAGTACTCCAAGCAGCGCTCGCCGTAATAGTCCCAACCAAGAATAGTAGTGAAGCCGAAGAGCGCCAAGCACACCATAAGCACGAACGAAACTACCTCGCCTGGCACGAAGGGCAATCCCTGTTGGAAGGCGACCGTCGTAACGGCAGCGCCCTCAAGGCCGGTCTGATACGCCCCGGTAAGAACGATCGCAAGACCAGTCATGGAGCAGACGATGATCGTGTCGAGGAAGGTACCGGTCATGGAAACCAGGCCCTGACGCACAGGTTCTTTGGTCTGTGCAGCTGCAGCAGCGATAGGCGCAGAACCCAAACCAGCCTCGTTAGAGAAGATGCCGCGTGCGATACCCATCTGCATGGCGATGATGATGGCACCCAGCATGCCGCCACCGAATGCCTGCAGACCAAAAGCGCTCTCAACGATGGTCACGAACGCAGCGGGAATAGCGTTCGCATTGAAGACCACCAGAACAAGCGAGAAGGTTACATAAATAACAACCATTGCCGGAATGACCTTCTCGGATACGCTCGCAATACGACGCAAGCCGCCAATGAGGACCAGACCGACTACGAGAGCCAACAGCAAAGAGCCAACTACCGTAGCAATGGAATATTCCATACCCAGAATGCTCACCGTGTTAGCCGCATTGGGATCGAAGAATCCGGTAATAGCACCAGAAATAGAATTGACCTGGGTGAACGTACCAATACCGAACAAGCCTACGCACATTCCGAAGAAGGCGAAGATCTTAGCGAGCCAGCGCCAATTGCGTCCCATGCCGCGCTCGATGTAGTAGAACGGACCGCCAAGAACGTGACCCTTCTTATCGATAGAACGGAACTTTACCGCAAGCAAGCCCTCGGAGAACTTTGTCGCCATACCCAGCAGAGCAGCGACCCACATCCAGAACATCGCACCAGGGCCGCCCGTAACGATAGCGGTCGCAACGCCAACGATGTTACCCGTACCGATAGTGGCGGAAAGAGCCGTGCACAGCGCGCCGAAGCTGCTTACTTCGCCCTTGCCGTCCTTTTCGCTCTTAGTGATATAGCCAAGCGCGCGGGGCAAATGCCTGAACTGAAGACCGCGCAAACGAAACGTCAGAATCGCACCGCCGACCAAAATCAGGATCATCAGCGGCGGACCCCACATGAAACTATCAATTGCCGATAGGATTTCGTTGAATGCTTCCAAGATCTACGTTCCTTTCTTTTTCTTCGCATCCTCATAGATACTGAAACAATGAAGAATCCGCAAAAAGAAAGAACGTCACAACGCGTACGCGTAAAGTCCACTCTGTCCTTTTGCCTGAGAGTTTCGGCTCGCCTGGCGCGCATTGCGCTGTCCATTCACAGAACCTTGCCCCTTCGGCACCCGTCTCATTCGGGATTCTCCAGAGGTCCCATCCGCATCCAGTTTCACTTCGATGAACCCCGCCAAATGACGGGCAAAACGATTCAGGATGTTTCAATGGGGAAACAGTATGTAATTTGTTACAACCCCTAAGTATCTACGCATCAGAAAAATGTGCAAGACATGCCGCTTATCGGTAGGCTATGAGCGGTAAAGTGCACAAGTGGTCGAATAAACCCGCGAAAAGCCTGTTCGCATCCGTGACCGCGAGGCATTCGCAGCCTCGACCGCAAGGCGCTCCAGCCGCAACCGCGAGGCGCCTTCCTCTGCGACTATGGGGCATTCGCGCCCATGGCTACGGGGTGTTCGCATCCGCGACTGCGGGGCGCCGCGTTCGCACCCACGACCGTGGGGCGCTCGCACTCGTCAGCGAGCCTACATATTAAGCCAGTACATGACCTTCGGAACCCAGCCTGCCACGAACACCACGATGATCAACAGCGGCACACCATAGCGGGTCCAACCATACAAGAACTTGGGGTACTTCATGCCCACACCCTTGTCGGCTTCGGCGATAAAGCCCTTCCAGCCCCAGCCCGCCTTGCGCGTACAGAACAGAACGAACACTAGCGAACCCAAGACGAGGAAGTTATTCGACACCAGAAAGTCCTCAATACCCTGAATATCGCCGATGCCGGGGATCTGCACGCCCGACCAAAGGGAAAAGCCCAGCACGCACGGCATCGAAAGAAGCGCCAGTAGAGGTGCGTTGATGGCCACGGCGCGTTTGCGGGTGATATCCCACTGATCCATCGAAAAGCGCAAGATGTTCTCGAACACCGCGATGACCGTCGAAAGCGCCGCGAAGGCCATGCACAAGAAGAACAGCGTTCCCCATAACTGCCCCAACGGCATCTGCTCGAATACATGAGGAAGCGTCAAGAACACCAGGTTGGGACCGGAATCAGGGCTGATTCCATAAGCAAAGCAAGCAGGGAAGATGATCAGACCAGCCATGATGGCGACCAGCGTATCCAGACCTGCAATGCGCACCGCTTCGCCCATCAGACGACGATCACGCGTCATATAGCTACCGAAAATGGACATGGATCCGATACCGATCGAAAGCATGAACACCGCCTGACTCATTGCGGCGTACACGATCTCGGCAAAATTGGCCGACGGATTGTTGAACAGTTTGTCGAAGTCGGGCATCAGATAGAACGCCAAGCCCGCTTCACCACCCTCAAGCAAGCACGAACGCACGCACAGTATCGCCATAAAGATGAACAGTGCCGCCATCATATATTTCGTGATGCGTTCGACGCCTTTCTGCACACCCATTGCGCAAATGGCGAATCCGAGCACGGTGACCAGTAGCATCCAACCCGTCATTTCCAAGGGGTCGCCCACCATGGAAGTAAAAACGGCCGGGATGTCTTCGGTGCCGTTGAATGTACCTATTCCCATCTTGAACAGGTACGCCACCATCCAGCCGCACACCGAGGTATAGAACATCATGAGTAGGTAATTGCCCGCGATGGTCGCCCACTTGAAGTGGTGCCATTTAGTACCGCGCGGTTCGAGCGCATTAAAGCTTCGTGCTGTAGAACGATAGCTGGCACGACCGACCGCGAACTCCATTACGAGAATCGGCAGACCTAGCACCAGTAAGAACACAATGATGAGCAGCACGAACGCTGCGCCGCCATATTCGCCCGTAATGTAGGGAAAGCGCCAAATATTGCCAAGGCCGATAGCGCATCCAGCGCTAATCAAGAGAAAGCCCAGACGGTTAGAGAACCCTTCGCGCTCCCCCTTAGTGATTTCAGATTCATTGGTCACAGCGCACGTTCCTCCTTGCGCGGATAAAAACTATTACGTGCGCCTTTGATATCTTTCGGGACTTGCAGGAACCTGATCATGGCAAAAGCGACGACCCGTTCGCGCATTCATCGCCCCGATCGCACGCAGCGTACTACGCACATTCCTAAGCGCAACCTGTTTAGTATACGCCTATGCCCTCAAAGCCCAAAACCGCACAGAATGACGGATGACTGCGGTTTCAAAGAGAGCCCAGCCACAGATGACTGCGGTTCCGAAGAGAGCCCAGCCACGGTGCTTTATAGATCGAATAGCTTTCAGTTATACGAATAGCCAGCTCCCGCTTGCCCTCAAGCGCCCAACGTATTTATTTCAGCAAGGAACTGAGCGCCATAGCGCTCTAGCTTGGTAGCGCCGACGCCTGAAACTTCCAAAAGTTGCTCGGGTGTTTTGGGGCGCGCGAGGCACATGGCACGCAGCGTTGCGTCGGAAAACACCACGTAAGGCGGTATGACCTCCTCGGACGCAATACGCTTTCGCAAGGTACGCAAGCGCTCGAACAGATCGGCGTCGGCTGCATTGAGCCCCACGGCTCCCTTGGGCTTTTTCACACCCGTGCCCCCGCCAGCAGCATCACGCGCACCAGGCAAACGCACTGTTTTCAGTGCGGGGCGCTTCATGAGCAGCTTGAAATCATCCGCCGCCGCTTCGCGGTAACGCAGCCCGAACCCCACCAAGGGATAACTACCTTCACTGATATCCAAATACCCCTCGGAAGCCAGGATCTCCACGATCTCTTTGATACGCGGCATGGATTCGTTCTCCAGAACCCCATACGAGCGCATGCCCTGCAATCCAAAGTCGATCACCTTGCGCGAGCGCGACCCGCTGAGCACTTCCGCCACCATTGCCTTGCCATATCGCCCACGCATCTCCTGCACGCAACGCATAACCGCACGCGCTTGCTTCGTCACCTCGACCGCCTCGAACGCGCCTTCGCAATTCGAGCAGTTATCGCACGATCCCTCAGTCTCCTCGCCGAAGTAATGCAGGATATGTTCCCGCAAACAATGGGTCGTCAGGCAATACCCCGTCATCGCTGCAAGCAGACGACGCTGCTGCGCACGCACCCCTTCGCGCTCTTCATCACTCAGCGTTTCGTTCTCAAGATCTTGCTCAATAAAGAAGCGGCACGTCGCAATATCGCCATCGTTCCACAACAGCAAGCACTCCGCCGGTTCGCCATCGCGCCCCGCACGGCCCGCTTCCTGGTAATACGCCTCGAGCGACGAAGGCATGTTGTAATGAATAACGTAGCGCACATTGGATTTATCGATACCCATGCCAAAGGCGTTGGTGGCCACCAGCACCAGCGTGTCATCGTTGACGAACGCAGCCTGCGCTTGCTGACGAACCGCATGCGTGAGGCCCGCGTGATAATACCCCGCCGACACACCCGCTTCCACCAGCGCTTCATGCACCTTTTCGACATCCTTGCGCGTCGAGCAATACACGATTCCCGATTCGTCCTTATGCTTACCTATGTGGTCCATGAGTCGCGCGAGTTTGCGATTAGTGCTCAGCTGCTCCGCTGCGAAATGCAGGTTCGGTCGATCGAACCCGGTCGTAATGCGAAACGGATCCTGAAGGCCCAAGAGATCGACAATATCGGTTCGCACGCGTTCGGTCGCCGTTGCAGTGAGCGCTGCTACGACTGGCCGTTCGGGCAACTGCGCAATGAACGAGCCGATCGTCAAATACGACGGGCGAAAATCCTGACCCCACTGCGACACGCAATGAGCTTCATCAATGGCGATAAGCGGGATGGAAGCCTGTTTGGCGAATTCGATGAACCGCGGGTCAGTCAAGCGCTCGGGTGCCACGTACATGACATCGTAACTTCCCGCCAACGCCCGCTGCAGCACCGTCGCCTGCTGCACTGGAGTGAGCGAAGAATTCAGGTACGAACCGCGGACTCCTGCCGCCAGCAACGCACGCACCTGGTCCTCCATCAGCGACACCAAAGGAGACACCACCACCGTGAGCCCCGTCATGACCACGGCAGGAATTTGGTAGCAGAGCGATTTTCCCGCGCCCGTTGGCATGACGGCCAAGCAGTCGCGCCCCGAAAGCAGCTGCTCGATGATATACGCCTGCCCCGTGCGAAAATCCTCGTAGCCGAATCGTTCCCGCAAAACATCACGAGCGGCCTGCATCACGCCAGGCGCAAGATCACTGATGCCAGTTGTCATATATCCCTCTTCATGCACTTCTATACATCCATTTTATATATGCGCGCAACGCCGCATTCATCACACAACGCATTGAGACGCTTATCTACGGACATGAGCGTTGCAGCATTGCGGCGCGCCGCCGTTAAATACAACAGGCCGTAGACCGGATGGTCAAGACGCGCGGCTTCAGCAAGCGATTCCAATAGATTACTCTCTGCAGGAACGAACACATCGACCAACGAAATCAGCGCCCGTAACTTCTTTTGCGCTTCCTCTAGTGACATCATCCCCTGCTGGACATACTTCCACAGCACGTTCGCCACCTCTGCTTTATACAATTCCGGTGCGATGATGGTTTCCTCTTCCAGAACAAGGCTACGCAAAGCCCGCCCCACTTCGGTCGATCGGCACATCTCGAAAGCAGCGCAGCAATCGATGACTATCATTATTCAGCCCCGCTTTGCTTGATCGGGTCTTCGACCATCCGCTCACCACAAAGGTGCTGGATGCTATTTTCTCTCATGTCGCGGACCATATCCGCACTCGAATCATATCCCTCGGGAAGGGGCACGACTCCGCCAGGTCTTTTAGATGAATCAGCATCGAAGCTTGCGAATATCCTGTGGCGTTTTTCCTGTCTGCGTTCGATTTCGTCTTGAGGCTCAACAGAGAACCCTGCGCCTGACTGGGAGTTCGCGCCTGAATATGCCCCGAAAGGGACCGCATCGTCGCTCTGCGCACAAGGCGCTTTTCGCTGTTCAGCAACGTAGCATTTCAGAACGTGAAGCGTTTGCTGCGCCAAGCTTCGATCATCGCGCAGAGCATAGAGCTTCAATTCTTCGTATAGATCTTCCGGGCAATCCCGAACTTGTAATGCAGGCATAGCAACCTCCCCATACATGCATATCGAATGCATTTTACATCATAGCAGGTATCCATGCCTTACCACGAGAGCCTTATTGCGAACAGACCTTCGGATCGCACAAATCAGAACCACCCGCATAGCGGGTGGTTTGCTCTTAGGGTATAACCCT
>Cebus_capucinus_imitator_PRJNA485217_SSR012__coassemble_912_pt1 | contig 39325 bp, 30 predicted proteins | sample Cebus_capucinus_imitator_PRJNA485217_SSR012__metabat2_low_PE_012 | metagenome-assembled genome bin Cebus_capucinus_imitator_PRJNA485217_SSR012
ACCGGTGGCCGCCTGTATGAATCAGGCGGCCACACCACTTTTTGGGACACAACCTTCGACTCGAGTCGCCATTCGTAGAAAAACGAAAATTATTGCCAAATTACCTCGAAATAATTGCGCAAGGTATTTTTGATTCGCACCCCGGAGGCAGGCTCGGGCTGAAGTAGGCCTGCGAGCAGGCTTGGGCTGGGGATCGGCGAGCGCGTTCGAGTCGAGGCAACCCTGTGGGCAGACTCGGGGCGAAGTAACCCCGCACCCCGAGGCGGGTTGGGTCCGAAGGGGTCGCATATCCCAGAGCGGGGTTAAACTGAGGCGGTTTCACGCCCCGAAGGTAGGTTCGGGCAAAGCGGTCTCACACCCCGAAGGCGGACCCGGGTTGAAGCAGCCCGCCGGGGTGGGTTGAGGCTGAAATAGCTCCGCGAGTGGGTTCAGGCTGAGGCGAACCCGCACACCCCAGGGCGGGCTGAGGCCAAATAGCCCCGCACCCCGCAGCGGCCCCTAGTCCTCGTAGAAATCAGCCGCATCTTCCAGAAGATCGATGATGTTGATGCTCTGCGGGCACATATCCTCACACGAACCGCACTGCGTGCACTGCGAAGCACGGCCATCCCGCGTCTGCCAAGCGTACTGGCTTTTGGCGAACTCGCGGTTCTCGGTCATCTTTTCCAGATTGAGTAAGCTCATGATCTCGGGGATCTTCACTCCAGCGGGGCAATCTTTCACGCAATAACGGCAGTTGGTGCACGGAATGGTCCCTACGCTTTCCAATGCCTCGATCGCCTGAGCGAGCACATTCGATTCTTCATCAGTGAAGGGAGCGTTGGCCTTCCATTCCTTCACGTTTTCCTTTACTTGATCAAGAGTGGACATACCGGAAAGAACCGAAACCACGTTGGGCAGGTTATAGCAGAAGCGATACGCCCACGAAACCGTGCTCTTATCAGGGTTAGCCGCCTTGAGAACGTCTTCTCCGCGCTTGGGCAGCTCCGCCAAACGGCCGCCGCGTGCTGGCTCCATAATGACAACGGGAACACCATGCTTTTCCGCAACTTCCATGCACTTGCGAGATTCGACGACCGGGTTATCCCAGTCCAGATAATTCACCTGCACCTGAACGAAATCCATATTGGGATGCTCGTCCAGAAGCTTATCGAGCGCATCGGCACCGTCATGAATGGAGAAGCCCAGGTACTTGATGACCCCTTCATCCTTTTTCTGCTGAGCCCATTCCCACATACCGTACTCGTCGAACTTGGCCGTGCGCGGACCGCCAACATTGTGCAGCAGATAGAAGTCGATGTAATCCACACCCAAGCGCTCAAGCGATGTATCCAAGCAGGCCTTTGCAGCATCGGCATCAGGCTGCGCCCACGCAAGGCACTTCGTCGCGATCGTGAACGAATCGCGCGGATAACGCTCCACCAGCGCTTTACGAACCGCAACTTCCGACGTTCCTTCGTGATATACATAGGCTGTATCGAAGTACGTTCCGCCCGCTTCCATAAAGGCATCGACCATGGCTTTGAACTGTTCGATATCAATAGCAGTTTGATCTTCGGGGTTCGTTAAGGGCAAGCGCATACAGCCGAAGCCGAGCTTTGGCGTATCTAGAAGATTAGACATAATGGGCTCCTTGTTTTGAAGTTTCTGCAAGCAGTATCTTAAAACTTGAAGTGCACTCTAAGTCAAGAGCCCACGCAACCCCGCGAGTCCCCTCCAACGAAACTACGTATTGGCACCACGAAAGACCGCGCGCTCTTCAGCAAAGGGTTTCAGGATAACCTTCGCTTATTTCGCCTTTTAAGAAGACAAATAAGCACAGCGAAACTACGCGGACACGGCAGTTCCGTCCCGGAACTTTCTGACCGCGAATCAGGGGCTGTGCTTTTGTCGGTCTTCTTAAAAGGCGCGCTACGGAAATATCCTGAAACCCTTTGCTGAAGAGCGCGCGGTCTCCCGGAGACGAGAATGCTAGCTTTGCCGAAGGGTGTCGGCGGTGTCGAGAGATCGAGGCTTGCAGCTGGCGGCGGTGTCGACGGTCGCCAGCCCTACTGACAGCCGTCGACGCTGCCGGAGACAAACGATACCCAGGCGGAAGAAGCTAGTTCTTCACTCCGTACTGCTCGTAATATGCATCGAGCGCCGCTTTGATGGCGTCATCGATGACGACCTTGCCTTGGACTTCGTGATTGTGCAGCATCTCGGTAACTTCTGCCATGCTTACGATAGATGCAACGGGGAAGCCGTACTTTTCCTGCACTTCTTGCTGAGCGGTAACCACGCCGCCCTTGCCAACTTCCATGCGGTTCAAGGAAACGATCAGGCCCTTTACTTCCACGTTGGCAGCGGCTTTCAAAATGGGATAGGTCTCGTCGATCGACTTTCCGGAAGTGGTCACATCTTCAACCATTACCACACGATCGCCATCGCGCAGCTCCGAACCAAGCAAGTTGCCCGCATCGGATCCGTGATCCTTCACTTCCTTGCGGTTAGAGCAATAGCGAACCTCTTTACCGTAGAGCTCCTGGATGGCGATGGCGGTCACCACAGCCAGCGGAATACCCTTATACGCTGGGCCGAACACCACGTCGAAATCGAGTCCGAAATTATCATGAATGGCGCGCGCATAATACTCACCCAAGCGGCGAAGTTGGCTTCCGGTCACGTATGCTCCGGCGTTCATGAAGAACGGAGATTTGCGGCCGCTTTTTAGGGTAAATTCGCCAAACTTCAGAACCTGGCTTTCCACCATAAATTCGATGAATTCCTGCTTGTACGCTTCCATGGCGGCCTCTCTCTTTTCTTCGATTACTCAGTCGAACATTTTCGCTATTCGCATAATAGCAAACCAGCAGTCTGATCTTGCAATCAAACTGCTGGGATAGATCGTGGTATGGAATTTGCGCTGAGTGCCGCCGTTGAGCGTTCACGCCACGGACGTCGGACGCTCGCGACGGGCGCTCACACTTTTCGCTGGGCCGCGGGCGGTTGACCTTCGCGCCGCGCGTTGGACGACAAATGCCGGAGCTCGCGTTTAGTGTTGGACCGCGGGCGTCGGACGCGCTTGCGCCTAGCGCTGTGCGATGGGCTTGTAGACCTTCGCCTGCGCGTTGGTCTTGTATGCCGGGCGAATAATGCGCTTGCCGCTTACCAGCTCTTCGAAGCGATGCGCCGACCAGCCTGCCATACGCGAGCATGCGAACAACGGCGTAATAAGATCGGTCGGAATGCCCAAGAGCGAATACACGAAGCCAGAATACATGTCCACGTTGGCGCACATATCCTTCTTGGTGCCCTTTTCACGCAGAATGACTTCGGGGCTCAAGCGCTCGATCATCTTCAGGAGATTGAGTTCTGCTTCATATTCGGTGCCTTCGGCGAGCTTCGTCGCGAACTTCTTGCAGATGACTGCACGAGGGTCGGATTTGGTGTATACCGCATGGCCCATGCCATAGATCAGACCCGTATGGTTGAACGCTTCCTTGTTGACGATCTTGGCGATATAAGCTGCCACTTCGTCTTCGTTCTCCCAGTCAGCTACGTTTTCCTTGATCTCCTTCTGCATTGCAAGCACCTGGTGGTTAGCACCGCCATGCTTAACGCCCTTCAAAGACCCAATGGCACCTGCGTATGCCGAATAGGGATCGGTATCAGCTGAACTCAACACGCGGCAGGTGAAGGTGGAGTTGTTGCCGCCGCCGTGTTCAGCGTGCAGGCACATCATAATGTCAAGCATGCGCGCTTCTTCGACCGTGTACTGACGATCGGGACGCAGCATGGACAGAACGGTTTCCGCCGTTGATTCACCGGGAACGAAGCGGTGCATGATCATCGATTCGCCGTAGAACGCAGCTCGTTTCGCATAATAGGCAAGGACCATGGCGCGCGGCAAACGAGAAATCAGCTGCATTGCCGTTGAGATCTCATGCTCGTAGGAGCGATCTTCCGCATGGGGATCATCGGCGTACAGCATAAGCACCGAACGGGAAAGTAAGTTCATGATGTCGCGAGAAGGAGTGCTCATGATCTTCGATGCGGTGAAGCCATCGGGCAAGTCACGATGGGTATCAAGGCGCGAAATGAAGAAATCCAGCTGGCTTTGGGTAGGCAGTTCCCCCATCAGCAACAGGTAAGCGATCTCTTCGAAACGGAAGCGCTTGTCTTCATCGCCACCGAGCAGGTCATAAATATCGTATCCACGGAACGTGAGTTTGCCTTCATCGGGGATCTTGTCGCCTTCGCTCATCAGATAGCCATGAACGTTGGAGATATTCGTGACGCCCGCGATAACACCCGATCCATCGCTGTTGCGCAATCCGCGCTTTACGGGATAGCGTTCGTATAATTCTGGATCGACCGAGTTGATCTTGGTGATGTTGTCGTAGAGAGCAAGCTTGCGTTCTTCCATGGAAATTCCTTTCAACCGCGAATTTTCATTTTATACCGAACAGATAAAATGCACACGAAGACCCGTTTCGTACGAGCGATAAGCGGCATTTGTGGCGTTACCTGCACGATATCAACACGAGCGAAGCCATCGAGCCACCGTTGGTGGACCTGCCGCGTCAATGGCGAAGCAACTGGCACATCGCGCTTCCGCGTCAGTGGCACATCGCGCGGCGCACCACTTCCTTCCGCGTCAATACCAAAGCTCCGGCGCATCGCCGCACGACACCAACACCGAAATAGCCAGCACGGCACCCCCCCTACCTTCGTAAGTGAGCCTTTGTTTCTACCGCCCGACAACCGTTCTCGTCCCTGTTGAGTGATACACTTTTATTTATGGGGAACACATAAGGAGGGGCGCCATGGACTGGCAACAGGACTACGAACGCAAACAGGTTACGCTCGATCAAATATTCGAAGAGCATCTTACCGGAAATCAGAAAATATATATGGGTGGACTTCATGTTCCCACCACCATCATCAATGCACTGCTCGATCGCGTAAAAGCGGGCACCATCAGCGGCATTGACGTATACGGCAACTGGATGAATGGCGACATCACCTTCGCCGATGTTCATGCAACACCCGACCAGTTCCGCTACCACACCTACTTCGCCGGTCCGAACGAGCGCACCGGGTTCAGCACTGGGTCGAAATGCGTCACCCATATTCCCGTTCACTTCTCCGACACGAATCGGATGCTCGAAGAAATCGGCCTTGATTATGCCGTGGTCCAAATGACGCCACCCGACACTCATGGCAACTGCAACATCGGGCCCCTCGGGTTCGAACAGGGCGCCCTGCGCGGCGCGAAGCACATCATCGGCCAGATAAACACCCGCCTTCCGCGTGTGTTCGGCGATTCTCACGACTACCACGTGGATCAGATCGATGCGTTCTTGCTACAGGACGAACCTCTTGAAGACATCATCACCCCTGATCCCACCCCTGAAGAGTGCAAGGTGGCCGAATGGATCGTCGATCGCGTGAATGATGGAGACTGCATTCAGCTGGGCATCGGCGGCATTATCAATGCCATCGCCGCCGGCCTTGCCACAAAGCAGCACCTTGGCGTGTTCACTGAAATGTTCTCGGACGCGTTCGTGCAGCTGCAGACGAAGGGCGTTATCGACAACTCCCGCAAGAACTACTTCCCCGGCGTTTCAGTGGGCGGATATTCCACCGGCACTCAGCGCCTGTACGATTTCATCAACAACAACCCCGACATGTTCTATTCCTCATACGAAACGGTCTGCGATCCCGTATGCATTGCCAAGAACGACAACCTGGTTTCGGTCAACACGGCTGTGAGCATCGACCTCACCGGTCAGGTATGCGCTGAAAGCATTGGGGCGCGCCAGTACTCTGCAAGCGGCGGGCAATTCGATTTCGTTCGCGGCGTAAAACATTCCAAGAACGGACGCGGATTCATCGCCGTAACCAGCGTGGCCCATACGAAAAAGGGTGCCGTATCGAAGATCGTCCCCACCCTCGCACCAGGCAGCGCCGTAACGTCACTACGCAACGACCTGCAGTACGTGGTCACCGAATACGGCGTGGCGGACCTGCGCTGGGCCGATATTCCCACCCGTGCGCAACGCCTTATCAACATTGCTCATCCCGATTTCCGCGACGAGCTTACCTTCGAAGCAAAAAAGCTCGGGTTCTTATATTAGAAGCTTCGAATACCGACAACTCGCACACGCAGGTGAGCTACTTAGAGCGATGCAGGCGCGATTTAAGCGATCCGCCCATACGGCTTTCAGGCTGCAAGATCATGAAGGCAGCAACCACAGCAACCACGGCCAACGCCGCACCAACGGGGCCCGACCACACGAAGCCAGCATGGTTCGCGACCACGCCACCCAAGAACGATCCCGTCGCAATACCGAAGTCAGAAGACGTGGGCATGACCGCCGACGCCAGCGTGAGCGCGCGCGGATAATCCTTCGCGGACACCTGCAATAAGTACGACTGCAGCGGGGCGTTCATGTGATAGATGAACACACCCGTGAGTACCACGTTAATGATGCACAGCACCGTATTGCCCGAAGCCAAGCTGGGGCCGAGCATCAGCAGTACCACTGCCTGCAGGATGAACATGAGCGGCATTTTGCCCAGGCCATAACGCTGAGCGAGCGACCCTCCACCCAAATTCGACACGATGGTAGCGCCACCATAGAAGAACAACACGATACTGACCATCCATACCGGCAAACCAACGCCATCTTCCAGAATGGGCGTCACATATACATAGAACACGTACGTTGCCGCCATGCCGAAGCCCTTCATCATAAGAACCAAAATGATGCGGCGATCCTTCAGAATAACCAGCTGTTCGCGCACGCTCGACGAAACGTCGGTCGATCCCGAACGCGGCACCGAGACCAACAGCATCACGGTAACCACGATCGCGACCGCCTCCACCGCCACGAAGGCTGCCTTGATGCCATACGCATCGGAGAGCAAGGTACCCACAGGCGTGCCCAAAACACTGGCGACCGAGAACCCGGCGTATACGAACGAAATAATACGGGGAGCCTTTTCCTGAGGAATGATGTCGCTGATGAACGTCATGACCGTCGAAAGCGTAACGCCCGAAACAATAGCCGTACAGATACGCGCGAGCATCAGGATCTCATAACTCGGTGCGAAAATGGCAAGCGTGTTGCCCACGTTGAAAACCACCAAGAAGATGACGAACAAGGGGAAGCGTCTGAAGCGTCCCGTTGATAGCACGATGATGGGAGTCGACACCGCGTAGGCAATAGCGAAATAGCCCACCAAATTACCCGCATCCGAAAGGCCGATCTGATACACCTCTGCCACATCGGGCGTGATGCCGATAACGATGAATTCGGCAAATCCTAACGAGAAACCAACGGCTACCATTGCGATCGTCGCTAACTTCATGCGCCCTGCACTGTATTCCACGAAACCACCTTATTACTATCTACCGAGCAAGAAAAACGGCGCCTATCGCGCCGCCGAAGCCCACCTGTTCACACATAGCTCGCTATTTTAATTCTTTTTATGTTGAAGATTACGAGTTTTTGCAAAACAGAACATTGCGAAAGAGCATTGGCTCCGAACGAACCTATTTGGTCGACCTATTGATCCACATCAATAAGACCCCTAAAACAAAATACTCGCTATACCATTTCCCCCAAATGCTCGTATCATGAGAAGTGAGCATTTGAGGGAGTGCTCGATGCGCAGGCGATTCAAGTCGACGCTCAATGCACCCATCGGGTCTCGAGTGGAGAAAAGGGGCAGGAACGCTTTTGCGCACAAATGCGACGTATCGAATGCGCCGCGCACAAATGAATAGAGGAGGGCATCATGAGGGGAAGCGACCACACTATTTTCGAGACCGGGCAGATGGGGATCCCACGGTTCGATCTAACGGACAAAGTCGCTATCATCACAGGCGTAGGAAGCGAGATCGGTATCGGGCGCGGCATTGCGCGAACATTCGCCGCATACGGTGCGAAACTCGTCATCGCAGACATGCACGACGACAAGATACAGGCCCGCGCAAAAGAGATCGCCGCGGAATTCAACGCCGAAGTCATTCCCGTTCGCTGCGACGTACGATGCGAAGAAGACCGAGAGAGCCTTGTCAGAACCGCCATGGATGCCTTCGGGCGCATTGATATCCTGGTCAACAACGCCGGCGTTACACTGACCAACGATCAGCTTGCTATGGATGTTGACGAGGAAGAATGGGACCGCGTGGTGGACACCGACTACAAGGCAGTGTTCTTCCTTACCCAGCGCGTTGCAAAGATCATGATCGAACAAGAACGCGGCAATATTATCAACATCGCTTCAGTAGTAGCGCGCGTAGCGTCTACGCGTATGCTGCCCTATTCATCCGCCAAAGCGGCCGTTGTGCAGATGACCCGCTGCATGGCCTTCGAATGGGCGCGCTTCAACATTCGCGCCAACTGCATTTGCCCTGGCTATATTGATACCAACATGACTCAAAGCACGCTCAATAAGCCCAAAGCGTACGAGGCTATCACCCGCCCCATTCCCCACAACCGCAAAGTGGGCGACCCCATGGATATTGCTGCTGCGGCGCTGTTCTTGGCCAGCGATTGTTCGGATATGGTCAACGGCACCCCGCTCTACGTTGATGGGGCCCGTTCTATCTGGTAGGAAAACCCAAAGGGGAGATGCGCTCGACTGCACATCTCCCCTCTTCTGCTAAGAGCGTCCTTCGGGGCACTCTGCCATGTGCCCCGCGGGCAGCGCGACGAGCACGCCGCTACGCCCTACGCGTCCTGCCACACCTCTTCTGCAACCGACTTAATGAGCGCAATCTTGTTCCACTGGTCTTCGTCGGTGATGATGTTGCCTTCTTCGGTCGAAGAGAAGCCGCACTGGGGGCTGATACACAGCTGCTCGAGCGGAACGAACTGGGACGCCTCTTCGATACGCGCCTTAAGGTCTTCCACGTTCTCCAGTTCACCCGACTTACTGGTAACCAGACCCAGAACCACCTTTTGATCAGCGATGTGGGACAACGGCTCGAAGCCACCTGCGCGGTCGGAATCGTATTCCAAGAAGAAGCCATCGACGGCCAAGTTCGGGAACAGGATAGGAGCGACCGGATCATATCCACCAGAAGAGAACCAAGTGGAGCGGAAGTTACCACGGCAAATGTGGATCGTTACCGCAAGATCCTCTGGCTTATCTTCAAGAGCGGCGTTGATCAGGGCCACGTACGATTTTGCAAGAGCATCCACATCGAATCCGCGTGCTTCATATGCCGCGCGCTTGTCCGGGTCGCACAGTTCGCCCCAGCTCGTATCGTCGAACTGCAGATAACGGCAACCCGCGTCATAGAACGCCTGCACGGCCTTTCGATACGCAGCGGCAATATCGTCGAAGAGCAGCTGCTCGTTGTCCGCATAGCGCTCGATGGGCTGGTAGTTCTCTTCGCGAACGCAGCAAATAAGATGGAGCATCGTAGGCGAAGGGATCGTCTGCTTCACCAGGGCGTCACCTGCCAAACGCTGCGTTGCCTTGAAGTGATCGATGAACGGATGGTTCTCGAAATCGATCTTGTCTTCGATGACCACCGTCTTCGACTTAGGCTGGTGCCCCTGGAACTCGACCGACCAATGCTCTGCGCCTACTTCCTTCGCGCCAACGAGCTCCGTCAGAAAATCAAGGTGCCACATGGAGCGCCTGAATTCGCCGTCGGTCACCGCGTGCAATCCCGATGCTTTCTCCTTTGCGATGAGCGCTGCGATCTCTTCATCTTCGATGGCGGTAAGGTCCGCCTTCGAGAGGGTCCCCTGCGCGAATTGTTCACGCGCTTCCTTCAAGCGCGCTGGGCGCAAGAAGCTTCCTACGACGTCAAAACGGAAGGGGGCAGTTGCTTTAGCCATGAGTAACTCCTTAATAGTGGATGGTGTTCATATAGTTGCCGATAGGCCGATGACCTCGGGTATCGGGCCAGGAGTCAGTATACGGGAGCTTTGCGCCGCGTGGTTAGAGCAGTATTCAGTAGTGAGATATCAGGTTTTCCGATAGGCCCGCACCTGTCAGGGGCGGCAACAGCGCAACGCGGCGGGACACGGTAACGCGATAGCAGAGCGGCGAGGCGCGGTGATGGGTCACCCGGGCGCAGCGCACGACGGAACGCCGAAGCTCGGCGGGACACGGTAGCGCGATAGTAGAGCGGCGGGGCGCCGAAGCGCAGCCAAGACACTAGGAAAGATGCGCCAGATCGACCACGCGCGTTGCAAGGCGCTTCATGAGCGCATCGGAATGCGTCACCAGGACGAGTCCCACCTCACGTTCGCGACAATAATCAAGCAGTACCTGCCAGATCTGAACCTGAGTCACCGCATCAAGCATGGTGGATATTTCGTCGGCGATCAAAAAACGCGGCTCGACCCGCAATGCGCGCGCAATGCAACAGCGCTGCAGTTCGCCGCCCGACAATTCACGCGGGAAGCGAGAGAGCCATTCTTCACGGATCCCGAGTTGACGCAGCAGATCTTCGTCGATGCTCCCCGCCTCTTTGAGGGAAGACCCGATGCGCAAAAGCGGATCGAGCATGTGCTCAGGATGCTGCCCGATCATCTGCACCGGACATGCCGCGGCGGGCTTTTTTGCGGACAGGGCGCCACGCGCAGAACGAGCGCCTGGATTCCGAATTCCGCCCAGAGGTTCACCATCCAGCAGAACTTCGCCCTCCTGAGGCGCGGCGTAACCAGCCAGCAATCGACAGAGCGTCGTCTTGCCGAATCCCGAAGGAGCAGAGAGCGCCACCCGCTCATGGGAAGCGAACGAAAGCGAGCAGTCCGACATCACGGTCTTCTTGCCATAAGAAAACGTTACCTTGCGCAATTCCAGCGTGCTCATGCGTCTTCACCATCCATGGTGGTCGTCGGGGTGCCTTCAGCACCCGCGCTACCCACGTCACCCATCGCGACATCCAGCACGGCACCCGCGTCACCCATCACAACATCCGCCGCGGCGCCCACCGCGAACTCATGCTCGGGAAGCGCATGCCACAGCATCTTACTGAAAGGATGGGCCAGCAAGTCGGGTGATGCGAAATTGGCCACCGCTGTTTCTTCCACCACCGTGCCGTCTTTGAACACCGCCACACGATCGGCAACGCGCAGAGCGAGTTCGATATCGTGTGTAATAAGCAGCACACCCTTGCCTTCATTCGCGAAGGCACGAAAATCATCCATGGCCTTCACGGCCAGCTCCAGATCGAGTCCCGGTGTCGGTTCGTCGGCGATAATGAGCCGCGGGTCGTTCATAAGCGCCGTGCACAGCAGCACGCGACGCGCCATACCACCCGAAAGCTCGAACGGGTAGAGCGACTCCACTTCCTGGTCCAGCCCATAGCGCTCGAACAATTGACGCCGCCGCTTCGCGCTTCCGCCGATCTGTTTACCCACCTTCATAAGAGGATCGAGCGACTTCACGCTCTGAGGCACGAAGGCGATTTCCGAACCGCGCAGCTTCGCCAAACTTTCGGCGTTCTGCAGTTCGCCATCGTAATAGACGGTTCCTTCAACGAACGCATTAGTGGCGTACAGACCCATAAGTGCATCCGCCAGAAGCGTCTTTCCCGAACCGGATGCTCCCACGATAGCGAGGATCTCTCCTGTATGAACCGAAATACTCAAGCGATCTATTACGTTATGCGTTGTTTGAGTGCTGCCTAGAAGGCCTTCGCCCTGAGCATACATGGCGAACCCGATGCTCAGATCTTCCACCTGAAGAAGGTGATGACCCCTCGCATGATGGCTCGAATCGGCATGGAAATGCCCATGGTGGAATTCCTGATGAACGTGAGTAAGTGTCAAATGATCGACCGTCATCGCTTCCCCCTATTCCTGCGCTCGCGCGGGGTCGAGAAGACGACGAAGCCCCTGCCCTGCTCGGTCGAACAAAAGCACGACCAGCAACAATGCCAAACCAGGAAACAGTGCCAGCCACCACATGCCCACCGAAAGGTAGTTCATCGATTCACTTAAGATAATGCCAATGGCAGGCTGCTCGGGCGGAAGACCGAACCCCAAGAACGTGATCGCCGCTTCATGCAGGATGGCATGAGGGAAAAGCAAGATCAAACCGACTAAGTACTGCGGAAGCACCGCGGGCAAAATATGGCGCACCGCAATGGAGAACGAACTCTGCCCTAAGGCACGCGCCGCTTCCACATAGGAGCTTTGCTTCACCTGCAGCACTTCTGCGCGAATGACACGGCATAAGCTAGGCCAATGCGTAAGCGCAACACCGATCGCAACACCCCAGAAGCCCTTGCCGAGCGCGTACGAAATAAGCAACAAGAGCACAATATGAGGAATGCCCAGCATGAGGTCGATCAGCCACGTTACTACCGCATCGACTTTTTTACCACCGAGCGCGGCTGCCATTCCTAGTATCAGCGCAATGATCGACGAAACGAACGCCGCCATCAGCCCTATGCCAATACTGGTCGAAAGACCCGCGATGGTACGCACCAGCATGTCTCTGCCCAAGTTGTCAGTACCGAACAAGTGCGCCAGACTGGGCGCTTCGCGACTTATGGAAAGATCGGTGGACATCGCCTGCGGGGTCAATGCGATTCCCGCTACTGCGATCGCAATAAGCACCGCCGCCGAAACAATGCACATGATCTTCGTCTGCTTTCGGTTGTTCATGCGACGATTTCGCGGAGCATGGAACAAGGTCAGCGAACCGAAGGTGCCTCCGTTCGCAGCAGATCCCTGCTTCGTCCCGCCCGCCTGTTCAGCTGCCGTACGCATAAAACTCACAGTGCATCACCTCCCCGCTTAATACGAGGATCGATCACGCGATACAGTATGTTGGCTATCATGTTGCCGCCGAACACTATCGCGGCGGAAACCAACGTGATTCCCACGAGCAGTGCAACATCGCTACCAACACCAGCGGTCACCGCCGCTTGACCCAACCCTGGGTAAGAGAACACCTGCTCCACCAGAACCGAACCGCCGAATATCTCTGAAACGGAAGCGAACTGCAGCGAAATGGCTGGCAGCGCCAAATTGCGAAGCCCATGAGCCCTTGCCGCTTGAAAACGCGACATACCGCGCGCCTGAGCGAATCGAATATAGTCGCTTTCCATAATATCGATCGTTTTCTCGCGCGTATGCAGCGCGATATTGGCAACGCCAATGACCGATAAAGTAAGCGCCGGCAGGACCATGTGATGCAGCGAATCAAACAAGGTAATGTCGGCGGCGCTTTTCCCAATAGGAGCGGAAAAGCCGAGCGGGAACAACCCGAGCCACACCGAGAACACCATGAGCATGATCAACCCCAACCAGAAGGTCGGGGTCGATGCCAATATGAAACAGTATCCCTTGATGATGCGATCAACAAGCGTTCCTTGCTTGATGCCAGCGATGACACCCATGATCAGACCGAACACACCACTCAAGACCCACGCGAACAGCATGAGCGCCAACGTGTTGAGCGACCTATTCGCTAGGACCTCCGTCACCGGCGCATTGAAGCGCAACGACGTTCCCATGTCTCCCTGGAACAGCGCGACCACCCAGTTGATGTAGCGTTCCCAAATGGGCACATCAACGCCCCAATAGCTAGCCAACTGAGCACGCTGCTCGGCACCCATGCTGGCATAGGCCGATTGCCCAAGGTTCGCCTGCACCGGATCGATGGGCGACATACCCACAAGAAAGAACAATACAATACTCACGCCCACCATGAGTAAGGCGAACTTAACCAGATTTCGCGCTATCGCTTGTATCATTTACGCAGACCAGCTCCATTGATCAACGTTATTCACCAACGACCAGCCATGTCCGTGAGGATGAGGCTTCTGTTCGGCGACCTGCAGGCTTCCTCGTTTGAAATACAGGTGATCGACATTCGCGAGCCAGACCCATGTTGCAGCCCCCTGTGGAGCCACACCATCAGTTCCATCCCACTGAGCCAGTTTCCACTCAGTATACGAATCTTCCACGTTCGGCTTTGCGAGCGCCGCGTCCATATGAGCGTCAACGGTTGCATTTTCGTAACTTGCGTAATTACCTACGCCGCTCGAGTACAGCAGATCATACATCTGAGTAGGACTGTTCGCGCCCCAGCCCCATAACACGGAATCGGAGAACTCGTGGGGGTACAGATCGTCCCAACCAGCACCATGGATATCGATCTTGATACCGAATCCCGCCATCTGATTCGCGAATTCAGAAGCGAGTGCTTGACGCACCGAATCGCTCGAACTGTAATACAGGTCGAACTGCGCACGAGTGCCGTCCTTTACGAGAACGCCATCGTCACCAGCGACCCAGCCGCCTTCTTCCAGAATTTGGCGTGCACGATCAGCATCGGTCTTCACTACCATGTCTTCCGAAGCCCACGGCGTTGCATCAGCTACGCTATAGGCGGGAGTGCCATATCCCGACAGCACGTTTTCGATCATCGTGTCGCGATCGACGGCATAGTTCATAGCGCGGCGCAGCGCCACGTCCTGGGTAACGTTATTGCCCAACGGATAGTCGTTCTCTCCATCCTTCTTCGTACCTTCGGCGGGAACACTGGGGAAGGAAATGCCTCGGCTGTCGACCGACTTGCATGCGAACAAGTCGTAATCGGACGGAGTGGACTTCGCCATGGTGGCTGCCGTGTACGCAATGTCCACTTCCTTTGAGTTAGCGGCGGCAAGAGAGGCGTCCTCTTCCATGAACACCACAATGACGCGCTCCATCTTCGGTGCGGTTCCGTAATAATCAGGGTTGGCTTTCAAGATGACCTGCTGACCCTGATCCCATTGCTCCAACATGTAGCGACCCGAGCCAATGGGATTCGCGCCATAGGTAGCTGAATCGTACGCATTCGCCGGTACGATACCTACTACTGCGAGCGTATACAGAAGCGCATTGAAGGGCTTGTTCATACGGAATTCGACCGTGAAGTCATCTACCGCGACGGCTTCCGCGACCATCGAAAGATCGGCTTCCGCGGCTTCGGCGTTATTGATGCCGTTGATAGTGAAGGCAACATCGCGAGCGGTCAGCTGCTCGCCATTGGTAAAGTACGCATCTTCGCGGATCGTGAAGGTCCACGTCATGCCATCTTCACTGCAGCTGTAGGAGGTAGCCAGGTCATTCACGAAGTTCAGGTCCTGGTCTGTGGTAATAAGAGTGGACTGGATAAGCGGCTCATGTACGTGCTCGCCGCAACCCCACGAAAACATTGGGTCGAATCCTGCAGCAGGTTCCGAACTAGTCGTCATAGAAACGACCACTTCGTTCGCGTTGCCTGTGACCGAAGCGCCATCGACCACTTTCGGGCTCGAACTGCATCCCGTAAGGAAGGTCGTCAAGCCGCCGAAGGAAATCGTGGCCGCCCCCACTCCGGCGAGTTTGATGAAGTTACGTCTGGTGAATTCCATAGTCATTCCTTGATCTATCCGATGCGGTTCTTGCGCCACTGACACTCTGTCCAGCACAATCCTTACACCACTGCTAATCTTGTCGGCGCGATTCTCGCGCCATCGCTCCATACGTTTTCGTTGGCCGCCCTCCAGCGCCAACCGTACGACCGTTGATTGCTACTCGTCCGACCGTTGATCGCTGTTACGTTTTTTCGGTTCGTAACACAGCATATTCTACCACAGTGGTGTTACGAAACAATATTCCGTATTACTTCTGCGGTAAGTGGCGTTTCGGGTGCGCGAAAGCTACCATGAAAGAGTGTTTTTGCGCTGGACATCGCGCGAATACTGAGGGAACACAGGGGGGAACATGAATCAGGGAAATGCTATACGTTGGGGCGTGATAGGCTGCGGCGATGTTGTCGAGACGAAGAACGGTCCCGCGCTCTATCTTGCCGATGGTTCCGACTTGGTCGGCATCTGGAACCGCACCAGATCCAAAGCAGAAGAATGGACCACCCGCCACGGGCATGGGCGCGTGTTCGATTCCATGGAAGAGCTTCTAGCCTGCCCCGAAATCGACATCGTCTACGTTGCGACAACACCTAACTGCCATAAAGACCAGGCCATCGCAGTGGCTCAGGCACACAAGCACTGCTACTTAGAAAAGCCCATCGCACTGTCATGGGAAGAGGCGCAGGAGATTCGCGCTGCATTCGAGCAAAGTGGGACGCGCTGCTTCGTGGCCCATTATCGCCGCGGCATGCCCCGCTACAAGGAGGCGAAGCGACTGCTTGATTCGGGCGCCATTGGCAAGGTGCGCGGCGTGCAGGTCATTCGCACCCAGCGCCAAACCGCTGAAGAGATGCTTCCTGAAGAGCAAAAGCCCTGGCGCGTACGCGCTGATATTTCGGGCGGAAGCCACTTTTACGAAGGCGACGCTCATATGCTCGACCTGGTGGATTATCTTGTGGGCCCCTTCACGCAGTTCGATCTAAAGGTGACCAACGAAACCGGCTACTACCCCGCTGAAGATATTGTTTCACTTTCGGGCATCACCGAAGACCACGTGGTGGTTTCCGGCATGTGGTGCTACGCCACCTATAAGGCGATCGACCGCTTCCTTATGTTTGGCGACAAAGGCAGCCTCGAGTTCTCCTACTACGACAATGAAGCACCGCTGCGTCTCGAGACGTTGCCGGATGACCCCGAGGCGCAGATCGCCCACGAAGGGGTCATGGGCGGCACGCGGAAAGAACCCGAAATGGTCGTGCGTAATATTCGCCCGACCGTCGATTTGTATCCTGGCTTAGGACAGGTACAAGACATCGTTGATGAGCTACGCGGTGTTCCGGGCCGATTCTGCGCAAGCACCCTCGAAAGCGCCCTCAGGACGCTACGCATCACATACGCTGCCCGCGAACAGATGCAGACGAGGTAGACGTCCTCGGGGGACGCCGCTGTGAGCGCCCACGCCCCCCTCCCAAAAAAAGCCGCGCTGCACGCGCATCGCCGGAACCGCACGAGTATCTGGATCCGTTCCTCGCATTCCCGAAGCCGCCTCGCATATCCGCATCGCTCGCGGCAGCCCAGATGCCCACCCCACTCGTGCGCCGTCGAGACCCAGAGACGTTCCACGCGTCACCCAAGCCGCTTCGCGCATCAACCAAAACACCTCGCAACGACCCTTTGTTGTGAGGTGTTTTTTGCGGCGTTCAACAGCGTTCGCCAATTCGCTCATTGGTGCGCTTTTACGCTCGCCGGACAACTTCGACCACTCGGATGCAGAGCATGTGAAGCAAATGTGTAGAGCTTTGTCAAATCAATGAATATCGTTTGCAAAAATCGAATGCTCTGATTAACGGAAACACCTGATAGTTGCCACTGTTTCTTCCCGTGAACATTGTGAACGCGTTTCGCATATCGAGCGAATTGTATAACCCGTTTAAAAAAAGAAAATTCCTGCTCCACGGCATGCCAATCCTGCTAGTATGATGCGCGCTGTCCCACACGGCAGCTAACACATATTGAACTGCGTAGCCCTATTCGTAAACAGACCGTAAAGGAGCATCATCAATGGCCTCGACGCTCACCGCTTCGAGAACGTATTCTCGCTCACATGCACGCGCATGCATCGCGCTTCTTGTCGTGCTCGGCTTTGCGCTTGGTTGTTCCGAATTCGTTGTCATTGGTATTGAAGAACAGATCACTCACGCCATGAACGTGCCGCTGGCTCGCGCGGGCGAACTGATCAGTTACTTCGCGGTCACTTACGCAGTAGCCACACCGCTTCTGGCGCTCTTCACGGGTCGTTTCCGCCGCTTCCATTTGCTGGTCGCTTACCTTGTTCTTCTGTGCATGGGCAATTTGATATCGCTCCTTGCCCCCACCTTCGAGATCCTGTTGGTTGGCCGTATCTTCATCGGCTTGGTATCCGGTGCGGTGCTCGCCATCGGCGTTACCTACCTTCCGGAATTGGTACCCGCCGACCAGATCTCGCGTGTTATCTCCGTTATCTACGCGGCGTTCTCCATTGCCATGGTCGTCTCCACCTCCGTGGGCAAGATGATCGCCGAGATCTTCGACTGGCACACCACCATGTTCGTAATGTTCGCGCTTGTTGCCGTCGCAAGTGTTGCGCTGGCGCTCGTTCTTCCCAAGACCAATCAAAACGACGAACCCTGTACGGCGCGCGAACAGTTCCGCCTGCTCAAGGACCCTCGCTCCATTGCAGGTGTTTCGGTCTTCGTATTCGGCGTTGGATCCGTGTATGTGCTTTACGCTTACATCACCCCGTATCTGGAGAACATCCTGGGCATGGATCCCCTTACCGCAAGCGGCACCCTCATGTGCTTCGGCATCATGTGCATGGTCTCTAACCTTGCATCGGGATGGCTCGACTCGCGCTTCGGCATGAAGGCGCTCCTTGTCGTGTTCGTTGCGCAAGCTGGTCTTCTGCTGGCCTTTTATGCAGTGGGCTCGCTCACAACGATCGCGTTCGTACTGCTGCTTGCTATCGGCCTTTCAATGTACTGCGTTTCCGTGCCTTGCATTTCCATGTTCATGCGCACGGCTCGCGAGGAATATCCCAAGGCGCTCACCTTGGCTGCATCGCTGGAGCCCATGGCATTCAACATCGGCATTGCGTTCGGTACCGCGATCGGCGGATCGGTCGTTGCGAACGTGGGTATGAGCTATGTTGGCGCCTTTGGAGCGATCTTCTCGCTGGTAGCGTTCCTTCTCGTGGCAGCCACCCTCCACTTGGTACGTGCAAAGGAACAGGGTCACGCCCACAAGCACCATCGCCGCAAGCATCACGTGTGGGCTTAGAGGCTTAGGCGCTCGACACGCAGGGCGGACGCCTCGATCGGTGTACCACCCGTGCCCGGCCCATGCGGTACACCTTCAGCTCGGTGTGCACATGGGCCACCCGCGCACCCGCACCCGGCCCATGTGCTTCAGCGCCGTGCCGTCACCCCCCCCGTGCACGGTCGGGGTTACCTGCATCCGCACCCGAGCCCGCACACTCGGGGCCACCTGCACCCAGGCCCGGGTGCCCAGCCACCTCGATCCGCGCACAAATCCTCACCGGTTCGACAAATTTCCCAAAATCCGGGGGTGCTTGGTCAAAAAGGCAAGTTTCGGCTGTTCAGGCGCCAGTTTCTCGCTTCAAAATGGCTCAAAACTTGGACACTTCGAGTGATCTGTGGCACAAAATCACGCTGAACGACCCTTCGCGACTGTCGAAACTTTATTTTCTGACCAAGCACATGCGAAAACTGCGAAAATAAGGGAAATACCCGCTTTTCGCAGCGCGTTCAACCGATGGTCGCAGCCCGAACCAACCGTCATGCCGTCGAACGAACGCAGCAACACGAGAACATCGCGCGACATCAGGCGGCGCATGACAACGATGGAGTCACAACGTTGGCTCATCGACATCCGCCGATGAGCCAACGCGAAGGCAGCTAGTCACGATGCGCTTAGCCGATTGTGACGACGCGAAACCCAGTGGCACTAAGCAGAGGAGAGCCCCATGATGCAACCGTTCCAGCCCGCAACGCCTTCTGATCTTCCTGCATTCCGAGTAGGTCACGCGCAAGACAAAGCCACAGGCACCGGTTGCACGGTCATCCTCGCTCCCGACGGCGCCGTTTGTGGCGTCGACGTCCGCGGAGGCGGGCCAGCCACGCGCGAGACCGACCTGCTAAAACCTGAGAACATGATCGAAGTCATCCATGCGGTGGTGCTTTCCGGCGGCAGCGCATTCGGGCTCGAAGCAAGCTGCGGCGTGATGGAGGAACTGTCCCAGCGCGGCATCGGCTTCACCCTGGGGCCCGCATGCGTTCCCATCGTTACCGGCGCCTGTTTGTTCGACCTTCTCGTAGGAGAGAACTCGCACCCAGACAAGGCAATGGGTCGCGCGGCGGCCATCGCTGCGTTCGAACGCACGAACGAACTGGAACAGGGCAACATCGGCGCCGGATGCGGCGCGACCGTAGGCAAATTCGGCGCACCCGAACGCGCCATGAAGAGCGGCCTCGGCTGGGCGGGGTTGCGCCTTGGGTCGGTCGTTGTGGTGGCGCTCGTAGCAGTGAACACCCTCGGCCATGTGCGAAACGCGAACGGAGATTGGATCGCGGGCGAACTCGACGACAACGATCGCGTGCTCGACCCGATCGCCGCCATGCTCAAAGCGGCGAGCTCCCTGCAGGAAGACGGAGCGGCGTCTGAAGCGGTCGCGGGCGGCGCGATTGACCTTAGTTCGACATCCCCTGAAATGGTCGCGGCTAATGCGGCGGCACCCGGCTTAACCCCCGACCCCACATCCGCACCCTGCACTAACACCACCATCGGCTGCGTCTTAACCAACGCCAAACTCACCAAGGCGCAAGCAACAAAAGCATCTTCCGTTACCCATGACGCTTACGCGCGTTCGATAAAACCGGTTCACACCTCAAATGATGGCGACACCATTTTCACGTTCGCGTCGGGCGAGGTCGAAGCGCCCCTCGATATGGTCGCGGTAATGGCGACCGAAGCCATGCAGGCAGCCATAGAGAACGCCGTGAATAATGCCGAAGGCGCCTATGGCCTTAAGGCAGCGAAGGACATCGCGAACGCTAAACCCAAATGCTCATAGCGGCGGTGCCTGCCACGATGAGGGCAAGGCCGATCGCCGCGCGAACGGAGAGCCGTTCTTTGAACACCAACCACGCGAAGGCGATCGAAACCAGAATGGACAGCTTGTCGATCTGCACGACGACGCTCACCTGACCAGCTTGAATGGCGTAATAGAAACACAGCCAACTTGCTCCCGTAGCAATGCCCGAAGCGCATACGAACAGAAGCTCCTTGCGGTCAACGCCCCGAACAAGGCCGCTCTTCCCTTTCCATACGACGATAGCCCACGCCATAATGAGCACCACGACCGTACGAATAGCCGTAGCCAAGTTGGAGTCCACTCCTTCAATGCCGACCTTCGCGAGCACCGAAGTAAGCGCTGCGAATATCGCCGCAAGCAAGGCGTACACCAGCCAAGAGCGGCCCTTTGGCCCGTTCGGCGACTGCTCCGTTTTCTCGATCATCAAATAGGTGCCGACCGCAATAACCGCGATCGCCACCAGCTTTACCAATAGATGACTGGTTTCGCCGAATAACACGATGGCAAGAAGCGCTGCGATGATCGTGCTCGACTTATCGACGGGCACCACCTTGTTCACGTCACCGATGGACAGCGCCTTGAAATAGCAGATCCACGACCCGCCGGTCGCGATCCCCGACAAGCAAAGGAAGACCCAATTCGTGGTGGTCAGAGACGATATCTGCCCAGCTGATCCGACCAACGCGACCATGATCCATGCGAACACGAGCACCACAGCCGTGCGAATTGCCGTGGCCACATCGGAGTCGATGGTCCGAATGCCGCACTTGGCCAAAATGGAAGTCAGCCCCGCGAAGAACGCTGCCGCGATAGCCGCTACGACCCAAGACATGTCACCACTCACCAAGTTCCACAACGCACCTGAAACGCACCCCGTGCAAAACCATATCTTCCGCGCCAAGAGGGTGCTATAATCTAAATCGAACGGTGCCCCGCCAAGCCGGGCAGCATTGTTCAACGTCTTAAAGCCGGGTTACTTTTCCAGGGTTCCCCGGCTTTTTTTGCGCCTGTTCAATACCGTTCGCTCCTACTCCTTCCGAACCAGAGTACTCGAAAACGTCGCCTTTGCATTAACCAGCATGTTCGTCAATGCAGCGAATAGTTTCATTAACCCATTTGATCGCCTCATCACATTCTTGCGCTACCGATACACCAACCGCGTGCTGAAGATATGACTCGCCCCATTCAGGACGATTCAAAACGGTCGGCGGCCACGCCTGAGCTTTCCTGTAAGCGAAGAGCCTTTCACAGACCTTTTTCGTTGCTGCAAGATCCACGCTGACTCTATCGAAGATAAGCTGAAGATCGACGAGATCCCTTGCCCTTTCACCAGGCCCAGAAACGGCATGCAGCTTCTGGGCGATTTGGTATTCGATTGGCATGAGAGGCACTTTCCCTGGCGGTGGAAACCCCATGGATTCAAAAATCTCAGCAACATCATTGAGCTCCGCCCATTCGGCGACATCGGCATCGCCGATTTCATTGTGCCCTACCTCCAAAGGCACGGTACACCAAGGCTTACCAAGGTATTCGAGTTTGACGTCATAAGGTTTCATCACATATTCGGGTGGAACCTCTTTGGGAGATGCGGGCTTTCTGGCAACAACACGCCCTCCAAAACCCTCCCAACCATTACGGAGCGCTTTATCAAGTTGTTGGGCGTAAGCCGCAGGGTCCATGGCGGTTGCTGTATCCAAATCGGTAGTAAATCTTGTTGCAGCGTCGCCAAACCGCATCTTGAGAGCGCTTCCGCCTTTAACAACCCCGTCTGGAAGCATGCTTGCAACAATAGCGTTGGCCATTATTGTACGAATTCGTACAAAATCTTGCGGTCCACCACCACACACTCTCCTGATTGCATCGTCAAGATGTCGCAAGCTATTAGGCCTCTTTACCATGGAGCAACCTCCTCTACGATGACGGCCGCTTCTTCCGCGGTAATGTATCCCTGCGCCAACGCTTCCTGCATTGCTTGCTGAGCCCTCTCTCGTCCCACTGTCTTCGCAGCGACAGAAATAGCATCAACAACGGGTTGGCAAAAGATGCCTTTTATTAGAACAGGCTGAACGCCGTCTACACACATGACTTGCATGCCCTCACCCAAATTTCGGCGGCACCGTTTTGGGGAGGCGACGTAGATTTTGGTGGGATCGGTTGGGGCTAGTTCGAGAAGCGCAATGACAGACTCTCCGTACAGAAACGCTTCTTGCCCTACCGCCTTCACCGCAATTGCATAAGGCGCTTCCGGCTGAGCTGGCCATACAGGCACACGATACACACCACGAGCAACCCGAACCAACTTGCCCATGTTTGCCTGCTGAACAATTTCAGCTCTCGACATGCCCAGTTCAGCCGCCTCCGCGGATGTTATAAGGCCAAAATCATCAACCGCTTCGTATATGTTATCTATCTTTGCCATGTCAAAAGTATAGTGTATTTACTATAGTTTTGACAATTAGGGATGAAGCAAAAAAGAAGCCGGGGAAACACCCGGCTTTAAGGTTTCGACTGGCATCACCCGTGACTAACTGAGCTGGAACCTTTGTTAGGATCGGCAGGCGCTGCTGTCTATTCGCAGTATAGCGCATGGCTAGGGATTGCTTCCCGCTGCTTCTTCTTGGCGGCGCGTTAGAAAAATAGTGTTATTTCTATTTGATCAAAAATTTGACCAACTCGATTTTCGCAGCTTGAAAAGAAAAACAGGTCAGGCAAAATTCATTGCCTGACCTGCGATTTTCATGGAGCCAACGGCCGGACTCGAACCGGCGACCTACGCATTACGAGTGCGTTGCTCTACCAACTGAGCCACGTTGGCGCTCGTGACGCTTGCGAATAAGCGCCCAAGAAGTATACCTAAGAACGAAATTTTACGCAAGGATGGTTCGAGGGCTTTTTTCTCGAGCCGACCCGCGAGCTGGCGGGCGGGCACAAGCTTTCGCGCCGACCCGTGGGCTGACTAGCGAACGGGCGCGGATCGGCAGGCCAACGCGCGAGCGGGCCGGCTAGCATACGTGCCGCCGCCCGCGCGTCGCCAACCTGTTCGCCCGACCGCCGCAGCGCCAACCCACCCGTCGCAGCGCCCACCCACTCGCACCCACGCGCCGCCCTCCATCAGCCGAATCATTCGACCTGTTCACAGCCTTAACACAGACGTTACGTATACGAAACACGCAGCTCTTAGCCTAAACATCACATATGCACTGCCCCCGCGAAAAGGAAATCCCATGGCAGCATTCGAACGAATATCTTGCGGCATCAATGGACTCGACGCCATCTTCGACAACATACGACTGGGCGACAATGTCGTGTGGCAGCTATCGTCGCTCTCCAACTTCCGCACCTTCGTCGATGCGTTCGTCTCCCAGTGCGTTCGCGACAACCGCCCGCTCATCTACGTCCGCTTCGCGTCGCACGAACCACTGGTCGAACCCCAACCGGGAATCACCATCCACGAGCTGAACCCCCACAAGGGCTTCGAGGCGTTCACTATCGAAGTGCGCGAAATAATCACCCGCACCGGGCGAGACGCTTGCTACGTATTCGACTGCTTAAGCGAACTTCAGGCGGCCTGGTCGGCGGACCTTATGATGGGCAATTTCTTCCGCGTCACCTGCCCTTACTTGTTCGAGCTGGACACCGTCGCCTACTTCCCCATCATTCGCGGGGGCCACTCGTTCCAGACCATCGCCAAGATCCGCGACACCACTCAGGTCCTGATCGACGTGTACTCCGGTTCCGAGAACGACCTGTACATCCATCCGCTCAAAGTGTGGAACCGCTACAGCGAAACCATGTTCTTGGCGCACCGCTACTCCCTGGAAACCGAACAAATATCGGCCCTTACCGACGGCATGGAAGCCAGCACGTTCTACGCGCTTGCCAACGCCGAAGCCGAAGCGGCGCCCGACCGCAACACCGACAGCTGGGACCGCTTTTTCGCCGCAGCTCAGCTCGATAACCAACAGGGCACCCTCACCGATGCCACCTGCACGAAGATGTGCAACATGATGATCACAAAGGATCAGAAGATGCGCGAAATGGTCAGGCGTCACTTCACTCCCACCGACTACTTCGAGATTCGCAACCACATGATAGGAACGGGCCTCATCGGCGGCAAAGCCTGCGGCATGCTGCTCGCTCGCAAGATGATCCAACTGCAGGCCCCCGACGTCTACCGACACCTTGAACCACACGATTCGTTCTACCTGGGGTCAGACGTTTTCTACTCATATCTCGTAGCCAACGACCTGTGGACCACCCGCATCGCGCAGCGCAGCGAAGAGGGCTTCATAACAGAAGCGCCCGCGCTCGCCGAAGGCCTGATGAACGGCGAATTCCCCGACGATATCCGCGACCACTTCATGCGCATTCTGGACTATTATGGCCAATCGCCCATCATCGTCCGCTCGAGCAGCTTCCTGGAAGACGGCTTTGGCAACGCTTTTGCCGGCAAGTACGAATCCGTGTTCTGCGCGAACATTGGATCGCTCGAAGAGCGGCTCGATGCCTTCGAAGCCGCCGTACGCCGCGTGTACGCTTCCACCATGAATCCTTCCGCGCTCGAATACCGCCGCCGCAATGGCCTTGATCGCAAAGAAGAGCAGATGGCGCTTCTCGTAATGCGCGTGAGTGGATCGCACTATGGTGGCCACCTGTTCATGCCCACAGCCGCAGGGGTAGGCTATTCCCACAGCACGTATCGCTGGTCGGAATCCCTTGACCCTGGTGCGGGAATGCTGCGCCTGGTCGCAGGGCTCGGAACGAAGGCGGTCGACCGCACCCAATCGGACTATCCGCGTATCGTGAGCCTGGACAAGCCACTCGCCCGAACCAACCAGACTTGGGCGAGCAAGCACCGCTACTCCCAGCACAACGCCGATGTGCTGGACCTGAAAAAGCGCACGGTAACCGAATGCAACGTGCTGGACCTGGCAGAAGTGTTTCCGCGTTTCGCCCAGCAAGCTGTGTTCGAGCATGATCGCGAAGCCGAAGGGCGCCTGCGCGAACGCGGGCACTACCGCCCCGTTCTGTTCGCATCGTGTCAGGGACTGGCTGAGAACCGCGAATTCACCGCGCTCATGAAGACCATGCTTTCCACGCTGGAGAACTGCTATCAGCATCCGGTCGACATCGAATACACCATTAACGTCGGAAAAGACGATCAGTTCGTAGTTAATCTGCTGCAATGCCGCCCGCTGCATCTGCTTCAATCGGGGAAGAAAATCACCCTGCCCGATCTTTCTCGCGAAAACACGCTCTTCAGCATCGTGAATTGCGCCATGGGAAAGTCGCGTGTTACCCATATTGACGCGCTCGTAGTGGTCGACCCGCTGCAGTATTACCGCTGCCCGCACGCACAAAAACCCACCGTGGCGCGCCTCATTGGCCAGGTCAACGACTACTATCGCGCCACCGGCAAGAACTGCCTGCTGCTGGTGCCCGGGCGCATCGGGACGTCCTCGCCTGAACTGGGCGTGCCCGTTTCGTTCGCCGACATGTGCAATTTCATAGGGGTATGCGAAGTGGCGTCTTCAGAGGCAGGTTATTCGCCCGAGCTTTCCTACGGAAGCCACCTGTTCCAAGATCTGGTCGAAGCCGATATTTACTACGGAGCGCTTTTGGAAGACCCCGACCAGGGCTACTACGATCCCGCCTTCGTTAACCAGCTGAATGAACGCACGCAGAACGTCTTGCCCGAATCAGCCCATGCGTTATTCGGCGGAACCCCGATCGTGCGCGTGTACGAAAGCGACGAAAAACCCCTCACTTTGTGGCACGACCTCAGCAGCAATACCAGCGTATGCGGGTTCGCGCTGGACTGATGCGGGTTAGCGCGTGTGGGGTTGCGCCGCTGAGCTGATGTGCGTGACGGGCGCGGATCGCCCGGCACTGATGCGACTAGCGGGCGCGGGTTCGCCCGGTGCCGATGCGCGCTAGCGTACGCGGTGGGGCTTCTTCCCCCAGTACACCTTCAAAAAGTGCCGCTTGGATCGACCCACTTTACCCACCAGATCGAGCGTAGCCACTGCAGCATCATGAGCCGCATGAGGACGACGCAGCGCTTCGCCACCGCTGAGCATGGTATTCAGTCGGTCGGGATCTTCGTGGATCTGCTGCAGTTCTCTAATAAGTTCCTCGGGCGTTTCGGCCTTTACCGCGGCTCCCGCAGAAGTGACCGTCAAGGTGTTCGCGCGCTCTTGACCATACGAGCGCCCCACCAAAATGAGCGGCAAACGCGCACACAAACATTCCGTGGTCGCCAATCCGCCCGACTTGGCAACGATCAGATCGCTCGCCTCCATGAGACCGGGAATATCTTCCACGTAATTGAATACGCTCACGTTCTTCGTGCCTTTTTCATCAAAGTACCCGCGCAGCTGATCCGCGTATTCTTCATCGGCGCCAGCCAGAATGGCGAAATGCATCTGCGAGAACTCCGCCAACTTCGGCAAGATCTTGTTCACGATCTCGCGAAACGGCATATAGGGCTGCGACAAACGCGCGCCTGCCATAACGATGACGTTGATCTTATCGTGCGGCAACCCGAAGCGATCGAGCACCGCCACGCGATCGACCGGCTCTGAAAAGCCCTTGCGCACCGGAATGCCCGTCACCTTGATGCGCTCTTTCGGCACCTTGCGGGGCAGCAGCTCTTTGACCATTTCGTCATCCGCTGCGCAGAACAGATCGCAATCCAAATGAGGCCACAACCCTTCGGCACCGTAATCCGTAGGCACGCACACAACAGGGAACGGTTCGGGGGCCAGCATGCGCGCCGCAACCGCAGCGTTGGCGGCAACGATGTGCGTTGCGATGATGGCAATAGGACGACGCTTTTCAACCATCTTCGTGAACGGCGAGAACATGCAGGGCGACCAGCCCCATCCGCCGGCCCACAAAAGACGGCCCGTTAAGAACCGGTGCCACGTGAAGTCGTATACCGAATTAAAGACCACCGTCACGTTCGCGGTCTTGTCACCGTCAAAGCGAACGCGGCCATAGTCAAGAATATCGAGCACTGCGATCTCGACATCATCGGGAAGCGCTGGATGTTTCCCCCGCAAGTCTTCCAGGGCTTGCGATACCGCCTGTGCGGCACTGCGATGGCCCGACCCAACAGAGGCATGAGCCACGATGATCAAAGGACGCGTCGAATTCTCATCACAACTGGTGGTTATCACGACGCCTCCTTTCTTTTTCACGCGCATCGTCGAATACAGTGTTCATGTTCAAATCACTGTATCGTACCTGAATTAAGCAGGTTCTTGACCACTTTCACGTGAATCTAACGTTTTCATTTTAGACGGTTACTTTCAAGTCCGCGTCACTCAACGGCAAAAGCACTTGGTTACTTCACGCGAAAACCCAGCACACCGTGAAAAAATGTTCAGCCCGCCCCACAACACGAGCGCGTATGTTCAAACGAACATCAGTCGAAGGCGAATCGCGTTGCAGATTCGTGCACCCTGGGCGACGAGTTTTGGGCCTCCCTCATGCACGCGCGGATCAAGCGAACGCGAGGGGAAGATCAGCGCTCGGCGGGGGCGCACAGCTCCTAGCAAGCATCGGCGGCGCCCACACCATTACCTTTATAGGAAAATTTTGCAGCGGCGCCATCTAATCAGTAAAGTTGCGCCTTAAACAGCCAACGGCGCGGTAATATATTTAGTTATCGCTTACAAGCTATAAGAAAGGAAGCACCGCGTTGGATTTCAGCGCTATGGCGCAATACTTGCCCCTCTATCAAGAGGCTGCGATCCTGACGCTGAGCATCGGGTGGATAGGAATCATTGGCTCCATCATCATTGGTCTGATAGTGTCCATGATCGTTCATTTCCGCATACCTATACTCAGACCGCTCTGCCGCGCCTATATCGAACTTTTCCGCAATACTCCTTTGCTCATTCAGCTGTTCTTCTTCTATTTCGGCTTACCGCGATTCGGCATTTCCATCACGCCCGAAGTCTGCGGTATGCTTGGCCTTGCTCTTCACGGCGGCGCCTACATGGCCGAAGCCTTCCGTAGCGGCCTTGAATCCGTCGATGATATCCAGCGCGAATCAGCGCTGAGTCTGGGCCTTTCCCGTATTCAGACCATGCGCTACGTAGTGCTGCCTCAGGCCGTCGCCCTCAGCGTCCCGTCGTTCGTCGCCAACGTCATCTTCCTGCTGAAGGAAACCAGCGTTTTCAGCGCCATCAGCTTGATGGACCTTATGTTCGTCACCAAGGACCTGATGGGGCTTTACTACGACACCACCGAATGCTTGGTTCTGCTGGTTCTGTTCTACCTGATAATCCTGATCCCCGTATCTCTTGCGGGTTCATACCTTGAAAGGAGGCTGCGCTATGGATCTTTTGGGGCTTGATGTTCTATTCATGGGCAATAATGCCCTTCGCCTTTTGCAGGGTCTTTGGGTTGCCGTGCAGATCAGTGCGATTTCCGTTGCCATCAGCCTGCCTTTAGGTATGTTGTTCGGCATTTTCATGACCTGGAAGAACCCGGTCGCGAAGGTGATCTCCCGCATTTATCTGGAGATCGTACGTATCATGCCGCAGCTAGTACTGCTGTTCATCGTATTCTTCGGCGCCACCAGCGCAATGGGCGTCAACCTTTCCGCAGAAGCCGCCTCGATCATCGTGTTCGCCTTCTGGGGAACCGGCGAAATGGGCGACCTTGTCCGTGGTGCGCTGACCAGTATTCCCAAGCAGCAATACGAAAGTGCCGAGGCTCTGGGGCTTTCTAAGGCGCAAGTGTATCGCTATGTAGTTATCCCGCAGGCCGTCCGTCGCCTTATTCCCACGTCGGTCAACCTTATCACCCGCATGATCAAGACCACGAGTTTGGTACTGATGATCGGCGTCGTCGAAATGATGAAGGTCGGCCAACAGATCATCGAAGCTACCCGCATGACGTCGCCCAATGCCGTATTCGGCATCTACGGCACCATCATGCTGCTGTATTTCATCGTTTGCTGGCCGCTCAGTATTCTGGCAAGCCACCTTGAGAAGAAGTGGAACTAATACCCATGACAAACGAAGCAGAAACGCTCAATAGCGCAACGAACAACGCAGCCTCGGCCGAGGCCACGTCTGCGATTTCGACCGGATCCGCGAACCAGGACATCCTGCTTTCCGTCGAGCATCTTAAAAAAGCGTACGGCGATAACGTCGTTTTGAAAGACATCAACCTCGAAGTGAAGCGCGGTGAAGTTATCGTCATCGTTGGCCCTTCGGGTTGCGGCAAGTCGACGTTCTTGCGCTGCGTTAATGCCCTCGAGCCCATTCAAGGCGGCTCCATCAAACTCGATGGGAAAGAAATCGGCGGCAGCGAAAAGGACATCATGAAGCTGCGCCAAAAAGTGGGCATGGTGTTCCAGAGCTACGATCTGTTCCCCCACCTTACCGTGCTGGACAACATCACGCTTGCTCCTATGAAGGCAAGCGGCAAGTCGAAGCAGGAAGCCCAGGAAGCTGCTCGCGCACTGTTAAAGCGCGTCGGCTTGTCTGACAAGGAATCCAGCTATCCGCGCCAGCTTTCCGGTGGTCAGAAGCAGCGCGTCGCCATCGCGCGTGCCCTCGCCATGGAGCCGGAGGTCCTGCTGCTTGACGAAGTTACCGCGGCGCTCGACCCTGAAATGGTCCGCGAGGTGCTCGATGTCATTTTGGGTCTTGCCCAGGAAGGCAAGACGATGCTCATCGTGACCCACGAAATGCAGTTCGCGCGCGCCGTTGCCGATCGCGTGCTGTTCTTCGATGAAGGCGAGATCGTCGAGCAGGATATCCCCGAACATTTCTTCGCGCATCCGCAAACCCAACGTGCGCAGAAGTTCCTGCACACCTTCGAATTCGATACGGTGCGTCACCACGAAGAATAGGAGCACGAAATGGACTGGAACGCTTACCACCGGATTCCCGAACCGCTAGGGTTCGACTGGGAAGGAAAAGAAATCGATCCTTCTCAATTCAAGCGAGCGTGGTTCGACGTTCCGTATGCCGATCAGTCTCCGTCCCAAAAGCTAGACATTGTCCTGCCTGAACGCGGAAGCGCTCCCCACCCAGTAGTGTTCTACGTCCCCGGAGGCGCTTGGCTCTCGGGCGGAAAACGATCTGCCACCATGGCCTGCCTCTACAAGGTTCTTTCGCAGGGATACGCCATAGCGGCCATCGACTACCGTTATTCCACCGAAGCGCTGTGGCCTGCGCAGATCTTCGATGTTAAAGCAGCGCTGCGCTTCGTTAAGGCCCACGCCGATGAGTTCTCCCTTGATGGTTCTCGCATTATCGCTTGGGGAAATTCCGCGGGTGGGCACCTGGTGAATATGCTCGCTGCAACGGGCTGCGGTCACGTTCTTGAGGACAGGTACCAGGGCAATTCCGGATTCGATTGCTCGATCAACGGATTGATCAGCTGGTATTCGTTCGGCGATCTGTACGAAGCGGACCTGTGCGACCAAATGGCCGAAACGAAAGCATACACATATGACCCCATGCGGAACACGCCTTCTTTCGATGCGCTAACAGCGACAGGCGCGACCGGATCTTCGACCCCTGGCGCTTCGGCAGGCTCCTCTTCAGCTGCCGACTCCGCATCGCTTGATGCTTCGACGGCCTCCCCCTCGGCTACCGGCTTCGCGCCACTTAATGCTTCGATGCCTGACCCAGCATCCCACGGATCCCAAGGCTTCGATCCGGCATTGCTCACTCCTTTCGAGCGTCTCCTCGGATTCGCGCCTCGCAACTTCCACGGCGCAAGCGCCATGGCAAGCCCCATTGAATTCGTTGATCCATCGTTTCCGCCCGCGCTGTTCCAGCACGGCAAGGAAGATGTCTATGTCCCCTGCACGCAATCAGTCGGCATGGTTCGACGCATAAACGACCTTTGCGGATCTAAGCGAGCGCACGTTGAACTGTTCGAAGGTGGCCACGGATCGCCCGCCATTAAGGCCGACGTGAACATAGATCGCTGCATCGATTTCATGGAATCCGTTTTTGGCTCTGCGCCTTGTCCGCGCACGGATCTTCCCGCGAAAATCGACCTGCGCTAAGCGCCTTTTCGAGCGTTTCTGCTCCACGTTCCCTTAAAAGCGCCGTTCACGCTTAATTCCTATTGATTTTGTAGGAATTAAATGGTTTACTGCTTTTCAAGAAAAAGGAGCCTCATAAGAGACGCAGAAAAGTAAGGAGACGACTATGCCGCAAACAAAGCGCACCTGGAAGCTTGTTACCGCAGTCGCGATGGTTTTCGCCCTCGCAGCTTTGGTTCTGACCGGTTGTGGTTCTTCCGACAACAGCGCAGCATATCGTTCACTGGACGACATCAAGAACAGTGGCACGATCAAGATCGGCGTATTCAGCGACAAGAGCCCCTTCGGTTATGTGGACGAAAACGGCGAATATCAGGGCTATGACATCGAGCTTGCCAAGCGCATCGGCGAAGACATGGGCGTTGAGGTCGAATTCGTATCCACCGAAGCAGCTAACCGTGTTGAGTATCTTAAGACCGGCAAGGTAGACATCATTCTGGCTAACTTCACCGTTACCGAAGAGCGCGCCGAGCAGGTTGATTTCGCAAAGGCGTACATGAATGTGGCGCTGGGCGTTGTTTCCCATAAGGACAAGGTAGTTACCGACCTCAGCCAGATCGGAGATCGTCCGGTCATCGTGATTTCGGGCACCACTGCTGAAACGTATCTGACCAAGAACAATTCCGAACTGACGCTCGAAAAGTACGACACGTACGCAGCAGCGAAGACCGCGTTCGAGAACAACCCCGACGCTGTTTGGGCAAATGACAACACCGAAGTGGTTGCTTTCGCAGCTCAGGGTGGCGAAGAATATGTTGTCGGCATCGAGCAGTTGGGCGACAACGACACTATTGCCCCTGCAGTAACCAAGGGTAATGAAGAGCTGCTGAACTGGCTCAACGAAGAACTGGTTGCTTTGGGATCAGAGAACTTCTTCCATGCGGACTACAAGAAGACCCTCGAGAGCACCTATGGCGCCGCCTTCGAAGAGACCCTGGTAGTTGAACCCACCGCGTAACAAGCGGACTGAGCGGACAAGCGCCGCCACCAACATACCCAAAACGCAAAGAGCCGAGAGTAATTCTCGGCTCTTGTTTTTGTTGGGTCGGGTGGTGTGGGTCGGCGCGATTTTTCTACACCTTTATCTTTCCACGCCTTTGTCGAGCTCAGAATGCCAGGTCAAGGCGCTCCCGTTCGCCGCAAGTAGGGCCAACTGCCCGCTCCTCATAGGCGGAGCCAACCGCCATGCTCGCGGCAAGCGGGGCCAACTGCCATCATGCCCCCACGGGTAGAGCCGACTGCCATCATGCCCACGGGTAGGGCCGACTGCCATCATGCCCACGGGTGGAGTCGACTGCCACATTTCCCTTTAATATGTATCCGTTACGCATAAATATGCCCTTCGAAAGGCCGTTTTCGCACCTCATCGATACGACTTTTCATACATTTCAAAAGGGAATGTGGCGTGGGTTCATCTAGAAGCGGATTTCTAGATACATTTTAAAGACATTTGTGGCACAACTAGGCCTTTTGCCGCGCAACAGATACATTTCAAGGGCATTTGTGGCGCACTGGCGGCGCGGTGATGCGCCTGAAGTTCAGGACACCACTTGCTTCCTTGATAACATAGCCGAATGATACAGCGCAGTAATGCGCGTGGCACTCAGAGCAACACTCGATCGCATATCAATAGCACTCAAGGGTCGCGTCCAGCAACGTCGATGCTCATCAACCTTATTAATAAGCTTATCATCTCGCGATATAGGCAATCCTCGACCCCTTATAGGAACTAGGTATTTCCTTATTCGTTTGCCGATTCTTACAGTTGTTTTAGAAAAACAAACGGAAAAGAGTTTGTGCAGATAGGAAAGGAGATTCCATGGCTAGTTTTTTCCAGGAAATCGACCCCTCTCAATTCAAAAGGCATTATCTTGACGTGGAATACGCGGATCATGACCCTAGGCAGAAACTCGACATCTGGCTGCCCAATGAAGGAGATGGCCCGTTCCCGCTTATCGTGTTCGTCCATGGCGGAGGCTGGGTCGGCGGCGACAAGCGCGAGAACACCATGCCTGGAGCGTTCAAAGTAATGTCACAAGGCTATGCCCTCGCTTGCGTTGAATACCGCATAGCACCCGCCGCAGTGTGGCCCGATCCGCTCTATGACGTACGCGCGGCAATCAGGTTCTTGCGAAAGCACAGTGCCGAATTCAACTTAAAAACCGACAAGATCGCAGCATGGGGCAACTCCGCCGGAGGACACATACTGAACATGGTCGCCGCCCTTGCTGGACGACCGATTATGAAAGGAGCCAAACTCGGCAATCCTGAAGTCGATGACTCCATTCAGTGTCTGGTGAACCTTTACGCACCAAGCGATATGTACCAGATCGACCTTTGCAATCGCCTGTCCGAAGATGCCATCAAAGATGCCACTGGCGGAACAGACACCGCAAGCGATGCTGGCGAAGGAATGCGCTTTCCCCACAACCTCATCATGGGGTTCAAGAACAGCCGTAATCGCGAAGCCGCCGCATTCGGAAGCCCAATCAACTTCGTCACAAAAGACTTCCCGCCTACTTACTACTTCCACGGCATTCAGGACCCTATCGTGCCGTATACCCAATCGGTGGCAATGACAAACATGATCAACGAGACCTGCAATGAAGCACGAGCAAAATTCGAACTTTTCCCTGAAGCGGTTCATGGAGATCCGGTCATGAAAACAGATGAAGTAGTGAATAAGATCCTCGACTTCATCGATGACGTGCTTTGGGATGGACCGCACGCACGCACTTCTTTGCCAGAAGAGATCAAGACCGTTGCTTCCACGAACATCACGAACGATTCATTTGAATCATCTAATTAGGAGGTGCCTATCATGGCCCACACCGCCAACACCGAACTCACTGAAAAGAGATTCGGAAGCTATTTCCCCATCATCTTGTCCCTTTGCGTCATTCTTGGCCTGCCATCAGCGATGCTCATCAACACTGCGAGTATTTTCTATCCGGTTATCTCCGCTGATCTCGGGGTTCAAACCGCAGCCATCAGCGCTTGGATGTCTCTTTGCTTACTATCCTGCGCGCTCTTTTCGCCTATTGTTGGACGCTGGATGGAAAAGTACGACATTCGCATTCTTATGATCGCGTCTGTTTGCGTCGAAGTATGCGCGTTCTTCGTGTTCTCCATAGCGACCGAGCCATGGATGTTCTGGATCACTGGTTTTATAGCAGGAATTCCTAACACCATTCTTATGGGCATGTCGTCCTCTGTCTTGATTAATCGGTGGTTCAAGCGCCACGTCGGCTTGCTCATCGGCATCTGCACCGCGTTCGCCGGTCTAGGTGCGGCGATCTTCCTGGTCATCGGTCAGAGCCTTATTGATTCTCTGGGTTGGCGTATGGCCTATGACGCATTTGCCATCATCGCCCTCGTGGTAACGGTTCCGGTAATTCTTATTTGCGTTCGTAACTTCCCTGCCGATAAAGGAATGCTTCCTTATGGCACAGCATGGGCGATCGAGCGTTCGGGAGGAAATGAACAGGCCGTTACAAATCCTCCCAGCGTCGACCCAAAGGTAGGCACGCGAAGCATTGTCTTTGTCTTGGTGGTCCTGTTCGGATTCTTGGTGAGCTTCATCTGTCAGATCAACGGATATTTCCCTAAGTACGTGAACTGGGTCAACGAGCAATCCGTTGCGGGAGCCATGGTGGGCGCCTTTATTTCCGGTGCTTTGCTGGCATCGGTATGCCAAGTCGGCAGCGCACTCGGCAAAATATGCTTGGGCGTATTTACTGATTTCTCCGTTGGCAAAGCGATTACCATACTATCCTGTGCTGGAATAGTAGGCATCATTTGCATTTGGTGCTTCCCCTCGACTATTCTTATGCCTATCGGCGGATTGATTTTCGGCTTATTCATCGCAGGCGTACTGGTTCTCAGCCCCATGCTTATTCGTCGAGTATTCGGCGAAGGAAAGAACTACCCTGTTTTCTTCGGTCGCGCAGGCTTTTTCACTCAGCTTGGTGGATCAGCCGCGAACTTAGTGTGGCCGATCTTGGCAGATAGCGCCTTAGGATTCAATGCAGTATTCGGCGTAGCGCTCGGCGGAATAGCCATCGTGCTGGTCATCGGGTTGTTGGCCTACAGCATGCGCGATAAACTCCCTCGCACACAGTAACGCTCGAACTTTGCCCTCATTGAACCCTCCTTTTTCGTAGCTACACGGAAATCGGCCCTGCTGATATCCGTGTGGCTATTTTCGGTTTTCTTGCCCCTATTGCCCGAAATAGCAGCCATACATCCCATCATTACTTCATGAGAGGGAAGTGAACATTGCTATGGAATTACGTCAACTTACTTATTTTCTCGCCATCGCCAACTGCGAGAACATGACGCACGCATCAAAAATGCTCCATGTTTCACAGCCGACATTGAGCACCGCGTTGCGTGATCTTGAGCGCGAATTAGGATTCCCTCTATTCACGAGAAGCGGAAAACGACTAGAGCTCAATGAAAGCGGCCGACAGTACGCCAAGCGCGTTCAAGAAGCAGTCAATCTTCTTGAAGAAGCCCAACGTACAGCACGAACAACCGCGCAACGACGCGAGAGAATAGTCAACTGCGCCGTTCAGATCCCCGTGGGACACCCCGGCGAGCTGCTACGCCTTTTCCACGAGCAGTATCCTGATATCGTGATTCGTATGGGCTACCCCGATTCGAACGCCTTTTCGAATCAGACAATCGATCTTGAATTGTTCGGGTCGCAAATAATCTACGAAGAGGATCGCATTATTCCGCTCGGAAAAGAAAGCTACGTAGCCATCCTCCCCGTCAATCATCGCCTTGCTCAGGAAGATCCCTTCATGCTGCGAATGCTGAAAGACGAGCCTTTCGTCTTCAGCGACCCTAGCGATCTTCGCTCAACCGTGGAGGGAATGTGCCACGAAGCGGGATTCTCCCCTAAGATCATTACCGAAACCCAGCTGTATAGCGAGGTTCTCTCCATCGTAGAATCGGGAATCGCCTGCACCATTGGAACAACCTTCACTTGGCTTGCTAGCCAGCGCTTCAATGTCATAGCAAAACCATGCCATGATGTTTCGCGAGTTCGCTATTTGTACGCCCGCTTGCCTGAAGCAAGAGAGCCATCCAACGCAACAAAAGTATTTATCGATTTCTTCAGGACATACGTTCAAAGCGTGGAGCAACCTTGAGTAATGGAACAAAAAAGATGCGGTCTTTTGTCTGCTCATATGCATCCAGACAAAAGACCGTATCTCATATTGTGCACTATTCTCTTTATCACCTGCGGCTTCACAGCCGGCGCCCACCACTACGGTTTCGCAGTCCTAACACGGCCCCGCGCTTGCCAACTACAAGCCCCGCGCCACGTCGTACGCTTCGCGGGTCGCATCTATTGCGCGACGGGCTCTAACGGCATCACCTATTGCGTATGTTTCGATTCCCTGCGCACGCAATTCTTCAGAAAGTTCATCGCATGAGCGATATCCCACCGCCATGACCACCGTGTCGAAACCGCGCAATTCATGGCAGGCCCCATCGGGTGTACAATACGCCACTCCGTCTTCAAACAATTCCTGCACATTCGCCTGACAATACGACTTCACACCGTATTCGCTAAAGTGCTTCATCATCTCCTTGCGGTGCTCGGAAATCATATCGGCCGCAAGCACATCTCGGTATTCGACGATGCTGACCTCATGTCCCAATTCAGCAAGGAAATCGCCTATTTCGCAGCCCACCATGCCGCCTCCGATGACAAGCACCGCATGCCCTGGGTTCACTGCACCAGACAGGATCTCTTCGCCCAGCGCGAACTGCTTTTCATCCGCACCCTTGACCGGCAGGATGAACGGTTTCGCACCACTTGCGACTACAACCACATCGGGTTCGCAAGCCAAAATGTTCTCAACAGACGCTTTCGTGTTGCAGCGAATATCCGCTCCCGCCTTTTGCGCACGCACGATATACGAACGCACCAACGCGGTAATATCGCCTTTGCCCGGTGGAAACGCCGCCAATCGCATGTTACCGCCAGGCTGCAGCTGCTCTTCGAGAAGCACCACTTCATGTCCGCGCTCGGCCGCAATGGCCGCCGCGCACAATCCACCAACACCGCCGCCCACTACAACGACGCGCTTCGCCACATGATTCTGGTCGTCGCCGTCGTCATTCGACGCATCGCACTCAAAACCGAGCTCCGGATTCGCCAAACAACGGATGGGCTTGCCGCAATACATGTTGGCAACGCACCCTTGCAAACAAGCAATACAAGGAACAATGTCTTCCTGACGATGCTCTTTGATCTTCAGCGGCATATAAGGATCCGCCAGCGACTGACGGCCGAAGGCAACCATATCGCTTCGCCCTTGCTCCAGCATGAGCTCGGCATAATACGCATCCGTGAAACGACCGATCGTGATCACGGGAATGTGCACGGCGCGTTTTATTTCGGTAACTAGATCCGCGCTGAATCCCGCATGCACCGACGTGGGCGCCCACATATATTCGTCCTTGATGTGAACCGCGCGCGAAACATGCAGATAATCAGCCCCATGCGCTTCCAGGTAACGCGCGATGACCGCCGCATCGTGAACATCGATACCACCCGGCATCTCGTCTGACGAATTAATGCGACACCCCACCGCCATGCGGTTCCCCACACGCGCACGTATCTCTTCCAGAATGAGCCGCGAGAACCTCATGCGGTTCTCGAACGATCCACCGAATTCATCCACGCGCTTATTGGTTCGCGGAGAAATGAACGAGCTGACCAAATACCCATGTGCCATATGGACCTCGAGAGCATCGACACCCGCCTTGAGCGCGCGCTCAGCAGCATCGCCATAGCCTTTGACCAGGTCGTATATCTGCTCGGCACTCAGTGCTTGAGGAACATCCCGCCCATCCGCCGCAGCAATAGCCGATGCTGCTTGCAAAGGAGCACCCGCACAAGCCGCATTGCCTTCGGGGCCCGCGTTCTGCAGCTGCACCGCAACCTTCGCGCCATAGGAATGGCATGCATCGGCGATCTTCGCCAAACTTGGAATAGAAGCATCGCTGAACAAACACGGCTTCAAGGGACCGCCCTTCGCGTTGTCGTGCACCACCGTCGCCTCGATCGTTATGAGGCCGAATTCGCCTTTGGCTCGCTCGCGATAATACGCGACGGATTGCTCCGACCACGTCCCATCGGAGTTAGCAAAATTGTTTCCCATCGGAGGAACGACGAAGCGGTTCTTAACGCTTATCGGTCCGAACGATACAGGGCTGAACATGTGTGCGAATTCCATATTGCCTCCTTAAGCCATAAGAATCGTAACTCTCGACCCGCTCTTCCAGGTTACCGAGTCGGTGAAATTTTGCTCGCTCGGGATTCTTCCGCTATGTCGCATTTTCGACCACGCGCCCGAGGGCGTTCGCCTGCGCCGGGTCGGCCTTCTTACCTACGCCACATTTGTGGACACACTCCGAAAGAAGGGCGGTTCACCTGAGGCAAGCCACAAGCCGCGGTGGCGGGTCGGAGCCGACTGCCACATGGGGGGGGCGGGCGCCACATAGGGGTCGGAGCCGACTGCCACATTTCCCTTTAAAATGTATCCGTTACGCACAAATATTGCCCTTTAAAGGACCGTTTCACCCCTCCCCGATGCGGATTTTCGTGCATTTCAAAGGGGAATGTGGCTCGGGCTCGTCCAAAAGCAATCGTGTCCCGAATTGTGGTGTACAGCCGTTTCCCCGAACCGTATCTCGCCTT
>Cebus_capucinus_imitator_PRJNA485217_SSR012__coassemble_913_pt1 | contig 38103 bp, 33 predicted proteins | sample Cebus_capucinus_imitator_PRJNA485217_SSR012__metabat2_low_PE_012 | metagenome-assembled genome bin Cebus_capucinus_imitator_PRJNA485217_SSR012
TAAGGCGGGATCGATAGGTGGGACCCTGCCTTGCGCCATGAATGCCGCTAACGAGATCGCGGTCGCGGCGTTCTTGGATGAGCGCTGCTCGTATCTTGGCATTGCCGATGTGGTGGAAGCTACGATGGATGCATGCGCGGTCGATTCAGTCGAGAGCATAGAGCAGCTTCTCGAGGTTGATGCATGGGCGCGTTCGTTCGCGCGCGCTGCACTGGCAAAGTGATATTCGTGGATCTTCTTATCATGATCATAGCCATGACCCTGATTTTGGGGTTCTTGGTGTTCATCCATGAAGGGGGTCATTTCTTGGTGGCGCGTGCTTTCGGGGTGCGCGTTACTGAATTCATGATCGGGTTACCTGGTCCTTCGATCGGTTTCACGCGGGGCGAAACGCGCTTTGGTGTGACGGCTGTTCCCTTAGGTGGTTATGCGAACGTATGCGGCATGGCTCCGCCAAGCAACAGCCCGCATTTGAAGCGCGTGTTGGGGTATGTGTATCGCAAAGGCGAGGTGTATTCCGAAGATGTCGCTTACGACCTTTGCATGAGCGATGCTGAGGCGATCGAGCTCCTGGAAGAGCTGGCGGATTGGGGCTCCATCAAACGCCCGAATCGCAAGGATGAATACAGCATATATCGCACTCCCGCGAAAAAGAACCTTCCTGAAGGAAGCGCGCGACCGGTCGCTGACCTGCAGTCGTTCTATGAGCACGAACGCTCGTGCCAATATGCCTATCTGCCGTTCTGGAAGCGCAGTGCCATTCTGCTTGCAGGTCCTGCGATGAACTTGCTTTGGGTCCTTCTGGTCTTCATTGTGGTGTATTCGATCATGGGTCTCGATCTGAAGAACACGGCGACAGGTGAAGTGTTCCATTACAATTGGGCGCCCTGGGATGCGATCTCGATGGGCATCTCGTATTTGGGCATGGTCATCAGTGCGATCGCGGGTCTATTCAATCCGGTAACTGCAGCCGATACCATTTCGCAGTCCACATCCATCATCGGTATCGCGGTGATGTCGAAGAGCGCTCTTGAAGCGGGTTTCCAGAACTTCCTGTTCTTCTCTGCGGTCATCTCGGCGTCGCTTGGCTTCATGAACATGCTGCCCATCCCTCCTCTTGATGGAGGTCGCTTCGTGGTCGAGGTGTTCCAGAAAATATCGCGTAGAATAGTTTCAATGCGTGCATTGGGATACCTGTCGATGACAGGTGTGGCCTTGTTCGCGGTTCTTCTCGTCGTGATGGTCAATCAGGACATCCAAAGATTCGTATTGGGAAATTGGGGGTAAGGTATGGGCGAGCTCTTACCGCATGAAAGGACCCGCCAGGTGCTGGTCGGATCGGTCCCCATCGGGGGCGGTGCCCCGTGCGTGGTGCAATCCATGCTCAACCTGCCTTTGTCGGACGTCGAGGGTAACCTTGCCCAGATCGAGAGTCTAGCAGAAGCGGGTTGTGAGGTGATCCGCATCGCGGTGCCTCGCAAGAGCGACTTGAATTACTTCGAGGAAATCTGTGCGCGCTCGGTCCTTCCGGTCGTCGCCGATATTCACTTCAGTGCCGAACTGGCAATAGAAGCGGCGCGGCGCGGCGCGGCGAAGCTGCGTATCAACCCCGGCAATATCGGCGGTCTTGATGCGTGTGTGGATGTGCTTGCGGCGGCGAAGGAGGCGCAGATCCCCATTCGCATCGGTGTGAATGCAGGTTCTCTTGATGAGGCGCTTGCGGCGCGGGATGATCTGTCCTTGCCCGAAAAGCTCGCCGAATCGGCCCGCGGATACGTGGAGTTCTGCCATCAGCACGATTTCTACGATGTGGTGGTGTCGGCAAAGGCGCATGATGTGCCCACGACAGTTGCTGCATATCGCTTGCTTGCCGAAGTGATGCCCGAAGTTCCTCTTCATATTGGAGTCACCGAAGCGGGAACGTTGTTCCAGGGATTGGTGAAGTCGGCTAGCGGCTTGGGCATTTTGCTTGAACAGGGTATCGGAGATACCATGCGCATTTCGCTTACCGACGATCCGGTGGAGGAGATACGTGCTTGCTGGACGCTTCTGGCTGCACTGGGGTTGCGCCAGCGCGATCCCGAATTGATAAGCTGTCCGACGTGCGGTCGTTGTCAGGTCGATCTGATCTCTCTGGCAAAACAGGTGGAAGATCGCCTGCAGGGTATTCATAAGCCTTTGCAAGTAGCCGTAATGGGCTGCGTGGTGAACGGTCCCGGCGAAGCGTCCGATGCAGATATTGGCGTTGCCTGCGGAAAGGGCTCGGGCGTGATATTCACGCACGGGGAAACCTTACGCAAGGTCGACGAAGCAGATATTGTTGATGTTCTTATGGAAGAGATAGGAAAGCTATGACGGAAATCATGCGTTTGAGCGAACAATATGCTCCAACCCTTAAAGAAGATCCCGCCGATGCGGAGATCGCAAGCCATCGCTTGTTGATCCGTGCGGGCATGATCAGGAAGGTCACGTCCGGCGTGTACACCTATTTGCCCTTGGGCATGAAGGTCCTCGCGAAGATCGAGAACATCGTGCGCGAGGAAATGGATGCTACGGGTGCGCGTGAAATGCTGATGCCCGCGTTGCAGCCAGGTGAGCTGTGGCACGAAAGCGGCCGTTGGGACGATTACGGCCCCGAGCTCATGCGCTTGCATGACCGTCACGATCGTGAGTTCTGCTTAGGGCCTACGCACGAAGAGCTCATCACCGCTATCGTGCGTAGCGAACTTCGTTCATACCGTCAGCTTCCCATAACGCTGTATCAGATCCAGTCCAAGTTCCGTGACGAGATTCGTCCTCGTTTCGGCTTGCTGCGTAGCCGCGAATTCATCATGAAGGATGCTTACAGCTTCCATTCCACGCAGGAATCGCTGCAGAAGACATATGATCAGATGTACGATGCCTACGGTCGCATTTGCGAGCGTCTTGATCTTGATTATCGTCCGGTTGAGGCGGACTCGGGTCAGATCGGTGGCAGTGTAACCTGTGAATTTATGGCGCTCGCCGATGCGGGTGAAGCTGAATTGGTGTATTGCCCCGAATGCGATTTCGCTGCTAACACCGAAGTGGGTGAGTGTATCCCTCATCCGATCCAATACGATGTCGATGAGTGCAAGAAAATAGCGACGCCGGGGGTTACGTCCATTGCGAGCTTGGCGGAGTTCTTGAATATCGAAGAAGCCGCAACGGTAAAGGCCATGGTCGGCAAGAACGCCGAAGGTCGTGTAGTCGCACTGTTCATTCCGGGCGATCATGAATTGAATGAGATCAAAGTGAATCGCGTGGTCGAGGGCTTCGAGTTGCTGACTGATGAAGAGATCGAGCAGGCCGGTTTGCCTAAGGGCTCCATCGGTCCTAAGAACTTGCCTGAAGGCATCATGATCGGCGCGGATTCGAGCTTGCAGTTCGTCATGCGCTGGGTGGTAGGCGCCAATGAGGATGGCTATCACTTCGTGGGCGCTAAGCCAGGAGATGATTTCGAGGTTGATTTCTGGGCCGATCTATCAGTGGTCGCTCCGGGTGACGCATGCCCACATTGCACTACTGCTTTGGAGGGCGCTCGCGGTATTGAAGTGTCGCAGGTCTTCCAGTTGGGTGATAAGTACTCGCGTTCCATGGGCGCGGTCTTTTCAGCTGAAGATGGCACCGATCAGCCCTTCATCATGGGCTGTTATGGTGTAGGCGTGTCCCGTTCGCTGGCTGCCGTCGTCGAACAGCACAACGATGAGCATGGCATTATCTGGCCGTTCTCGGTCGCTCCTGCACATATTTGCGTTATTCCGCTCACGGTGGGCGACGACACGGTGTATCCCGTCGCCGAGAACATTGCGGGCGTTCTGGCTGAACAGGGCTTCGAAGTTGCGATCGATGATCGCGATGAGCGCCCGGGTGTTAAGTTCGCTGACGCTGATCTTATCGGCTGGCCGGTCCAGGTGGTCGTTGGCAAGCGCGGTGTTGCTGAGGGCAATATTGAAATCAAGCGTCGCGATACGGGCGAAAAGAAGACCGTCGCTATTTCCACCGCTGCGGAAAGCGTGGCGTTCTTGAAGCGCATCACCAAGAAGAAGAACCGTCCTGGCCGCTTGCTGTAAGAGCCCCGACGCGAAAGATTGTCTTTAGATGAGTAGTGAACGTTCGGTTGAATTGCTTGCTCCCGCCGGTGGGTGGGAGCAGCTCTCATATGCGCTGACCTTCGGCGCCGATGCGGTGTATCTTGCATGCGATCGGTTCGGCTTGCGCGTGCGTGCGGCTAATTTCACTTGCGAGGAACTTCCTGCGGTGGTCGAACAGGTGCATGCGGCGGGTGCGAAGGCATACGTTACCTGCAATGCGTTCGCCCATGATGACGATCTGGCCGATCTGCCGCCGTACGTGGAGGCGATCCGCGATGCGGGCGTGGATGCGGTCATCGTGAGCGACTTAGGAGTGCTTGCGATCGTGCAGCAGTACGCGCCGGACATGACCATTCATGTATCCACGCAGGCATCGGTTTCGAACGCCGCTGCTGCGAACATGTGGTATCGCTTGGGTGCGCGCCGCATCGTATGTGCGCGTGAGATGTCCTGTGCGGAGATCGCCGCCATGCGCGAAGAGATCCCCGATGATCTTGAGCTGGAGATCTTCGTGCATGGCGCCATGTGCATGGCGGTTTCGGGGCGGTGCTTGATCAGCGATTACATGACGGGGCGTGCGGCAAATAAGGGGCAATGCGTGCAGCCCTGCCGTTGGGAGTATCGCCTGAGCGAGCCCTCTCGTCCTGGCCAGGAATTCGGCGTTGAGGAAGATGCGCAAGGCACCTATCTGATGAATTCCAAGGACCTGAACCTTCTTTCTCATTTGGATGAATTGAAGGCATCGGGCGTTGATTCGATAAAGATCGAAGGGCGCGTTAAGAAGGCCTTCTATGTGGCCACCGTGGTCAACGCGTATCGTCATGTCCTTGATGGAGAAGACCCTGAAAAGTGGCAGAGTGAACTTGACACCATTTCGCATCGTCCTTATTCGACAGGGTTCTATTTCGGTCCGGCGGAGCAGTCGATCGATGCTGATATGTATCAACAGCTCTACGACTGGGTGGGTGAAGTGGTAACGTCATGGCCTCAGACCGGCTCTGTGGATGAATCTTGCCAGGAAGGTGCTCAGTGGCGTGTGGTAGCGAAGTGCCGCAATCGCTTTTATGAGGGCGATACCTTGGAGATCTTGAGTCCGGGTAACCCTGTTCGGTCGTTCGTCGTGCGCGATCTAGCGGAAGTGTATGGGCTTGATTCGCTAGGTATGGATACCCCTCTTCCTGAAGGGCAGAGCCCCTATGCGGAAGTGAAGTGCGACACGGCTTGCAAGGCGATGGATCCCTATGCGTTCATGTGCCCCTATCCGTTGCGTGCTCATGATATCCTTCGCGTTAAGAGAAAAGATCCGTCGCGCAAGAATTAAAACGGGCAACTCGGTGTTGGGGAACGGCGATGCCCGATATGATAGGTGGAAGTGGCGTTAGGTATATGCTGACGCCATACGAAGTTAGGAGGACTTATGGGAAGGCAATCGGACGAAGCATTGGAACTGGCGAGCATCGATGAGCTGATCGCCTATCTGATGGGCGCTCATTCAGCGTATATGCAGTGGGCCGAGCTCACGTACTATCTCACTGATGCTAATGACATCTATTGGCGTGCGCAGGATACTAACGAACTTAATGAAAAGGACCATTTCGTCGATTGCAGCGAACTGGTCGCTTCGGTGCGCGAATTCATCGATCTTCCGTTCTTGGAAGGAGGCCGTTCGGTCCGCGATGTGTTCCCCGAGGCAACGTTCTATGCGTCGGTGAAGATCGAGGGTCAAGGAACGCCGGTGCCGGTCGTTTAGTTTTTTAATATTGCCCCTTGACCGTTGTGATGCGTGACGGTATTCTAATCAACGCACTTCGGGGCATTAGCTCAGCTGGGAGAGCGCATGGCTGGCAGCCATGAGGTCAGGGGTTCGATCCCCCTATGCTCCACCAATTTTTTTAAAGGCCGTTCTTCGTGAACGGCCTTTTTTATATGAGGTTCGATGGGGCTTGTGTCTCTCGGCTTTGATATAGGGCGGACAGAGGAAGATGAGTGCTTTATGAAGGTCGCAGTAAGTGCTTGTTTGTTAGGCGTTCCTTGTCGCTACGATGGAAGGTCAAAGCCTTCGCTGCAAGTGCAGTCGTTCCTTGCAGAACATGGTTGCGAAGTAGTCAAAATATGCCCTGAAGTAATGGGCGGTTTGTCCATCCCTCATCCTGCTCACGAAATACAACGAACAGCTGAAGGGTACCGCGTGGTCGATCGTGATGGTAATGATCACACTGAAGCTTTCGAGGCGGGTGCGCGTAAGGCGTGCGAGTGCGCGAAGGCCGCAGGTTGCACCCATGCCCTGCTCAAGGCGAAGAGCCCTTCATGTGGCGTGGGGCAGGTGTATGATGGCACTTTTTCCAAGACGCTGGCTTCTGGGGATGGCGTTGCGGCGGCGATGCTCAAAGAACAGGGCCTTATCGTTGCGACGGAGAACGATTTCGATCGTGTGTTTGGCCGCTAATAGGCTCTAGACGGGCGTTGGAAGAAGTTCGCCCTTGAGATAGGCTTCGGTAGCATTGAACGCGCGTCCGTGCGCTCCGGGCACTACCGTAATGCCCGCGTTGGTCATGCTTTGTGCTTCTTTTTCGGAAATGCATCCGCAAATGAGGACCTTGACTTCGATCTGACGTAGGAAATTAGCCTGAGAGCCGCACAGGTGACCTTGGCTGGGCAGATTGCGTGAATCTACCATTTCGCCATTTTCTATTTTGTAGTAATTAAAGTTGGTGCAGCAGCTAAAATGGCCACTGACATCCAAACCTTCACTTGCTACAGCGATCCTCATACCGTTCCTAATCGTTTTATGCCAAATGCCGTGTAAAACGGATCGACACAGTGAAAAAGCACTTTCAAAACTCGTTTGTAAAAACTGAACAGTATCACGATAAACCCTAGCAGATGCAGGATTTTAAGCTTTCGTCCAAGGGCGTATTTAAGGGCGCGATAGGAAAGCTGAAAAAAAGTTCAAAAAAGCACTTGCATCTTTTGGTGATGTTTGTAAAAATAAACGGGCTGCTGTTGAGCGGCAAGAAATGGTCCCCATCGTCTAGCGGTTAGGACGCGGCCCTTTCAAGGCTGAAACACGGGTTCGAGTCCCGTTGGGGGCACCATGGATTTACAGGTTCTGCTTAGCAGGACCTTTTTTATTTTGCGACATGTTGAGGAGATCCCTTTGAAGAAACTGTTCGCTCAGTTCATGAAGTTCGGCATCGTCGGCGTTATCGCTTTCGTGATCGACTACGGCCTCATGATCCTGCTCACCGAAGCCTTTGGCGTCCCGTATCTTATCAGTACGACGGTTTCGTTCATTGTCTCGGTCATCTTCAACTATGTGGCTTCTATGCGTTATGTGTTCAAGCGCAAAGACGACATGAGCCGTCATCGTGAATTCATTATCTTCATCGTCTTGTCGGTCATCGGTCTGGGTATCAATGACCTGCTTATGTGGCTTATGGTCGATTTCCTATTCATCGACTATCGTATTTCAAAGATCGTCGTTACGGTCGTCGTTGCGGTTTGGAACTTCGTCACGCGAAAGATCTTCCTTGAAGCGAAGGACTAGTGCTTTCTGAACTTTTCCGATGGATTCCCGCTCGCGTGCGCCTAAACAGGGGATAATGGACGGACTTAGCTTTGTTCTAGAGACTCCTTGTTCTTTCTTGAGGGAAAAGGAACCATCATGAATGTGTCGTTCAAAACCATATGCCGCCTAGGGGATAAGGCGTACGTTCTCTCTGAGATCTCAGACTGCGATGAATATTTGCCGGTAGTTCTGTCCGCTTCGACAGAATCTGGTGCGCTCATTCCCTCTGATACGTTCCCGTATTGCGATATCGACGATGCCTTTGCTTTGCGTCAGGTCCTTTTCGATGGAGCGCTGGCTAATCAGGAACCCTCGCTCTTTTCCCTGCATTCGAAGAACTCCGCGGGGGTCCGTTTCTTCGTTATCGCGCTGCCGTGGCTTGAAGTAAAGCGTTGGGATCTGGTGTTCAAGGCGATCGACTCGTTGGGTAATGTCATCACCTCTTGCCGTAAGAACTTAGATGTTCGCTCTGCTGCCCTCAAAGCGCTCGCCTCTCATCGTACGAATCCCGAATTGGGCGAGAAGATCAAGGACCTCGATGGACGCTTCGTGCACGATCGCATCCGCGTGAGTTTCTTGCGCGCCGTGGAAGCGGAAGATAAGCTGCGGGTCTCAGCGCTTATTGAGATGCCGTATCATGACGATGCTTCAGTTGAATGCGATTTCCTCGATTCTCATGGGCGTCCGCTCGATGTTGATTATGCGGTAGTGGAAGATTCCATCGCGCAGCCCGCCGAATATGGCGCCCTGCGTCGTCGTTACATGGTCGTTTCGTTCTTGGTGGACGAGAACAATCCTCGTCTGTGCCTTTGCGTGACTGATACTCTCGGTATGGTCGCTCCTGGGTTCGCTATGTTGGGTGCGCGCACCACGGAAAGCCTGATAGAGCGTTTTCAGGTGCGTACGACAGCTGCCTTCGATGACCCCGAATACCATCGGTGGTTCAGTGAAGTTCACCGGGCGGATGTTCCGGTGTTACTCGAACAGGTAGCAACGCGATTCGAATATGCGCCGCTTTTCAGTATTGTCTGCTTGCTTGTTGATGCACCGGATCACCATATTTATGACTTCGTGAATTCGGTCGTCCGGCAAAGCTATGGGCATTGGGAGCTCATCTTGGTCGACATGGTGGGTACTCAGCAGCGGGTCGATGACTTGAAAGATCTTATCGATGACGATCGGTTGTATGTCATTGATGCCGATCCTGCGGTGGGGATCGATGCGAATTTCGGTATCGGCCTTGAGGCTGCTGAGGGTGATTTCGTTGTGTTCTCACGGGTGTCCGATGTGTTGGCGCCGGATGCATTGTTCGAATGTGCACGTACCATCAATGAATATGACGATTGCGATTTTCTGTATACCGATGTTGATACCTGCGATGCGCAAGGCAATCACTCGCAGCCGCTGTTCCGCCCTGATTTTTCACCCGAGCTATTGCGCTCGTTCAACTATATTCGCGATCTTGTGGTCGTCAGGGAGTCTTTGCTCGCGAACATCCCCTCTCTTTCCTGCAGTATGTTCGAGGGTGGGGGATATGAACTTGTTTTGCGTGCGACCGAAAGCGCCCGTCGCGTATGTCATGTGCCTCGCGTGCTTTGTTATCGCCGTTTAGCAACGCTTGATCTGACCGAGGCGAAGTTCCTTTCGCATATCAGTCAGGAGATCGGGCGCAAGGCCTTGGTGGGGCACTGTCAGCGGATGGGTATTAAGGCTGAGGTGCTCAACGATGCAACGCCGGGTCATTATCGGATTCGCCATGTGCTGACCAGTCATCCACGGGTGACCATCGTGGTGTCATATGAAGACAATCCGGCTATTTTGCGTACGTGCATCAGGTCGCTTTATGAAAAGGTGACCTATGACAATTTCGAAGTAGTGGTAGTGGACACTACGCAGGATTCCGATGAAAAGAGGACCTGCTTCGATGACCTGAAGAACGCCTATGATACGTTCTCGGTCCTGTCGTGGAACGGACCTGCCAATCGCGCCAAGGTGGCGAATTATGCCGTTGCGCATACGGAAGGCGAGTTCCTCATGTTTATTGGGGGCGATGCGCGCGTTCTGACCAATGATGCGCTCGAAACGTTGTTGGGATATTTCCAGTCAGAAGAAGTGGCCGTCGTCGGACCCAAGCAGCTGTTCGTTGATAACACGATCGAGCATGCGGGTATCGTGGTGGGCGGATCGCGGGCGGTAGTGCCGCTGTTCAGGTATTTGCCGGCCGATTGGCACGGGTACCTCGATCGGGCATGCGTGGCGCAGAACGTTTCAGCAGTGACCGGCGAATGCATGATGATCCGCCGAAGCGCTTATGACGAAGTGGGTGGGTTCAGCGAAGAGCTCGCTTTGTTCTATGCCGATGTCGACTACTGCCTGAAGATACGCAAGGCAGGGTACTTGACGGTATTCACCCCGTATGTGGAGCTGAGCCACCTGAAAAGCACGTCGCGTTTGCGTATTCATTCTAAGGAACTGCGTATCGAGCGTCGTCGTGAAATGGCGTTCTTGCAAGCGGCGTGGCCTTCTGCTTTCGTGGAGGGGGATGCGTTCTACAATCCCAACCTCGATCCCGATAGTTCGTATTTTGCACTGAAACACATGGAGCGATAAAACTATATGAATGCACGTCTTGAAAGCATGAGTCATGGCGACGGTAAGGTGTATCTGCAGATGGTACTTGACCGTCTGAATCCTGATGCGGAGCTATTGCTTGATGCTCATCTGAAAGATGGGAAGAAGATCCCCGCGCATCTTTTTCCTTTCACGCCTCTTGAACCGTCATCGGCGGCGAACTATATCGTCGTGCTGCCGCGCTATGATGTGCGCGAAGTCGATCTGACGTTCTTCGAATATGTGGGTGAAGATGCCCCCGTGAGCCAAAGTCGACTGACGGTCGAGCTTAATATGGTGCGCTGGAGGACCCGCATCAACGCCCTGGTTCATAACGAACTGATTGCGCAGATGTTCGATATCGAGCGTGAATATTCCACTCATCGCATGAATATCTTCTTCGCCAATGCAATAGATGACGGCGATGAGATCATCGTGAAGATGTTGGTCGATATGCCTCATGTCGAAGGCGCTGATGTCATGGTGGACTTTACCGATCAGTGGGGAAAGGAGATCGATCTGCCGGTATATCCCCTGATTGATGAAGTGAACCCATCGAGTCGCTATGGTGACCCTGATCGTCTTCGGATCGGTTTTTCGGTACGGGTTCGATCGGAGGCGAAGGAGTTCTGCGCCACGGTATACGATGCTAATGAACTGGTGCCGGGTGGCTTCGCTCATTTTTGCGACGAAACGTATGGATCATTGCGGGAGACCTTTGAGGCGACCTATCTCGATGCGGCACACGATGAGCGCTATGAGGATTGGTTCCATCATCATTGCGAGACCCTTTCGGGTCTTGTAGTGCAACGCGAAAAGCGATTCGACTACGAGCCGCTTATCAGTTTAGTGCTCCCGCTGTTCCCTCAAGATGTATGTTATCTGCCTGCCACACTGCGTGCGTTGCAGCAGCAGACCTACTCCCGCTTCGAACTTGTGGTCATGGATTGCGGGTTGGATGAGTCGAGTTACGACCATGCGTTTCGCCTCTGGGCCGACGATGAGCGTCTGGTCCACATAATGGGCGACTCTACGCTCGATGATGCTTCAGTGCGCTTGAGTGGTATTTTGCAGTCGAAGGGGGATGCGTGCGCATTGCTCGACCCGCGCATCATTTTAGCTCCCGAGGCGCTGTTCGAATATGTGCGTCATATCAACGAGCAGCGTGCCGAACAGGGGCGTGAGCATACTTCACTGGAAGATGATGCATTCGTGGGAGTGGCTCCCTGTGATGTGGTGTATGCCAATCATGATCGCTTCGATCGCGAGATCGGCTTTCATGATCCGTCTTTCAAGCCGGTGTATTCACCCGATCTGCTGTATTCCTATTATTATCTGGGGCCGTTGGTGTTCGTGGCTCGCCGGACCATCGATGCTATATCGCAGAACGAAGGGTTCTCCACCGAGGCTTTTGATTACGATCTTGTGCTCAAGGCCATCGATCGGGCGGAACGGGTCGATCGTATTGACCGCGTGCTGTATCACATCCAGGATGCTGCATGCATTTCAGCTGAAGCCGAGCAGATCCAGGCTCAACGCGAAGAGGAGGCGTTCCGATTGGGACGCAAGGCCCTCGCGATGCATTTGCGGCGTCATCGTATCGATGCAGTGGTTCTATCTGAAATATCGAAGCGCATCTATCGGGTGCGTTATCGTCTTCCCGAAGAGCGTCCGTCACTATCGATCATTATTCCCACGAAGAACGAGGTCGCACTGCTCGATACCTGCGTAACGTCGTTGGTCGAGCATGATTCGCTCGAGGGATGCGAGATCGTCATCATTGACAACGGCAGCACCGACGCACATACGTTGGCTTACTATCATCAGCTCGCACACGACCTGCCCCAGATGCGCATCGTTTCGTACGATGCGGATTACAATCCGGCGGCTATCGCTAATGCGGCGGCGAAAACGTGTACATCGGATTATCTGCTGTTCCTGGACAACGATACGGAAGTCATCTCCACCGCAGCGATCTCATCCATGTTGGCGCACTGTATGCGACGCGATGTGGGCGTCGTGGGTGCGAAGATGCTGTTTCCCGATGACACCATCCAGCATGCCGGGCTCATGGTCGGAGCATATGGGTCGGCGGGTACCATAGGTGTTGACCTACCGCGAAGCGACTACGGCTATGGCAGGCGCTTTATCTGCGCCCATAACCTTTCTGCGGTCTCGGGTGCGGTCATGATGGTGAAGCGCACGGTGTTCGATGAGGTGGGTGGCTTTGACGAGCGCTTCTTGGTCAGCTGCCATGATGTCGATTTCTGCCTCAAGGTGAACAAGGCGGGGTATCGTGTGGTGTTCAATGGCGATATTGAGTTCTACCATCAGGAAAACGCCACGTCAGGCCATGTGCTCACCAACGAGCAATTGGTGCGAGCGGAACGCGAGCGCGCGTTCTTGCATTACCGTTGGCCTCGGTACTTCATCGATGGCGATCCATATATGAGTGCTTGCTTTGATGGGGATTCGCCTTACTATCGCCTCGGTCAGTTCTAAGGCAGCAAGCGCGTCTGGCGAGGGTCAGGGCGCTGTTCGCTGAGGTGGGTCTATAACTGGTTATAGATAGATGTTGTAAGGGGAAATCTTGAGCGCGTTATACCCTTAGGGTATAGTGGCAAGGCTGTGTATAGTTCACAATGAGGAAACGTAGATATGATTCAGATAGAGAATCTCAACAAGACATATGAGCTCGCTTCTGGCGAGACCCATACTGCTTTGCATGATATTGATCTCACCATCGAAGATGGTTCGATCTTCGGTATCATCGGTCAATCGGGTGCGGGTAAGTCGACGCTGGTGCGCTGCCTTAACCTGCTCGAGCGCCCCACGTCGGGGTCCATTAAGATCGATGGTCGGGATATTACGAGCCTGAGTGGCAAAGAGCTACTTGAGTTCCGCAGTTCAGTGGGTATGATCTTCCAGAATTTCAGCTTGTTCCAGCAGCGTACGGTATTGCGCAACGTTATGTTTCCTCTCGAATTGCGCCATGCTGACAAGAAGCAGGCTGAAGCACGTGCGCGTGAATTGCTGGAAATGGTCGGTCTTGAAGATAAGGCCAATAAGTATCCCAGCCAGCTTTCTGGTGGTCAGCAGCAGCGCGTGGCTATCGCGCGTGCGTTAGCTAACAACCCTTCGATCATGTTGTGTGACGAAGCGACCAGCGCGCTTGATACCATGACGACGCATTCGATCCTGGAACTGCTGAAAAAGATCAACCGCGAACTAGGGGTGACGCTCATCGTCATCACGCATTCGCTTACCGTAGCGGAGCTTATCTGCGATACCGTGGTCGTTATCGATGATGGTTCCGTCGTTGAACAGGGAAAAACAGAAGACGTGTTCTCCAATCCGCAAAGCGATGTAGCACGCAAACTTTTGGAGAAGAGGCTGTAACTACATGGAATATTTGCAGACATTCTTTGCGCAGTATGGTGAACTGTTAGCTCAAGGCACGTGGGATACCATTGTCATGAGCTTGGTATCAACGGCGTTCGCCTATGTTATCGGCGTGCCGCTGGGTGTTCTGGTGGTACTGACTGATCCTAAGAAGGGCTTGCTGCCGCATCGTATTTTCAATGCGGTGCTGGGTTGGATCGTCAATATCGGCCGCTCCATTCCCTTCATTATCTTGTTGGTCGCCATTATTCCGTTCACCCGTTTAGTGGTGGGCACCTCTCTTGGTGTGCCAGGTGCCATCGTGCCGCTCGTGATCGCGGCGGCACCCTTCGTTGGTCGTATGGTGGAGCAGAGCCTAGCTGAAGTGGATGCGGGTCTTGTCGAGGCTGCTCAGAGCTTTGGTGCTTCTACCTGGCAGATCGTGGTCAAAGTGTATCTATGGGAGAGCCTTCCTTCGCTCATTCGCGGTTTTTCCATCACGCTCATCACCTTGCTGGGCTATTCCGCAATGGCGGGTACGGTAGGCGCTGGTGGTTTAGGCGATATCGCCATTCGTTATGGTTATCAGCGTTATATGGCCGATATGATGATCGTCACCATCATCATCCTGATCGTTCTGGTCCAGGTCATTCAGAGCACCTGCGATTTTGCTGCGCGTAAAGTCGACAAGAAAAAGTAGCGCTCAACAGTCTGAAACAGGGCTGAAACATCTTCGCCGGTATAATAGGGGTCGAACTATGTCCCTTTCGGAAGGATCGCTATGACTGGCAGCCCTGATCAAGATTTTGTCCTGAAGACCATCAAGAGCCGCGATGTCCACTTCGTGCGTTTCTGGTTCTGCGATGTGCTTGGCTACATGAAGTCGTTCGCCGTTATTCCGAGTGAACTGGAGAACGCTTTCGAAGAGGGAATGGGATTCGATGCGAGCTGTGTTCGCGGATTCGCTCATGCAAGCGAATCCGATATGCTTGCCTATCCCGAAGCATCGACGTTCCAGATCCTTCCGTGGCGCCCCGAGCGCAATGCGGTCGCACGCATGTTCTGCACTATCAAGACCCCCGAGGGTGAATCTTTCGATGGCGATTCTCGTTACGTGTTGAAGCGTCAGGTGGCGAAGGCTGCGCAACTGGGATATACCATGAACGTCGGTCCCGAACTGGAGTACTTCTATTTCAAGGATTCTACGGGCACTGAAGTGCTCGATCAGGGAGGCTATTTCGATCTGACATCGCTCGATATGGCGAGCGATCTGCGCCGCGATACTATTCTGACGCTGGAAAAGATGGGTATTCCCGTGGAGTACTCTCATCATGAAAGCGGTCCTTCTCAGCAGGAGATCGACCTGCGTTTTGCCGATGCGCTCACCATGGCCGATAACGTGATGACCTATAAGTTGGTCGTGAAGGAGATCGCAACTAAGTACGGAGCGTATGCTTCGTTCATGCCTAAGCCCTTGGCCGATGCTCCGGGTTCGGGCATGCATGTGCATCAGAGCCTGTTCGATGCGGAAGGCAATAATGCCTTCTTCGATGCCGATGATCCAGAGGGCTTCAATCTTTCGAAGATCGCAAAGCACTATATTGCCGGTCTGCTTAAATACGCTCCGGAATATTGCCTGCTCACCAATCCGGTGGTCAATTCCTACAAGCGCCTCATTCCCGGCGGGGGAGCACCGGTTCATATTACGTGGGGCCGCAACAATCGCTCCGCTCTGGTGCGCATTCCCGGCTATAAGCCCCATAAGGAAGAAGCGTGCCGCGTAGAACTGAGAAGCCCCGATCCTTGCGCTAATCCCTACTTGGCGTTCTCCGCCTTGCTCGCTGCTGGTTTGAAGGGTATCGAAGAAGAGCTGCTGTTGCAGGATCCTATCGAGGGCTGCACCTGGTCGCATTTGAGTCGCCAGGAGCTGCACGCACAGGGCATCGAAACGCTTCCTGATACGTTGGGTGAAGCGGTGGAGCGATTCGCCCAGTCCGATCTGATGAAGGATGTTCTGGGGTCCCATATTCATTCGTTCTTGGTGAACGTGAAGCGTAAAGAGTGGAACGAATACCAAAAGCAGGTTTCCGGTTGGGAGCTGGATCGTTATCTGGGCGTTCTGTAGTCGAGGATGAGTGAATATGCAGGCACGAAAAAAAGTAGTATTCATTGCGGATAGTCTTGATAACGCCCACAAGTTCCAGGCGGTTCTATCGAGCCTTGATGTGGAGGTCGCAGCAGGTTCGTCGTTGCAATTCAAGAAGATATTGAGCGATAACCCCTCGTATGATCTGATCATTTATGAACTGCCGTCTCAGGGTGCTCATGCGTTGGGTTCCATCGAGCAGGCGTTGGTGGCCGATGGTAACATCCCGCTTTTGATCATCGTCAAAGAGGATGGACTGAAGAGCCTGAGCCTGCCCGTGCAGGTGCGTACCGATTTCGTCGTCCATGGGGCGAGCGTCGATGAATGCTCGCTGCGTATTCGACAGTTGCTCTGGCCGGGTAACGAAGGTTCGGCAGACGATGTGATAACCATTGAGGGCATGACCATCAACTTGGCTATCTATCAGGTTACCGTCAACGGCGAGCCTATTGATTTTACCTACTTGGAATATGCTCTTTTGGCGTTTTTGGTCACACATCCCGGACGTACGTATTCGCGCGATACCTTGCTGCGTCGCGTGTGGGGCTTCGATTACTTTGGCGGATCGCGTACTGTTGATGTGCATGTACGCCGTGTTCGCGCGAAGCTCGGACCGGAACTGTCACAGCATTTGGAGACCGTACGTGGCGTAGGATACCTCTGGAACGCATAGCGTATAATCGATTGCATTCCGATCGAGAGGATCTTTCATGCCTAAAACCGTTGCCGTCATTGACGGAAATTCTTTGATGCATCGCGCCTTTCATGCGGTGCCTCCCGCGATGACCGCTCCGGATGGAACTCCGACTAATGCGGCGTTCGGGTTCATCTCGATGTTGGTCAAGTTCATTGAGACAGCTCATCCCGATGCGATCATCTGCGCATTCGATAAAGGGCGCCCCGCGTTTCGTATGGAAGCGCTGAAGCAGTACAAGGCACAGCGTCCCCCCATGGATGAAGATCTGCGCGTGCAGTTTCCCATCATCGAAAAGCTCCTGCTCTCGATGGGGATCCCTGTTGTGTCTAAAAAGGGCTGGGAGGGTGATGACATCCTGGGAACCATCGCTGCGCGCGATGAAGAGCTCGGCTATGAAACGCTGCTGGTCACGGGCGATAAGGATGCTTACCAGTTGGTGAGCGATCTTACGCGGGTCGTCACCACTAAACGCGGCATCACCGATGTGGTCATCTATGGTCCTGAAGAAGTGGAGGAGCGCTATGGGGTAACGCCCGCGCAGTTCCCTGATTTTCTTGGGCTCAAGGGCGATAAATCAGACAATATTCCCGGAGTGCCCGGTATTGGCGACAAGAAAGCCGCCGCGATGCTGCAAGCTTACGGTGATCTTGAGGGAATTTACGAGAACCTCGATAAGTTCAAGGGTAAGCAGCTCGAGAACCTTACCCAGAACAAGGATGATGCGTTCTTGTCGCGTCAAGTCGCTACGATCGTGCGCGATGCCGATATTGAAATAGATCCGTCGGAAGTGTCGTTCCCTGATTTTGATAGCGCGTGCGTGACCGAGGTCTTTACCGAAGTGCGTTTTATGGCACATCTCAATAAGGTCCTGAGTTTCGTCGGTGAATCGGCGTCTTCTGTCCAAGGTTCCCAATTCGAGTTCTCGGGAGCCGTATTGCAAGATGGCGCGGCTCTTCAGGCGCTCGAGACCTACCTTGCTAGGGCTGCGGCTGGGGACCAGGGCAACGAAGCGCCTTTGGCGGTGTCGTGGAAATACGAGGCGCAAACTTCCCTGTTCGATCCGGGATTGTCCATCGCTTTCTACTTGGGAGAAGACGTTGCACTGTTGCGTGAAGAGCAGGCGCAACGTATGTTGGCACGCGTGATCCGCGAAACGTCCTTCGCGACTTTTGATGCGAAGGCGTTGCTCAGATGCTTGTTCCCTGCTGACAAATCCCAAGAGGCGCAGGTGAGTGCGCATGAAGTGCTCGCCATGCGTGTCTTTGATGTGGCGCTTGCTGCCTATGTGGTCGATTCGAACAATGGGGCATCGTCGCTCTCGGCGCTCATGGAGCGCTATGCGGCGGTAGTGCTGTCCGATGAGGATGATGCCGATCGCTCGCTTGCATGTGATGCTGCGGCGATAGCGGCACTGGTCGAGCCGCTTACGAAGGCTCTCGCTGAACGCGAAGTGCAGAACATCTACGAAGACATCGATCTTCCTCTGGTGGGCGTGCTTGCCTGCATGGAGCGTATCGGTGCTGCGATCGATTCTGATCACCTCGCTGCGCTCGCGCATGATGCGGGCTTGGAGATCGACCGTCTGCGCGCCGAGATCTATCGTGCGGCGGGTCGGGAATTCAACGCGGATTCCCCCAAGCAGCTCGCTGAAGTGCTGTTCGATGAGATCGGTTTGAAGCCCGTCAAGAAGAACCAGCGTGGGTATTCGACCGATGCGCGGGTATTGAAGGAGCTTTCCTCTGAGCATGAATTGCCAGGGTTGGTACTCGCGTACCGTGAATACGCCAAGATCAAATCGACCTACATTGATGCGTTGCCTCGCATGGTGGCGCATGATGGACGCGTGCATACTTCGTTCAATGAAATGGTCACGACAACGGGGCGCTTGTCGTCGTCGGACCCTAATCTGCAGAACATCCCCGTGCGCACTGAATTTGGACGCAATATTCGTACGTGCTTTGTTCCTTTGCGTGAAGGCGAAGTGTTCGTCTCGGCCGACTATTCGCAGATCGAATTGCGCTTGCTCGCGCATCTTTCGGGCGATGAGCACCTTATCGATGCGTTTAATTCGGGCGAGGATTTTCATGCGCGCACCGCTTCGCGCGTATTCGGCGTAGCGGTTGATGAAGTCACTCCTGAGTTGCGAAGTCGCGCTAAGGCGGTCAACTTCGGCATCGTGTACGGGCAGCAAGCATTCGGATTGGCGCAGTCGCTCGATATTCCGTTCTATGAGGCCAAAGAGATGATCGATCGTTATTTCGAGGCATATCCGGGGGTGCGCCGTTTCTTGGATGAGACGGTTGCGCAAGCTCACGATAGGGGATACGCGACCACGCTCTTCGGCAGAAGGCGCTACATTCCCGAACTGAAAGCGAAGAACCCGTCTCAGCGTGGCTTCGGTGAACGTACGGCCATGAACCATCCGATGCAGGGTACGGCGGCCGACATCATTAAGATCGCGATGCGCCGGGTGATGGATACGCTCGTGGAGCGCGACCTCGAAACACGCCTGCTGCTGCAGGTGCACGACGAACTGGATCTGTCGGTGCCAGTGGCGGAACTGGAAGAGGTGTCCGCGTTGGTGAAGGATATTATGGAATCGGTCATCGATCTGTCCGTTCCCTTGGAAGTTGAGGTTTCTTCGGGAAGAAATTGGGCAGAAGCTCATTAAGTTCCAGAAAACGTGATAATATAAGCGGTCGCTGCTATCAGTCGGGTGTAACGGGTGAGTTTGTGAAGAAATACAACTTAGGCGTTGACACCGCCCACGCTGGCTGGTAGGATTACGGCTTGCGTTTTGGCATTTTTATAGGAGATTATTCATGTACGCTATTATTAAAACGGGCGGCAAGCAGTACAAAGTGGCCGCTGGTGATTATCTTAACGTTGAGAAGCTCGATGCTGAGGTTGGTAGCACCGTGGCTTTGAATGCTATCGCTGTTGTTGATGGCAAGAACGTAGTTGCTGACCCTGCAGAGGCTGCTAAGACCAAGGTCGAGGCTAAGGTCGTTGAGCAGTTCAAGGGCGAAAAGCAGCTCGTATTCAAGTTCAAGAAGCGCAAGAACTACAAGAAGATGCGCGGTCATCGTCAGAACCTGACTCGCATTCAGATCTGCGCTGTGGGTTCCGAGCAGGCGTAAGTAAGGAGGGAATAGAATGGCACACAAGAAAGGTCAAGGTTCCATCCGCAACGGTCGCGATTCCCAGTCCAAGCGTCTTGGTTGCAAGCGCTTTGCCGGTGAACTCGTCGGTGCGGGCAATATCCTGGTCCGTCAGCGTGGTACGCATTTTCACCCCGGTGAGAATGTAGGTCGCGGTAAGGACGATACCCTTTTCGCTATGTGCGAAGGTACGGTTGAATACACGAAGGGTGCTCGCCGTAAGGTTCATGTTCGTCCTTTGGCGTAACACACCGCTAAATTGGATTGATTTTCAAGGCCCTCTGCTGTGCAGGGGGCTTTTCGTTTAGAATCGGACATACTATGTTTACTGATAAAGTTCGCATATTTGTTAAAGCAGGAGACGGCGGGGCAGGATGCATGTCCTTTCGCCGTGAAGCACATGTGCCCAAAGGCGGCCCTGATGGCGGCGATGGCGGCAAGGGCGGCGATGTAGTATTAGTGGCGGATATGCGCGTCTCTTCTTTGATCGATTATCGTTTCAAGCATCATTTCAAGGCTACGCGCGGCACTCACGGCAAGGGTTCCAAGATGAATGGAGCCAATGGCGAGGACCTTGTTCTGAAGGTTCCCGTTGGCACGGTGGTGCGTGAATATAACGAAGAAACGAAAAAAACGGGTGAGATCATCGCTGACCTTACTCACGATGGTGAACGTATCGTTGTTGCAAGAGGCGGTATCGGCGGTCGTGGTAACACGCATTTCGTAACGCCTACGCGTCGCGCTCCTGCGTTCGCGGAACTGGGTGTGCCAGCGGAAGAGTGCTGGATCGAACTTGAGATGAAGCTCATGGCCGATGCGGCACTGGTGGGTGTTCCTTCGGCGGGTAAGTCATCGCTCATTTCACGTATTTCCGCTGCAAAACCGAAGATCGCCGATTATCCTTTCACCACGCTGGTACCTAATTTAGGCGTCGTTAAAGTGGATGATTATAACTATGTCGTCGCTGATGTTCCCGGACTCATCGAGGGTGCTCATGAAGGCAAGGGTCTCGGCCACGAGTTCCTGCGCCATATTGAGCGAAGCGCTATCATCTTGCACGTCGTCGACCTGTCGGGTGGATACGAGGGGCGCGATCCGGTTGAGGATTATCGCATCATCAAACGAGAGCTCGAGTTGTATGCTCCTGAATTGGCTGAACGCCCTTGTATTGTGATCGGTAACAAGATCGACGCTCCTGGTGCACAGCAAGCGGCTGAACGGCTCGCAGAAGAAGTGCGTAAGGATTCGCTCGATAGGGCAGGCGGCAATGAATTCGTTGAGAGCCCCCTCGATCCCAAGCTGTATTGCACGAGTGCCATTACGGGACAGGGTATCGATATCCTCATGAAGGTGACGGGTGCTCAGGTGACGAAGCTGCGCGAGGAAGCGCGTAAGGCCCAAGAAGGCGTAGAACACTTCGATCAGATCTGGCAGCATCGTCGCGATGAACGCGATAAGCGCTACGAGGTCACGCAGCTTTCTGAAGGGGTGTTCCGCGTGCGTGGTAAGCAGATCGAGCGCATGGTGATCCAGACGGACTGGGAGAACGACGAGGCGATCGCGTTCCTTCAGCACCGCTTCAAGCGCTTGAAGCTTGACCAGGCCCTTGAAGAAGCAGGTGCGCGTGACGGGGACGAGATCCGCATTCTCGGATATGAATTCGAATTCGAGTCTGCACGCATGCACGAAGATGATATTTATAGCGGATTGGATATATAGGCTATGCGAAATGGCAAGAAAGTCATAGTGATCAAGATCGGTTCGTCTACCCTTGTCGATAAGCAGGGGAAGCTCGACCGAGGTTATTTCGACGGTCTTGCCTGGCAGGTGCACGAATTACGCAAGGCGGGTTGGAGCCCCCTTATCGTGTCGAGTGCGGCGATCGCCTGTGGTCTTGAGGCATTGGGTATTTCCGAGCGACCTACCGATATCCCCTCGCTTCAGGCGGCGGCATCGGTAGGGCAGAACGCGCTTATGGCGACGTACGCCGAAGCGTTCGGGGCATATGATGTGCTTACTTCGGTGGTTCTCATCACACGTCATACGACCGCACGACGTGATTCGTATTTGCATGCGCGTGACACCCTTGAGCGTCTACTCGATTTCAATGTGGTACCCATTATCAATGAGAACGATACGGTCTCGGTTGAGCAGATCCGCTTCGGCGACAATGATACGCTGGCTGCGCTGGTCGCGTGCTTGGTGCGCGCCGATGCATGCGTGATCTTCTCTGATATCGATGGTCTGTATACGGCGAATCCCTTCTTGGATCCGCAGGCTGAGTTCATTCCTGAAGTTACCCGCATTACCCCTGAGCTTATGGCCTCTGCGGGTGGTGTGACTTCGAAAGTGGGCAGCGGCGGCATGGTCACCAAGATCAGGGCGGCGCGTGTGTTGATGGCGGCGGGCATTCCCATGGTGGTGTGTCATGGCCGCGAGCAGAACGCGCTGGTCCGTCTGGCTCATGGCGAAGCGGTAGGAACGCGTTTCTCCGCGCAGACGCCACAGCATGACATCACGCCCCGCAAACTATGGATCGCGTTGGGCGATTCCGCAAAAGGCGTGCTTGAGGTTGATGACGGAGCAAGGCAAGCGTTGGTGAACAAGGGCTCATCGCTGCTTCCCGTTGGTATCACTGACGTACAGGGATCGTTCGTGCGGGGCGATATCGTTGATATAAAGGATAGTACGGGGTATTTGTTCGCCCGCGGTCGTGCGGAGGCGTCATCGGCTGAGATGAGCCTTGCGCGCGGTCGATCTAAGGCGGAACTTGAACATAATGAATTGCTCGAGCATCTAAGCTCGCGTCCGGCGGTTCATCGAGACGAATTGGTGGTGTTCGAATGAGTGAAGCAAAACAGGCGGCCCAGCGTGCGCGGGCTTGCGTTTCGGCATTGGCGCAGGCATCGAACGATCTGAAGAACGAAGCGCTCTTCGCTATGGCTGCGGCATTGCGTACGCAAAGTGCTGCCATCCTAAATGCAAATGAGACCGATTGCGCAGCTGCTCGCGAGAAGGGCATCAGTGAATCACTGCTCGATCGCTTGATGCTCAATGAAGCACGTGTTGATTCGATGGCTGATGCGCTTGAGGCGCTTGCGAAGCTCGATGATCCGACGGGGCGCGTTCTGGAGGAGCGTGTGCTCTATAACGGGCTTCAGCTGCGTCGGGTGTCGGTGCCTTTAGGTGTAGTGGCCATGGTGTATGAAGCGCGTCCTAATGTTACCGCCGATGCGGCGGGCATTTGCATTAAGTCGGGCAACGCTGCGGTTCTGCGTGGCGGCTCGCTCGCGGTGCATTCGAATAACGCCATCGCGGATGTGCTGCGTGGTGCGGTGGAGAGCGTGGGGTTGCCGACTGATGCTATCGTGGCCATTCAGTCGACCGATCGCGCAGAGACCGATGAACTGCTTTCCTTGCATGGGCTCGTCGATGTGCTCATTCCGCGTGGTGGTGCGGGCTTGATCCAGCATTGCGTCGAGCACGCTAAAGTGCCTGTTATCGAAACTGGCACGGGCAATTGCCATGTGTATGTGCACGAAACGGCCGATCTTGATAAGGCGCGTGCCATTGTCATGAACGCGAAGACCCAGCGTCCGGGTGTATGCAACGCTGAAGAATCATTGTTGGTTGATGCATCGGTGGCACGTGCGTTCTTGCCTCAGATGCTCTCGGAGCTTGCCAGTGCAGGGGTGACCATCCATGGCGATGAGCGCACCCGCGAGGCGGCGGTATTCGCCAATGAAGAGCGTGCGGGAAGTGCGGTTCTCGAGCATTTCGTTGAAGCAACCGATGACGATTGGGGATGTGAATACCTAGGTCCCGAGATCAGCGTTAAGGTCATTGATGGCGGAGTGGAAGAGGCCATCGATCATATTAATCGCTATGGAACGGGTCATTCGGAATCGATCATCACTTCCGATAGCACGGCAGCGCAGCGTTTCCAGCAGCTCGTTGATGCGGCCGCGGTGTATGTTAACGCGTCAACGCGTTTTACCGATGGGGGAGAATTCGGCTTGGGCGCCGAAATCGGTATTTCGACCCAGAAGCTTCATGTGCGCGGTCCTTTTGCGCTCGAGGCGCTTACGAGTTCGAAGTACCTCATTAATGGAGAGGGCCAGGTGAGGGCTTAGTAATGAGCGCTATTGATGTCTTTGAGGCAGAGCGCGTAGTACACGGAGTTCCTCAAGCGGTCATCAGCGATCGTTTTGATGACCTTGGGAAGGATGGAGCACCGTGTCGATTGGGGATCATGGGGGGTACATTCGATCCTATCCATAATGGGCATTTGGCCTGCGCTGAGCAGGTGCGAGAGGCGTTTCATTTGGATGCGATCGTGTTCATTCCGACGGGGCAGCCGATCTTCAAGCGGGGAAAGCGCATTGCGCCGGCGCGAGAGCGTCTTGCGATGTGCCGAGCTGCTGTTTCGGATAATCCGTATTTTGACGTGAGCGCCCTTGAGGTATTGCGTGAAGGAGATACGTATACCATCGATACCCTGCGCATTTTGCGGAAACATTATCCCGAAAATGTAAAATTGTATTTTATTGCCGGGGCTGATGCTATCGCGAGTGTTTCAATGTGGAAGGATGCGTCCAAAATGGGTGCACTGGCAACATTCATTGGTGTTGATCGGCCGGGTTATGAATTGACCGATCAGCAAAGGCAGGCCATCAAGGAAAGTGCGAAGGGTATTACGCTTTCGTTCATTACCATCGAGGCGCTTGCTATTTCTTCGAGTGAGTTGCGGCGGCGTCTGGAGACAGGATTATCTATTCGCTACCTCACTCCTCAAGTGGTTGTCGATCATGTAATGGAACACCGGTTCTACAATAGCGAGGAGGCTATTCATGTCCAAGGATCGTGAGGACGGTCGTAAGAAGCTGCAGAAAGTTCTTACGGAGCCAACTCCAGAAGAACTTTCGGAATTCGCCTATCAGCCCACGGAGATCTCGGGGCTCAATGACAATAAACCGTTCGGTTCCACCTCATATAAATACATGAAGGGCCTGCTCATGCAGCGTGTTAGCCCTGCGCGATACGTCCATAGCCTGTCAGTGGCGAAGACGGCTCGCAAGATCGCTCGTGCATACGGATACGATCCCCATGTTGCACGTATGGCGGGGCTGTTGCACGATTGGGACAAGGCGCTCAAGCCTGCTCGTTTGGCGGATCGGGTCGCACGCTATGACATCGCGGTCGATGAAGATGTGGTGTCCAAGATGCCATGGGTGCTTCATGGTATGACAGCGGCTGCAGTGCTCGCTGAAGAGGCGCCTCAGTTCGGTGAGGAGATGTATCAGGCTATCGCGCGTCATACGGTGGGCGCTCCTGATATGACTCCTCTTGATATGATCGTGTTCGTAGCGGACAAGGTCGAGCCCACCCATGAAGTAAATTCGTATAAGCAGATCTATAAGCAGATCGGCCAGGCGAGCTTGGAGGATCTGTTCTTCGCGGTTCTGAAGGAGAGCATGGCATATTTGGTGCGTTCCGAAAAACCAATTTGCCAGGAATCGGTTGAAGTGTGGAACTGGTATAGTCAAGCACGTAAGGAAAAGAACTGATTCGACAGTGCTGAGCGTTCGGATGTGATGTGGCTGGGTGACCAGATCCCGATCCAATCGGAGCTTTCGGGTGCGATGTGACCGAGCGATCAGGGGAGTTGTCGGATGTGATGCGGCCGAGCGGCCAAACTTCGATCCGGTCGGATTCTTCGGGTCTGGTCGGGTCCAGCCCCGATCCGAGCAATTGGCTCGGTCCCGAGGAGGTCGGACCTTCGGGCGAGGGCGAGTGAATCAGCTCCGACGCGGCTATGCACGCTCGAGCGCTCAAATGCAAACATGACCGAATAGTTAAGTGAAATCTAAAGGAGAACAAGTGGAAGAAGTAAAGTCTTCACGAGAATGCGCCCTCATTGCCGCACGTGCTGCCGATGAGCGCAAGGCTACCGATGTTATGGTCATCAAGGTGGGCGATCTGGTCGATGTGACTGACTATTTCGTTATTGCGACCGGAGCCAATACACCGCAGGTCGAAGCTATTATCGAATCTGTTGAAGAAGCACTGCGTAAAGAGGCAGGAGTGAAGCCTGCATCGCGCGAGGCGACCAATGATCATACGTGGGAGCTCTTGGACTATGGTTCGTTCGTGGTGGATATCTTCCAGCCTGAGGCGCGCGATTATTACCGCCTTGAAATGCTGTGGAACGATGCGCCCATCATCGATTTGGCGGAAGCCGGCATCGAACACCCCGAGTATTCCGAGCGCATTGCTAAGTTAGTTGGCTATGTAGAGCAGTCGCGCGAAGGGTAATCATCGATCATGCAAAGGGTGATCCTTGTTCCATAACCCACTTTTGTTTGCGAGGCCGTTCTGGCCTCGCATTTTTTATTTACGAACCCTCCTTAACCCTCCTTTAATTCCCGCAACCCTCCCGCAACCCTCTTTTAACCCTCCCATAGCCCCCATTTTTTGGGGGCGCTTCGGTTCGGTTGAGCGATTGATCCCTCGGTTCAAAAAATGCAGTTTTTCGCATATCCGTGGTCAAGGATCGAAGTTTCGGCAGTGAGAAGAGACGTAAATGCTGAAATTTAGGAAATTGCGCTTCTGCATGATTCGGGTCATAGAAATAAACAAGCCTATGACCTGGGGGTTTGCGTAGAGGAATCTGTTTGTTGGATTAGGATCCGATCGGGCGGGGTTGAAGAGACCGTTGAAACTTAAAAGATTGACCAAGGGACCCCGGATTTTGCGAATTTTTCCCGAAAATGGACCGCTTTGAACGGAGGCGGTGCCTTTTTGGTTGGTGAACACCAATCAGGCGGCGATTATCAACAGTGAACGCCATGCAAATGGTGATGGCGTCAGCAGCGAACGTCGCATTGGCGATGATGTCAGCAGCGAACGCTGGGCGCGTTGTGTAATGGGCGCTCGGCGTTCGCTTTCCTAAGATCACTTCAGGCCGCTTATCTGTCCTTCGGCATCGATAGCCTCATCCAGGTACTCCATGACCGGTTGGGGACCTACGTCTTTGAGCTCATCCATCTCTACGTGCCAGCATTCGGTAAGGGGAAGACCTGGGATACTGCTCGCGACGAATACGGGATCGAGCCCCGCTTTTCGCTGGCGCGTGTAGTCGTCGAGTGCCTTCAGGGCCCAGCGACCCAGCAGGAAGATGGCGATGAGGTTGACGATCGCCATGAAGCCCATCGTGATATCGGCAAAGTTCCACGCCAAAGTGAAATTATTCAGGCAGCCGACCATGATGGCGGCAAGGCAGGTGCAACGGAAGAGGGTCAGAACAAGGGGGTTCTTGGTGATGAACTTAATGTTGCCTTCTGCATAGAAGTAGTTGCCGATAAGGCTTGAGAACGCGAATGCGAAAATGGCGAAGGTCACCACATGGATGCCGAATTCACCCACAGAGGAATTGATGGCCATCTGTACCAGGGGCATGCCGTTCAGATCGCCGAAGGTGCCGCCGGATTTCACCAGGAAGATCAACACGATGAAGGCGGAGCACGTGCATACCAGCATGGTGTCGATATAGACCGAAAGGGTCTGCACGAGACCTTGTTTACAGGGATGCGATACGCTCGCCGTAGCGGCAGCGTTCGGCGCCGAACCCATGCCCGCTTCGTTGGAGAACAGACCGCGCTTGATGCCTAGTACTACTACCGAACCAGCGAAACCGCCGAAGATGGATTGGAAGTCGAAGGCGGAAGCGAAGATGTAGCCGAATGCTTCGGGAAGCAGGTTGATGTTGGTGATGGTAATGAATATGCCCAGCGCCAAGTAGGCGAGCGCCATGATCGGAACAATAATGGAAGATATGACGCTAATACGCTTAGAGCCGCCAAAGATCACGAAGGCGGTCATGACCATAAGCACAATACCCAAGGCTATTGCGGTGCCGTTCGTCGCGTAGTCGGGGATGTAATATTCCAGGGCACTTGCCATGTTGTATGCCTGAAGACCGTTGAAGCCATAGGCGTAACAGATGATGAGCAGTACCGCGAACAGAATGCCCATCCAGCGTTTACCGAGCGCCTGCTCTATATAGTACGCCGGACCACCACGGAACTCGCCTTCCTTGCCACGGACCTTCCAGATCTGTGCAAGGGTCGATTCGACGAAGGCCGATGCGGCGCCCAAAAGCGCCATGAGCCACATCCAGAATATTGCTCCCGGGCCACCGGTGGCAACCGCGGTGGCGATGCCGGCGATGTTGCCGGTGCCAACGCGAGAAGCGGTGGACACCATCATGGCCTGAAACGATGAAATGGATTTCTTTCCATCGACATGCTTCTTTTCTGTGAGCTGAAGGATCATATCCTTGAAGAAGCGGATCTGCACGCCCTTGGTGCGAACGGTAAAGTAGATCGCGACGAAAACCAGCATGATGACCAGCACGTATGTATACATGAAGTCGCTGATGGTGCCAGTGATGGTGATGAGCATGTCGTTGAGTTCTGGACTCATTTTCAGCCCCTTTCGATATAAGCGCCTGAAGCGAGCACTTAATACGAAAAAGAAAGGCGTGCTCGTTTGTGTCTGCAAAGCTCCCACATCTTACCAAAAATCATGGCCGCACTCGGATGCTCGCGGTTTCCGTTATGAACGCGTTAGGATGCGGGGATGTTCGCGGATCGCGGTGTTGTCGTTGGCTGTGGTTGCGTTGCGACTTACGGCGTTAGCGTCGGTCGCATCTACGCCCCAGCTCGCGGTGTTGGTGTGGGTTGCGATCATGCCGGGATGCTCGCAACCTGCTGCGACCGTGTTGGAATGATCGCACTTTTTATGATCGCGCCAGGATACTTACGGTCTCTACGTGATAGGTTTGCGGGAACAGGTCGACCGGGGTGGCGCGGACCAGTTCGTAACCCACTTCCTTGAAGCGTGCCACATCGCGTGCCCATGTTGCCGGATCGCAGCTCACGTAGGCCACGCGCTTGGCTTTTGAAGAGGCGATGCTTTCGGTGACCCCTTTAGCAAGACCGGCACGAGGAGGATCGACGATGAGCGCATCCAGGTGTCCCAAAGTGGGAAGTTCGCGTGCGCTGTCGCCTCCGATCACTTCCACGTATCCATGGATGCCCTCAAGGTTGCGTCGTAGGTCGCGCACGGAAGAAGCGGCGGATTCGACGGCGAACACGGTATCGACGCGCTGGGCGAGGGGAAGGGTGAACGTGCCGGCTCCGCAATACAGGTCTGCTACTACGGAACGCTCGTTCAATTCAAGCCCTTCCATGACCAGGTCGATCATGGCCTCTGCTTGTGCGGTGTTCACCTGAAAGAAGCTCGGAGCGCTGATGCGATAGGTGTTTCCTGCAACTTCTTCGCTCCAACACCCTTTTCCGTGTAGTGCTTCGACCTTCTTCACCTTGCGCGCACGCCCTTCATCGGCGATAACGCGTACGATGCTGGTGCATTTAAGGGCGCTGTTCAGGGTATCGGCGGCTATCTTTCGGGGGAACGCACTGGGACGTGTCCAAAGTGCGATCTCGGTATCTTTGGTGCGCACGCTGCGGCGAACGCCGACGCGGAATATGCCTAGGTCGTTCTGACCTTGAAGATATGCCAGGGCTCCCCTTAGAGCACCCGGTGATTTTTCGATACCCCGGGCTCCCAGAAGGCATGCCTTAGGGATGGGTGCGAAGGAGCCACCTTGCTGGTGGAAACCGAGGGCGAACTTCCCCTGCGCATCGCGACCAGTGGCGAGCTCGAGTTTATTACGGTATCCCAAAGTGCGCTTGGAAGGCACGCAGGCCCCGACCAGTTCTTCGGCCTTGTCGCGTTCGATCTTCCCGATGCGGGAGAGCTGATTGACGACGTTCGCTCGCTTCGCTTCGCACTGCGCTTCATACGAAAGATGCATCCAGGGGCATCCGCCGCAGACAGAGGTGAAGGGGCAGGCAGGTTGAGTGCGCATGGGGCTTGCCTCAACGATATCTTTAAGGCTGCCTTCGCAGAAAGATGACGTCTCGCGAACAATGTCAATATCGACGGTTTCGCCGGGTGCAGCACCTGGTACGAACACTACTTTGCCGTCATCGGTGCGACCTACTGCGTTGGCTCCATAGGCCATGGTGTCGATTTTTATGCGCATTTAACGTGTCATCCTTTGGTTTTCGTGCGGAAATGCAAACGATGTCAATCATAGCGTATAATATGGGGACTTGGGCCCTCTTAGCTCAGGGGATAGAGCGTCTGCCTCCGGAGCAGAAAGCCGCAGGTTCGAATCCTGTAGAGGGCACCATTTTCTAAACATACTGGTAGTAAGGGGAAGCTATGGCTTTGTACACACCCGAATATAAGCCCAACGGTAACGAAGTGGCTATCATTAAGACCTCAAAGGGCGATGTTCGCGTTGAATTGGCGGGCAACGATGCGCCGGTCCACGTAGGTAATTTCGTCGAGCTGGCTCAGAAGGGCTTCTACGACAACCTGAAGTTCCATCGCTATGTTCCCGGTTTTGTGATCCAGGGTGGTTGCCCTAATACGCGCGCTCTTGATTCTGAGCAGGTAAAGGCCGCTGAAGGTAATCCGTTCGCTGGTCTTGGCACGGGTGGTCCTGGTTACACCATCAAGGAAGAGTACACCACCAACCCCAACAATAAGCACCTCGACGGCACGCTCGCTATGGCTCGCTCGCAGGATCCTAATTCAGCGGGTTCTCAGTTCTATTTGTGCCTTGGTGCTCAGCCGTTTTTGGACTCGGGCTATACTGTATTCGGTCAGACCGTAGAAGGTCTTGACGTTGTGGGGCAATTGCGTGTTGGTGATGTTATCGAAACGGTCATCATCGAGAACGCTAACTAACGCATAGGGTCGGTACGAGACGCAGTTCTCGCGGACGTGTTAGTTGAAGTTGCAGGAGAGGAATCGAACCATATATGAACAACGAGATTTTCCAGCAGGCGCGTAGCGCATACGTTACCAAAAGATACGACGTAGCATTGGCGAAGTTCACCGATTGCCTGCAGGACACCTCTGTCGCAAAGGCTCCGGGTGAGCTCGGTCTGCTTTATCACCAGATCGGCAATTGCCTGGTTAAGCTCGATGATCCGAACGAAGCGATCCATGCGTATTCTCAGGCAATGATCGATTCGTCATACGATGCGCTTGGCTCAGTGAGCTACAACCTGGGCATGGTGTACGCTTCGCAGGGTGATTTTGAAGATGCCGTTACTCATTTCCAGTCAGCGGTCGATGACTCCCGCTACGCAACTCCCTATAAGGCGTACCTGAGCATGGGCAATTCTCTGCTGAAATTGGGCAAGTCCGCCGAAGCAGGTGCTGCGTTCCGTTCTGCGGCGCTTGATGAGATGAACCCCGATCCAACTAAAGCACTGCTTAATTTAGGCGTGTGTTTCATGGCGCTCGATCGCCCCATGGATGCTATCGCATCATATGAGAGCGCTCTTCAGTTCGACATGCGACCCGAAACGCGTAACAAGCTGTTCGCGAACATGGGTCAGGCATACGTCGCGGCTGGCAAGATGGACAAGGCGGTTCGCGCCTTCGAATCGGCGCTTTCCGATAAGACCTACGTATTCAATGACGCTGCTAACGTTGACTATCAGCGCGCGGTCGCTGCGGTGGCGGCTGGTGTGACCGATGAAAGCGAAGCGGTTCCCACTGCTCCTGCTCCAGTAAGCACGATGCAGCAGAACGATCTGTCCGGTTTGGATGTTTCGGGCGATGGGGTTCCTCTGCAGGCGCAGGCTCTCGACGCGTCTGAAATGGGCACGACGCAAATGTCCGAAACGAGCATCATGCGTAGCATTGCCGAAGCTGAACAGAACAGCGATTTCTTCACGGCGAACGAAATGGACTTCCAGGATTGGACGACGGGTGCTAAGAAGAAGCACCGTCATCGCGGTTTGAAGGTCTTTCTCGTCATCTTGTTCGTGCTGGTCCTGATCGGCGGTGCGGGCACGGTCGCTTATATGCAGGGAGTGGGATTCCCGTCTCAGCAAGACCAAGTCGCAACGATGTTCAATGATCCGAGCAACAACGGAGTGTATGCATCGAACCTTGATGATGCTGCGAAGGATCGCTTCTCCGATATGATCGTTCAGACGAGCAACATCGTCGTCAACGGCACGGTCAATAATCTCAGCACAGCGGATGTATACGTGACGGCTACCACTTCCGAGGGTGGGGAAGTTCCCTACCACATCACCATGGTGCGCGATTGTATTGGATGGAAGGTATCTGGTGTATCGCTCGCATTTGCAAGTCAGTCGTAAGTGCGGGTACCTTATGCGATCTAAGATCTGTCGCTAGTCGCGAGGATCTTGATTAAATATGACGATCATTTTTTGAAAGGAACTAAAGTATGGCAATCGAAAAGACCTACAGCATGATCAAGCCCGACGGTGTTCGCAATGGTCATATCGGCGAAATCGTCAATCGTTTCGAGCGTGCTGGTCTGAAGATCGAGCGCATGGAAATGGGCATGGTCACTTCCGAGCAGGCAGCAGCTAACTATGCTGAGCACGAAGGCAAGCCTTTCTATGATGGCCTGATCTCCTATATCACCTCCGGTCCTGTTGTGAAGATGGTGGTATCTGGTGAAGGTGCTGTTCTGAAGTGCCGCTCTCTCATGGGTGCTACCAATCCTGCTGAAGCAGCTCCTGGCACCATCCGTGGTGATTTCGGTCTGATCATGGATGAGAACGTTATCCATGGCTCTGACTCCGTTGCTTCTGCAGAGCGCGAAATCGGTATTTTCTTCGCATAAGAATTGCCGCTTTTTTGAAGTGAAATGCGAGCCCGAGCGTTATGCGAGGGCTCGTTGTATGTAGGTGAACATTTCTATCGGTTTGCGGCACCTGTGGATTTCAGCAAGGCGGCGGTGCGCTATGATAGAATTCATGTTTACGATTGCTCACTAAACGTTTAAGGATGATGTATGTCTTTCCTTGATTTCATACAGAACGCTACTTCGTCGACGTCCTACGACATGGCTATCGACTTGGGTACCGCTAACACCTTGGTCGCCATTACGGGTCAGGGTATCGTTATCAATGAGCCTTCGGTTGTCGCTATCGAGCGAAGCACTCATCGAGTGTTGGCCGTTGGTCATGAAGCGAAGAACATGATCAACCACACACCCGATACGTTCTCCGCTGAACACCCGCTCCATGATGGCGTGATCGCTGATTACGATGTGACCGAAGCTATGATCTCCGCTTTCATTAATAAGGCGGCGCCACGTCGTTATCCGTGGCAGCCTAAGCCGCGCATCGTCGTGTGTATTCCCTGCGGTGCTACTTCGGTAGAGAAGCGCGCGGTATTCGAGGCCACCATCCAGGCGGGCGCTCGACAGGCATATCTTATTGAAGAGCCAATGGCAGCTGCCATGGGTGCTGATCTGCCTGTGACCGAACCGACCGGTTCGATGGTTGTTGATATTGGTGGCGGCACCACGGAAGTCGCGGTCATTTCCTTGGGCGGCATCGTAACGTCGTCATCGCTGCGTCTTGCAGGTAATCGTCTTGATGAAGCGATCGCAATGCATTTGCGTGATCTTCTTGGAATCAAGATCGGCGAGCGCACAGCAGAGGTCATCAAGATTAAAATAGGTTCCATCTTGCCGTTCGAAGACGGTCGTGAACGCGACATGATCATTTCCGGACAGGATGTATTAACTGAACAGCCCAAAGAGGTTACCATTCAGTCAGAAGATGTTCGCGATGCGCTGCAGGCTCCCATCGATGAAATGGTAGTTCACATCAAGGAGACCTTTAAGAAGACCAACCCCGACTTGGCTTCTGACATCATCTCTAATGGCATTCTGCTCACCGGTGGTGGCGGATTGCTTGCTGGTTTGGATCGCTATTTCTCGCAGCAGCTCGAGATTCCGGTTTGGACGAGCGAAACGGCGCTTACCAACGTCGTTACCGGCTGTTTGAGGGTCCTGGAAACCCCAACGGCATTAAAGCAAATACTCATGAGATCGAAATAGGAGATCTTCGCATACGATGGCCCTGAAGTCGAACAACATCAACATACCATTCGGTGGCCAATTCAAAGGAACGGGACTACTGGTGATTCTCCTGGTGGTCTCGTTGGTTTTGGTCGTTGTCTATGTGCGCGAAGGGGACGAAGGTCCTCTTCATGCTGTGCAGGATTCTGCTTCAGCAATAGCTTCACCTCTTACATCCGTAGGAAGCGCTACGGGTTCTCTTGCTGCCTCTGCGTCTTCATCTTTGGAAGATCTGACGGCGGATGGGCAAACGCTCAATCAGTTGCGTGAGAGCAACGCGACCTTAAGTCAGATGGTGGTTGAACTTGAGGAGTACCGCCAGGAGGCAATGCGCCTCGAATCGCTGATCGGCTTGCATGATGCATATGGATTCACATCGGTTGCTGCCCATGTAACGGGGTATTCGTCTGACTCTTACAATCGCCTTATCACCATTGATGTTGGAAGTGCTTCCGGGATAAGCGCAGGCCTTCCGGTCATGGGCTCGACCGGCGTTGTGGGACAGGTCATATCGGTCAGCGCATACACCTCCCAGGTGCGTCTTCTTAATGACGCGCAGAGCGGTGTTGCGGTCATGCTCCAGTCTTCTCGTACGGAAGGCATCGTTTCGGGTTCGGTCGAGGGGGTCTTGTACCTTGATGGAGTTGATGCGAGCGTTGAAGTACAAGAAGGCGAAGCGGTCATCACCACTGGTCTTGGGGGCGGTTATTTCCGTGGTCTGGTCATTGGCACCGTGTCTAAGGTCGAGCAGCGACAGGGCGATGCAACGCGTACTATCGTGATTACCCCCAATGCTTCGTTCAGTAATATTAGCGAAGTGCTGGTCGTGTTGGGAATGAGCGGCGAAGGCGCAGCTTCGGGCGATCAGTCCGCTGCGAACGCGATCGTTTCCGCGGTAGGACCTGAAGCATTGCTGAATACAGGCGCTGCTCAGCAGAGCACCAACAACGATACTGCGAACCAATCTTCGGGCGATGGTTCGAACAATGCCGACACTTCATCAGATGGCACATCTGACCAGCAAAGTGAGTGATACCATGCGCGACTGGATGCTTCCCCTCATATCTTCCGCGATCATCGTGGTGATCCAGATCATTTTCGCACCGATCTTGACCATCTTTTCGGTTGTACCGAGTTTTATCGTGGCGTTCTCCTTGGTTCTAGCGATCATGCGTAGGCCCGATTCAACGTATGCCTATGCATTCGTATTGGGGTTGATAGCCGATCTGTTCGCTCAAACGCCAGTAGGCCTGACTCCACTGCTCCTCCTGGTCGCGACCTTCGTGCTTTCGCGTGCGTTCGAAGTGCTTGATGATACAACGCTTACAATGCCTTTGATCGCGCTTGCCGCAACGCTGTTCGTGTTCGAGTTGTTGTTCGCGATCGTCCTGATGGTCGTGGGATATCAGGGATCTTTCATCGAGATCTTCTTGCAGCGTGTTCTGCCGAGTACGGTGTTCAATGCGCTCATTGCAGCGCTCCTGTTCGTTATCATGCGGCGTCTGCCCTTTACGCAGGCTGTCAACGATGCCTGGAAAGTGTCGGATAGCGGTCGTTACCGCTAAGGAGACCACGGTATGCTGTCCGCCATTTTGACAACTCTTTTCGCGCTGGTAGTACTGGGCGTGCTCGCGATAGTGATCTTTCGTGTTCGAGCGAATTCGTCTCAGGGTAGAACGCGCGATCGTATGCGCGTACGCTCGGTGACCTCGGTCGGCATCTCGGCCGAAACGCCCAAGACCTCGGTCGCGTCGGGCCCCGGTCCTTCCATGGGCACGGCATCGGCGAATCCTGATGGGCTCCGTAATCGTTTCGTGGCGGTCGGGGTGCTGGCCGCCGGAGTGTTCGCGGCTTTGACCGCAAAGCTGTTCGGCCTTCAGATCCTCGATAGTGCTCGTTATAGCGAAGAAGCTCAGTCGAATCTCTACACCACGGTATCGACACCCGCTCCACGCGGTGTCGTCTACGATGCTAATGGGGTCGCGCTCATTGCCAATCGACAGGTTCAGACCGTTCTTGCCGATGCGGAAGTAGCCAATAACTCCGATGTACTGCTGCGTTTGTCTGCCTTATTGGGTATTCCTTATGAAGTGGTGCGCTCACGCATTCTTGATTCGTCATCCGGTGCGCAGAGTCAGCGCGTCGTTGCAAGTGACGTGAAGCTTCGTGACGTCGCCTTCATTTCCGAACATCGAGATGCGTTCCCGGGGGTTACTACTCAGATCCGCACAACGCGCACCTATCCCTATGGAGCGCTTGCCGCGCACGTGCTGGGCTATGTGGGTACCGCTTCAGAAGATGACCTGAAGAACGTGACTGAAGGCCGCAGTGTTGAATCAGGTGACGCGGTCGGCAAGAGCGGTATTGAGCAGACCTACGATGATCTGATCGCGGGCGATCACGGTCAGCGCGTGCTGGTCACTGATGCGAAGGGTGTCGTTCAGCAGGTGATCGGAGAGACCGATCCCACCAAGGGTAACGATGTGTACCTTACGATCGACGCGCGGGTCCAGCATGTGGTCGATGTGGCACTCGAGGAAACGGTCACGGGTGGCACGGGTACCGCAGCATCGTGCGTTGTCATAGATGTTCAGACGGGCGGCATCGTTGCAATGGGTAATTACCCCACCTATGAACCAGAACGTTTTATCGGCGGCATTTCCCAGGATATGTGGGATGCGTATCAGACCGAAGAATCGCACTATCCTCTTATGAACCGCGCGATCGCCGGTACGTATCCGGCGGCATCGTGTTTCAAGGCGTTCACGGGTATGGCGGGGCTTACTTACGGGTTCGCTGATACATCACGTACTTGGAATTGTCAGGGTACGTGGACGGGCTTCGGCGAGTCCTTCCCGCAGAAGTGCTGGAACGAAAGCGGTCATGGGTGGATCGGCTTGCGCGAAGGTGTGGTCGAATCGTGCGACGTGGTGTTCTATGAGATCGCGAAGAGCTTCTATGAGGCCCGCGGTTCCATTGGTGATGAAGCGCTACAGGATTTCATCAAGGAATTCGGCTACGCTCAGTCGACTCACGTTGATTTGGCGGGCGAAGCTGAGGGACGTATTCCCACGCCGCAGTGGAAGAAGGAATACTTCAAGGATGTCCCTGAGGAAGCCCAGTGGCTCCCGGGCGATATGTCGAACATGATCATCGGTCAGGGTTATGTACTGGTCACGCCGATCCAGGTAGCGCGCTCGTATGCGGCGGTCGCAACCGGTAAGCTCTTGCGTCCTCATCTCTTGAAGGAAGTGCGCAATTCACTGGGAGAAACCGTCCTCTCATTCGACACCATCGAAGACTATCATCCCGAAGTAGATGATAAGCTTCGCGCCATCATGCAGGATGCCTTACGCGCGGTTGCGACAGAGAACGCCACGGTAGCATCCGACTTCAGTCAGTATTCGTTCAGTGCTGCAGCTAAGACGGGCACGGCAGAGGTCGCGGGTAAAGAAGACATGGCATGGTTCTCTTGCTACGCACCCTATGAAGAGCCTCGTTTCGCCTTGACGCTCTGCGTTGAGGAAGGTGGCAGCGGTGGCGTTACCTGTGGTCCGGTCGCCGCGCATATCATGGATGCTGCCATCAATTCGCTTGATGCCAATTGGACCGAAGATATGACGCCGATTTCCGGTACGGGGGTGACGAACAATGCCTCAAGCAATGCATGAGATCAGTTCTCTGCGTCCTCAGGATCCGGCGGTTGCCAAAGCGCTTAAACCTCGTCGTTTCAAATACATCAATCCGCCGTTTTTGTTCTTCGTCCTCGCGCTTATCGCGTATGGTCTGATCGTGCAGTTCTCGGCTACGGCGACCGATGCTGATTATAGTTTCACTCGTCAGCTCGCCGGTGTGGCGGTGGGCGCGGTGCTGTTCGTGCTGATCACGCGCATAGACTACCATGTGCTTTCCGGCTACACGATGGTTTTTCTGGTCATCAATGTGGTCCTGTTGCTTTCTCCTCATATACCGGGTCTCGGTGTAGAGGTCAACGGTGGTCAATCGTGGATCAAGTTAGGTATACAGCTCCAGCCGGGCGAATTCGCTAAAGTCACTGTTGTGCTGCTGGCTGCATCGGTCATGGCGCGCTACGGGGGACGCTTAGACGATGTGCGCGAATACCTCAAAGCGCTGGGCATCATGGCCGTTCCCTTCATCTGCGTTATGACGCAGCCCGACCTGGGCACGGGTCTGGTGTATCTGATGATCGCGGGCTTTTCGCTCATTATCGGCGGTGCTAATTGGCGTTTCATCGTGGCGACGCTCGGCGTATTGGTGGCGCTGATCGCCGCTGTTCTGGCCATCGACCCCATTCTTGATGATATGGCGGGACACGATGTGCTTCTGAAGGACTATCAGCTCAGTCGCCTGCTCGTGTTCATGGACTCATCGTATGACACCTCGGGCGATGGCTATAACTTACAACAGG
>Cebus_capucinus_imitator_PRJNA485217_SSR012__coassemble_916_pt1 | contig 36355 bp, 27 predicted proteins | sample Cebus_capucinus_imitator_PRJNA485217_SSR012__metabat2_low_PE_012 | metagenome-assembled genome bin Cebus_capucinus_imitator_PRJNA485217_SSR012
TTTACCCCCGGTTCGAATCCGGGCGTCGCCTCCAAATTCGCTTTTCACCACCCTTCTGGGTGGTTTTTGTTTCTTAAAACGCATTTTCCACGCAGGACAACCAAGGGGACACCGCTTCTTATCATAGTGTTGAACCCACTCGTTCAATCGGCTTGCATCAAAGCGAGTTCTTATCACATAAAGCAACGGCCTTCACCGGAGGATCTCTTCAGTAAGTTGAGATCCACGCTAAATAAACTGCCACCTGAACGATAAAAAAGTTTTTTATAACACCCCTTGCGCTCAAAACGTAAAGCGATATAATACTTTCTTGCGCGCGGACGTGGCTCAGCTGGTAGAGCACAACCTTGCCAAGGTTGGGGTCGCGGGTTCGAACCCCGTCGTCCGCTCCATTGATCACTAAAGCCGGCAGGATATTCATTCGGCCGGCTTTTTTAAATGGCGACGTGGCCAAGTGGTAAGGCAGAGGCCTGCAAAGCCTTTACCCCCGGTTCGAATCCGGGCGTCGCCTCCAAATTCGCTTTTCACCACCCTTTTGGGTGGTTTTTTGATTCGCTAGAGCAAATTCGACTCTCGCCCTCCATCAAAGAAAAGGCGCGGACCGAACGATCCACGCCTCAAGTATCTCTCTATCGAAGAACACGCGCTCCTAGCGCTTCTCATGCTGCCAGTGCCGTATTGAAGGTTACTGACGATAGTAAGAAAGAAAATCTCCCAGTTTCCCCATCGCATCTTGTAGGATCTCAATACGAGGAAGATACACGATACGAAAATGATCGGGCCTTTCCCAATTGAATCCGCTACCCGAAACGATCAATATCTTCTTGTCGCGAAGCAGATCGTAGGCAAAACGCTCATCATTAGTAATATTGAACTTTTTTGCATCAATACGAGGGAACGCATAGAAGGCGGCTTTTGGCTTCACTACGCTAATCCCAGGAATATCGTTAAGGGCGTTGTACACGTATTCACGCTGTTCGTAAATGCGGCCACCAGGCACAATGTAATCGTTCACGCTCTGATGCCCGCCTAACGCAGTTTGCACGATGGACTGAGCAGGAACATTCGAGCATAAACGCATATTGGAAAGCATGTTCAGGCCCAGAATATAGTCTTTCGCGGCAGCTTTATTGCCCGACAAGATCATCCAACCCACACGGAAGCCGGCGATCATATGGGATTTCGAAAGACCACTGAATGTAACGCAGAACAGATCAGGCGCCAAAGAGGCGATAGAGACATGCTCTTCCCCATCCATGACGAGCCTATCATAGATCTCGTCAGAGAAGATCATAAGCTGGTGTTCACGGGCAATATCAACGATCTCCTGCAGCACTTCGCGCGGGTACAGCGCACCAGTAGGATTGTTGGGGTTGATAATAACGATCGCCTTGGTGCGATCAGTTATCTTCTTTTTAATATCATCAATATCCGGATACCATTCAGCCTGCTCATCACAGATATAGTGAACAGGATTGCCACCTGCCAGAGTAGCGCATGCGGTCCAAAGCGGATAATCAGGCGATGGAAGCAGGATCTCGTCGCCGTTATCAAGTAAAGCGGACATGCAGATATTGATGAGCTCACTCACCCCGTTGCCGGTATAGATATCCTCCATGGTAACGTTGGGAATATGCTTTAACTGTGCGTACTGCATAATGGCCTTACGCGCACTGAAAAGACCCTTTGAATCCGAATAGCCCTGGCAATCAGTCAGCTGCTGACGCATATCGTAAATGACCTCATCTGGAGTGGTAAATCCAAAAGGAGCGGGATTACCGATATTAAGTTTCAAAATACGCGTTCCCGATTCTTCCATGCGTTTCGCCTCATCGACAACAGGACCACGCACATCGTACAGAACATTGTCGAGCTTGGATGATTTCTTGAATTCACGCATTGGAGCACCTTCCATAGGAGTGATTATCTGGTCGTCTGTATGGGATGAAGAGTCGACGAATGTGTCGCGCCGAGCCGCCGCATCATGCTCTGCTTGCACGGTCGGCACAGGCATTGTGCCCGATACGGTCCTCTTTGTTAAAAGGTCAACTGGATCGTCGCTTATTTGCCGCAGATCTTGTTCGTGGGCTGCGGGATTCGATACAGCGCCCGATTGCAGCCATGAAGCGTCTACCCCTAATACATCAGCCAAAAAGTTCAACGTATCTCTTCGAGGAGTGGTTTTTCCGCTGACATACTGGCTTATCTGACTTTTTCCCAGTTTCACGCCGCGTTTCGCAGCCTCACTCACCAGGTCCACCTGTTTGATCTGCTTTTGAGCCATGGCCTGCTTCAAACGATAGGCAAAGGTATCCTGCCCCATATCATCCGCCTTATTCAAAAGTTCAAATTGAACTTCGCTATTGCTAACGTTCTCATTAATAAGTTCATTGTAATTGAACTTTTATACCAGATATTGAACTTTTGAACTTTTTTTTGAGCGGCTACGAAATGAGCTTTGACTCTTCGGCTTTTCGCACATACCAGTCCAAGAAGGACATGAGCGGCTTTCTCAGAACGAAGCCCAGAAGGATGAAGGGCACAGTGAACGCCAATAAACAGCCTAGCTGTATCCAGAAATCACCCTGATACAACCCCATCATTGCAGCACGCAGCGCATCGATGGCGTGAGTCACCGGCAAGAACGGGCTTACGTTCTGAACGAAATCGGGTAGCATCGGCAAAGGGAAGCTCCCTCCGCTCGCTGAAACCTGAATGATCAACAGTAATACCGCTATGGCTTTTCCAAGATTGGCGAAAGACACCACGAGGGTATAGATAATGAAGGTGAACACGAGGCCCGCCACCCAATAGCACAGCAAATAAAGCAGTGGCTCCTGAACCTGAACCTGCAAGAAGAACATGTTGCCCAAAGCAAGAAGACTCGACTGCACAAGCGATACCGCCGCAAAGGTCATGAAGCGTCCCATGAACACCTGACGGAGCTTAGGGTACCCCGCATCGCTCTGCGCTTTTGGAGAAACCGTCACCTTGATAGCGACAACCAACAGCAGAGACCCGATCCAAAGCCCCAACATGGTATACAAGGGAGCCATCTGCGAGCCGAAATTATCAGCCGGGAACAACGCCACTCGATCAATGGCGACCGGAGAGGCAAGAGATGCAGCGAGTTCTGTCGGATCGCCTTTCAATAGGTTCTTGAGCGTCTCCATGTCACCCGAAGCGAGTGCTTCATTCATAGCGGTGCTCAAAGTAGACAGCTTATCCGCAGAAACAAGAAGATCGTCGGCGGCGGCATTAAGGCTCTCCTGCGCTCGCGCTAACGATGCATCCAGCGAATCTGCCGATGAAGCAAGATCGTTCCCTACCGACTCGAGTTGCGTTGCGCTCTCCAATACCGAAGTCGAACTAGCGCTCACGTACTCCTGCAGCTCTTCCATCTGAGGCTTAAGGGTCGTCTCGTAATCCTGAGAAAGATCGGAAACGCTCTGCTTTGCCTGCTGAGCAAGATCAGCGACCATCGCATGGTTCTGCTGCGCAGTACTGTTTTCCGTCCTGATCGTTTCGGCTGCGCTTCGCATCCCTTCGCTCAAACGCTCCTGTGAATCAGCGGACGATTCCAGCTGCGACACAAGCGAATCGAGCGTTGCTTGGAACTCATCTGGAACCTGGCACGCGGAAAGTCCCTGCGCCAATGCACGGAACTGAACTGCCTGGGCGGCCACCGCATCTGCTTGGGCCTCTAGGCTTGATGCGGAAGCGGTAGCAGCCGAATCCGCCGAAGAGAAAGCCGTATCAATGGCCCCTGAAACGCCTTCATATCCCGCCGCGCTCGATGACAGCGCCTCAGACAGCGCATCGCTCGACACGCTCAATGCATCAGAGAGCGACGAGATAGCCTGCTTGCTATCCTGGGCTGAAGATACCACCTCCTGCGCCGATGCTCCTGTTTTCGAAAGCAGATCCGCAGAACCAGAAATTACGCCACGGGTCGATTCAAGGATCGAAGCATAGGCGGATACCACTTGAGATGCTTGAGTCATACGTGAGCTCATTGACTGAATATTGTTCGCCAGCGCACCCAACTGACCTGAAACACCGGCTGAATCTGAATAGTCGATCAGCGATGAAGCAACATTGAGGCCTATCTCCCCTACTTTTTCGGTGAATATTTGATTGATCTTATTTGATGCGTTATCCGCCCCCTGCTCAGTAAGCTTAGGCGCGACCACGTTCTTCTTCTCGTTGGTGTAATACTTGAGTTTCGCGTGTTCGACATCAGGAGAATAGAACGTCATCATGTCTTTACTGAAACTCGGAGGGATGACGACCGCCGCATAGTACTTTCCGGAATGGGCCCCTTCAATGGCGTCCTGCTCGTCGGTAAACACCCACTCCATTTCGTCATCTTCAAGAAGAGCCGAGAGGACCTGATCACCCATATTCACCTTCAGGGGAACTAGATCACTCAGATACCCTTCATCGGTGTTCGCGACCGCGACCTTCAAATTGTCGGTATTACCGAAGACATCCCAACAGGCAAGCACGTTATACCAGCTGAATATCGAAGGAAGCAGCACGAGACCCAGAACGATGATGACCGAGACCACATTGCTGAAAAGGCGCTTTACGTCGCCACGGAAGATTCTGAATGCACTCCCCATTTAAGACACCCCGCCTTCTGATAAGGACTTCTGCTCAGAAGCACGAGCACCTTTCTTATTGTTGAAGAGAACTTGAAGTTCCTGGTCACTTAATGACGTAAGCGACCTTTCGTGCTCAAGGCGATCATGAATATGCTCGATGAGAAGCGTAGTAGACAGAAGAACGAGCAGCCACACCAACCATACCGTCAAGATCAGGACCTTACCCACACCTATCAGAGACAGGACGATTCCGCTCACGCATGCGACCGCTATTCCAACAACCACGACCCACCGCTTGAACAAGGTATAACGACGGGAGAACGTCTCGATCGCCGAAACGATCTGCACGCGATACTCCTGTTTATCGGAAAGCGCCCCGAAAAGCTTTTCCCAGCGATACCGGCGGGGCGGAAGCTGCGCTTCTTCCCCATTGAAGATGTCGCTCTCTTTTATTTGCCGTGCGAACATTCGGTTCAAATTGACGAAATACGGCCGCAAGAGCAACCCGAGAGCCAAGAACACCCCCAAGAAAAGCAGCAATACGCCCATATATATCAGCCACTGCGAGCCATAGAAGCCCGCTATGGTCTCACGTAAGGCATTGATGCCGTAAGTGAACGGGAAGAACGGATAGATGCTCTGGAAGAACTGTGGAGTCATTTCGATAGGATAGAGCCCCGTTGCGCCTGGGATCTGAACGAAGATCAATATAATGCACAGCCCCTTGCCCACATGCTGGAACAGCACCGACAGACCATATTGAATACTCAGATACGTAAGCGATGCAATGAGGGCCGTCAGGTAGAACAATCCGATATTAGCCACTTCGACCCCGAGGATCAGGTTCCCCGTGCAGCACACGATCGCCTGGAGCGATGCAAGTACCGCGAAGAAAAGTAATTTACCTAGATAACGCTGGCGTGCCGTAAGGCGCGCAATGCCCTCATCATCAACTTCCTGACGAAGAATGACGAGCAGCATGAACACTCCGATCCATAGGGTCAGGTTCATGAAAAGCGGCGCCATGGCACTACCGTAAGCATTCACTGAATATAGCGATACCGTTTCGATCTGCGTAGGAGACGACATGAAATCGGCGACCTTGCCCGAATCTATCGACTCCTCCCCTAACAGTTCCTGCAGAAGACTTGTAGTTCCCAAAGCGGATAGATCGGTCTGCACAGAGGAAAGATCATCCTGAAAACCCTGCAGGAGCCCATCAGTGGCGTCAAGCGTCGAAGAGGTCTGCGCCAAGGCGCCCATTAATTGGTCAAGCACATCGATAGCCTGCGCAACGAGGATCTTCTGATTCGATACCGTTGCCGAAAGATCATGGGTCGCCGAAGACAGCTTCGTCGTCGCATCGCTCAAAGCGGGAAACGTCGATGTGGTCAGCACCTGGCGATAATCGCTTGATGCGGTCAAACTACCTTGGATGGCAGTATTAAGCGCATCGGAAGCAGCCGCGACATCGTTCGCCGCCGTCGCAATACTTGTATACGACGATTCGACTCCATTGATCGCCGTAGTAAGAGATTCGTTCTGTGCGCGAAGTGTGGCGATCGTCTGATTCAAAGCGTCCTTTTCAGCCCCATCAGGCAATGCTGCCGTGAACACCGTGAGCGATGCGATGATGCTTTCATTCATCTGCACCATTGCCTTGCCTTGATCGACCGTGCTTTCTATGGTTCCCTGCGCTTGCGATATCGAACCGGCGACAGAACCTACAGAAGCGTTCGTCTGCGATGCTGCCTGAGATGCGAGCGCCGATGACTGATCAAGACTCGACATAAGAGACACAATGAAAGGCGCGAGTGCGTTCTGGGTCGAATCAAGCAGTTCGGAGGCTCGCTGTAATTCGGAACTAAGCGTGTCCAGATCGCCTTGAGAGGCCTGGAGCGTTTCCTTTGCACTCTGCGCTTTTTGGGAGGCGGTCTGCGCTGCATTGTTCAGATCAGCGACACTCGAGCGTGCTTGACCGAGAGATTCGCTTACCTCGCCTACCTGCTGCGCTGCACCGTTTCGGGCCTGATCGATATCAGATTGCGCCTTTTTGAATGCCTGATCGAGCGTTTGCGCCACCGTCGCACTCACGGTCGATGAGAACGTAAAATTGATCGTTTCATCAAGCGTCGTAGCACCCGTATCGGTTATCTTCGTCGAAACACCACCGACTTTTTCATTGACGTAGTATTCCAGTTGCGGTTGCTCAAAATCACCCGTCAGAACCGTGAGGGTATCGCGAGAGAAATCCGAGGGAATGACGAAGGCCGCATAGGCCTCACCCGAACGCACCTCTTCCATTGCATCGGTACGATCGGTGAACACCCATCCTAATTGCGTATCATGAGAAAGCTCTTCGGTGATCTGGTCGCCCATGTTCAACGCACCGGTCAGATCAGATTCTGCACCCTGGTCCTCATTGACCACGCACACGCGCAGATCACCCGTATTGTCATAAGGGTTCCAGAACCCGGCAACATTGAACCAGGTATAGAACGAAGGCAGGAAGATGAGCGCAAGCACCACGATAAGCGCAGAAGGGGCGGTAATAAGGCGCGTAAAATCACGTCGTAACAGTCGCATAACGTTCTTCACGCCGTGCGCCTCCTTTCTTGTTGCACGATCATGTCGAATCAGGTGCTTCACCATGATCATCTCACCTGAATCACTTGGCCCTTCGGCATTGTAGCGCGTCAAAGAGCGCGTTCCATTATGCCTTATTGCGAAATTTTTATTTCCCAAATGTGGGATAAGTAATATTCGTAACGTTATTTATAAATAAACCTCACAAAATCAACGTGAGGGATCCAAGCCATTCCACCCGACAATGAACTGAACAGCCCCTGTCTCATAAAATACTTCTCACAAGTGCCATCAGAGTGCGCAAAACGAACATGATGTCCATCTGTTGAAATATAATGGGCTCCTACGCTCAAAAACAAGGCTCGCTTTTCGCTGGCATGATAAGCACAGCGAACACGATTCCCTTACAGAAGTTATAAGAGATATCCCTCTGGAAAGGATGAAGCGCATGGCAGACGACAAGAACGCCGCCCCCGAAACCCAATCATCGAACGATCCCGTTTTTGCCACCGAACAAGCTCACCTTTCAGCAACATATCAGACGCTCATTTCCATGGAGGAGCGCTTGCTTCAACGCATGCGCGAAACCGCCGAATCAGCGGAGGAATATAAGCGCATGTCCGCCGATGAAGTGGCATCCAATTTCGCGAGCGAAGGCGAAGCGCAAGAGACCTACGTTGAATACGCGAACATGAATAGCGTTATCGATGCATACAACCAGCTCCAGCAAGCTGACGCTGACAAGCTCTCAAATATCATGCTGCTCAAGCCTCAGCCCTACTTCGCTAAAGTAGTGCTCCAATACAAGCCCGGCGCCGACCCTAAAGAGATCTACATCGGCAACGCGGGTATCTCCGACGACACCTATCATCGCCTTGTCGTGGACTGGCGCTCCCCTGTTGCCGAGGTGTACTACAACCAGTCGAACGGACCCACCTCTTACGAAGCTAATGGGCGCACGATCAGGGTAGATATGAAACTGCGCCGCCAGTTCGACATCACCGATGACACACTCAATGCGTACTTCGACACCACGGTCGCCATTCAAGACGAACTTCTCTTAGCATCGCTTTCGCGCCAGCGCTCTTCTCATATGCAAGCCATCACGACCACCATCCAAAAAGAGCAGAACCTGATCATCCGTCACGAAGACGTGCCGGCTCTCTTGGTGAACGGCATTGCCGGTAGCGGCAAAACTTCGGTATTGCTGCAGCGGATCGCCTACCTGTTCTATCAGCAGCGTGAAAGCCTCGACCCCAATAACGTGTACCTGATCACTCCTAATCCCGTATTCCGCAATTACATCGACAATGTACTGCCCGATATGGGAGAGCGCAACCCTCATATTCTTACCTGGGATGAATTCACCAGCCGCCTTGTTCCTGAGGGACGCACCTTCAATTCGTTCCATACTTCAATGGATGTTCTTGAACGCATAGACCACGCGGTTGAATCTCTTTCCTTTACGGATAAAGATTTCCGCGACATCAAATATCAAGGCGTAACGCTTATCACCGCACAGCAGATCAATCGTATCGCCGCACGCTACAAGAACGTTCCCGCCGGTCCGCGTCTCGTCACCCTGATGCGCGAAGAACTGGAGAACCGCCTTGAGAGCCGTTTAGGTCAGATGGCCGGCACTGAGCAGTTCCAAGACGAAGTCAACGCGCTCAGCTACAACCAACAATTAGCGCTGTTCGGCGAACCCGCCTTAATGGATACCGATGAACAAGCAAAGGCCTATACGCTCCAATATTTGAAGCTCCGCTTCGGACAAGCGATCGAAACCATCCAGTTAGACCACTGGATCCGCGTCGATCGTATCGCTAAACGCATCGTAGGCATCGATGACCTATCTTTCCTTGAATGGCTCTACCTGAAGATCGCCTGCACCGGATTAGGGAACGAAGATGCGCGATTCGTTATGATCGACGAGGTACAGGATTACTCTCCTGCCCAATTAGCGGTTCTTGCTCGCTACTACAAATATGCCCACTTCCTTTTACTGGGCGACGAGAACCAGGCCATCACCGAACATGCTTCATCATTCAATGAGGTAAAAGCAGTGTTCGAACAGCATCGAGGTGACGTGAGCGAATGCCACCTTCTTACTAGCTATCGCTCGACACCCGCCATCACCGAACTGTTCGCCACCTTGGCATCAGGAGAGAACGCCATGCGCATCTCCTCTGTACAACGCGATGACACGAAGCCAGAGTTCATAACATACCCCGACGATGCAGCCTGCCGATCGGAACTTGCTCGCATACTGTCCGATCCATCCATTGCCAATGGCATCACCGCCGTCATTGCTCACGACGACGAAGAAGCTCGTGATCTGTGGGGCATCTTGAATGATATCGTTTCAAATGATCGGTTGACCTATGTAGCGCAAGGAAGCACGCTCCCCGATCATGGCGTAGTTCTTATCACCTTGAAATTGGCAAAGGGTCTGGAATTCGACCACGTCATCATTCCCAATGCGAACGAGGGCCACTATCCTGAAACCCCCCTCGCCCAGCATCAGCTCTACACCGCGATCTCGCGTGCAACAAAGACCATATCCCTTTTAGCGAAAGAAGACTTCACTCCGCTTCTAAGGAAGACCATATCCTAAAGAACTCGCCAGCACGAATCCTATCAATACGACCCAAATACCCGACACCACAATGCGCGCGACGGTGGGGACGCGTAAGTTCTTACTCGGCACCATGAACATGGCGACGAACCCACCAAGCGCACCTCCCAAATGCCCGAAGACCGATACGCCAGGGCTAAGGAGCGTATAAAGGATATTCACTCCGATCACCGCAAGCATTCCCTTGCTGTACTGAAGCAGGAACCCTCGGTTGCGCTTTGACAGAACTCCCAACAATGCAACGGCAATGAACAAACCGAAAACGCTCGTGGACGCGCCAGCGCTCACGACGAATTCACCCGTATACATATCAACGGCATAGCACATCACATTGCCGCTTATTCCCGCGATGAAATATAGGAGCAGGTAGTTCCAGCGACCCAGCATGCGCTCCAACAAGTATCCCGCACTGAACAGCGCTGCCATATTGAACAGCAGATGCATTAAATCGACGTGTAAGAACATAGGCGCTACGAAACGATACCAATCAAGAGGCGATGCGATAGCGGGCGCGAACATAGCGCCCATCTCATAGAGCACCTGAGCTGATATGGAAGTACGGAACCCCGATACCAGCATCTCAACGAAGAACACTATTACATTGATCGCGATCAGGATGTATGTAACGAGATTCGCTCCGTATTTCTCCATGAATGAAGGCTCAGCGGCCTTCATCATGCGCTTGAACTCTTCATCGTCGATGACCTTGCGCTCTCGAGGAGAAGACGACGTTTGATCTTGCGGGATATATTGATCGGACACGGAAATCCTCTCTATAGGTTTCGTAAATGTCTGTAGCATACCATTCGCAGAAGTCGTTCGAGCATCGCCCACGCTGAACCATCATTAAAACCGGATGTCCGCTACTTAGCCGCAAAGCGATACAATGCTAACATCCTCAATTGCGCGAAGGAGTCTTACATCAATGGCCTCATATCTTACTATCGAAGGATGCGCGAGCGCAGAAATAGAAGAAAAGAAAAGCCGTTTCATCGCGCAGATTGCGCATGTCGAAACCGAAGAAACAGCCCTGGAGTTCCTCTCCACCATCAAAGCGGAACATCGCATGGCTCGTCATAATGTATATGCGTACATCCTTCGTGGATCAGGCGCGTCTGACCGCATTCGCTACTCTGATGACGGCGAACCCCAGAAAACAGCAGGGCTACCCACACTGCAAGTGCTTCAGCACGCCGAATTGACCGACGTCATCGCCGTTGTTACCCGATACTTCGGCGGCACCCTTCTTGGTACAGGAGGTCTTGTACGCGCCTACACCCAAGCGACTCAAGCGGCGATCGAAGCAGCCACCTTGGTTACCATCTCTCGCTGCATCGATATAAGCCTCACGATCCCTTATCAGCTCTACGACCAGATGGTACGTATCGCCGCTGACGAACAAGCTAAAACAATATCGACCACCTACACCGACACGGTACACCTAGTATTACGCATGCTGGAAGGAACACAGGAGCCTCTTCTTAAAAAAGTGAGAGAGCTATGTCACGGCAACGAACAGATAGAGCTCTCTGAAGTATTCGATGCCGCCTTTTAAAAACTGCGCCTGAACCCAAGAGCCTAGCGATTATCGACCTTTTCCGGATAGAGGTCATGGTTCGCCAAGCGATCCCATGCTACTTGCTCCCACCGCGTACCTGGCTTGCCATAATTGCAATAAGGATCAATGGAAATACCCCCACGCGGAGTGAACTTACCCCACACTTCAATATATTTAGGATCCATGAGCTCGATGAGGTCCTTCATGATGATGTTCATGCAGTCCTCATGAAAATCCCCGTGGTTGCGGAAACTGAACAGATAGAGCTTCAAGCTCTTCGATTCGACCATGCGCACATCGGGAACGTATGAAATATAGACCGTCGCAAAATCAGGCTGGCCCGTAATAGGACACAGACTTGTGAATTCCGGACAATTGAACTTTACGAAATAGTCGTTATCCGGATGCTTGTTCACGAAGGTCTCCAGCACTTCAGGAGCATAATCGTCCGCATACTTAACATCCTGCGATCCCAAAAGAGTCAGATCGGAAACCTGATCTGCACTGCGCGATACGTTCTGCACCGTTATTCCTTTCCCGAAGACTTCATCAGGGGGTCCTGCACCCCGTTCAATTCAAATGCACGAATACGATCAAGGCAAGTGGCGCACACGCCGCAGGGGTCATCCCCGCCTTCATAGCAAGACCACGTGAGTTCGTAGGGAACCTGCAAGGCAAGGCCGCGCTTGACGATATCGGCTTTCGACCACTCTACGAACGGTGCTTCCATGCGCAGCTCCGCTCCCGTGCCCTCAACGATCGCGCGATTCATCGCCTCGACGAATTCCCTGGAACAGTCAGGATAGGCGTTTCCCGCCCAATCGTCATGATGCGCCCCATAATACAGAACAGAGCACCCCAGCGATAGCGCCATTGAAGCCGCTGACGACAGGAACAATCCGTTACGGAACGGCACATAGGTGCTCACCGTGCCACCCGAAGATCCCTCGAGTTGATCAGCGTAGCTCGATCGAGGAACATCTTGCGACGAATGAGCCAACAAAGAGCAATCGCTTTCCGAAAAGATCGAAGCAAGATCAAGGAAGCGTTGCTCGACACCGTACGCCTGCGCAACGCGCCGGGCCGCTTCGATCTCTTTTTCGTGACGTTGCCCATAGAAAATGCTCAACGCGTAAGTATTCTTCGCACCATACTTTTCCACTGCCATAGCAAGAAGCGTGGTTGAATCCACGCCTCCCGAACAAAGCACTAATGCTTTCTCTTCGATCGACACGCTGCTCCCTTCTTACACAACAAGATCATGTTCAATCGTAGCGCATACGGAACATGATCGAATACTACGTCGCTGCAAAATCAGCCGCCAATTACGGGTGCGCTTCTGTGCGTTACACACCCTTTTCAACATTGGGCCATATTATTTTATGCATTTGCAACTGAAGACGCACCTGGGACAGGTCATGCGTTTCCATAAAATGCACGATATCAGCCGGCTCAATGCAGCTGAACACCGGGCTGAAGAACACATTGGTCGTAGCGCACAGATCCTGCTCACGCACGACCTCTGATGCTGCTTCAAGATCGGTCTGAGAGGCGACCACGAATTTCACAGCATCGTTATGGGAAAGAAGCGCATAATTCGCCGCATCCATCTCAGAAGCCATACCGCTAGATGGCAGTTTGCAATCAACCGTGAACGCCACAACGGTTTTAGGGCAAGAGCGAGCAGATGACGCATGTTCCCGTTCTAGATGCACGCGAAGGTCATGGAGATGCGACAGATCGACCGACCCGTTCGTTTCGATTTCAATAATGCGCTGCCCACCATCCCCCCATGCATCTGACGCATAGAGCGCTTCTATCAGCTGCACAAGGCCCGGCTGAAGCGCCGGTTCGCCACCGGTAAGCGTCACGCATGATACGCACGTTGCGCTTACCCATTCAACCAACTGCTCAGCACGCAGGTCGTCCCTCGGACACGCCGCTTCATTCGCCCACGAAGTATCGCACCACGAACAGGCCAGATTGCAACCTGCCATACGAATAAAGGCTGCAAGCCGACCTGCTCGCAGCCCTTCACCATTAACAGAAACGAAGCGCTCTACAACAGGGAACGTAATCGCACCCATTACGCGCGCTCTCCGTAATAGATAGCGCAATTATTAGGCGTTTCATACACTTCGATCTGCGAAACCGGCAGATCATGCTCAACAAGACGATCGTAGAAATAGCGAGCCAGGTTCTCGGCCGTGGTGCGGAACGGCATCATTGAAAGAACGAAGCCTTCCTTCTCCAGGCACAACAGCGTCTCAGGCGCGAGCGACCCCTCTTCTACGATAAAAGAATGGTCGAGCTCTTCGGTAAGCGCCCGCAATACCCGCTTGAATTCACCGAAATCGATGACCATATCTTTATGCGTACCCTCGCTCCACAGCGTTTCCTGGGAAAGGTACGCAACCACGCGCCAGCGATGCCCATGAAGGTTCTCGCATTTGCCGTGATAGTCGGTCAGAAAATGAGCAGCATCAAAACTGCTTTCGGTCTTTAATCCATACATTGCTACCTACTTGCCATCATGTTCTCTATTCGTGCGACACCTTCCTTCGTAGCCTGAGCATCCCCAAAAGCGGAGAGACGTATATAACCCTCTCCAGACGGACCGAATCCAGCACCTGGCGTTGTAATAACGTGTGCCTTTTCCAAAAGCAGCTCGAAGAAATCCCAAGATCCCATAGCATCGGGGGTCTTGCACCACACATACGGACTGTTTACAGCACCATATACGCTCAGACCTGCACGCTCAAGCCCTTCTTTGATAACACATGCATTCTTCCGATAATACTCGATGGTCTCATCGATCTGAGCCGATCCCTCAGGCGTATAAATAGCCTCTGCTCCTCGCTGAATAACATAGGAAGCGCCATTGAATTTGGTGCACTGGCGGCGGTTCCACAACGAATGCAGGCTCTGCCCATCACGCACGAGAGCCTTCGGAACAACCGTGTATCCGCAACGCGCACCCGTGAAACCTGCGGTCTTCGAGAACGAACGGAACTCGATAGCGCACGTGTGCGCACCTTCGATTTCGTAGATGGAATGAGGAATATCCTCTTCGGTGATAAAACGCTCATACGCCGCATCGAACATGATGATGGCGTCGTTTTCATTAGCGTAGTCGACCCATGCTTTGAGCTGTTCGGCGTTCAGAACCGTACCAGTCGGGTTATTCGGGCTGCACAGGTAGATGACGTCGACCGGTGTCGTAGGCAGCGCGGGAACAAAATCGTTTTCCGCAGTCGTGGGCATATAGTAGATATTGGTCCACTTCTGCGCTGCTTCGTCGTATTCGCCCGCACGACCCGCCATGGCATTAGTATCGACGTATACGGGATATACTGGATCGCACACGGCGATGACATTATCAACGGACAGCACATCGCCAATGTTGCCACAATCGGATTTCGCACCATCGGAAACGAATATCTCATCCGCATCGATAGCTACCCCACGGCTCTGAAAATCATGCTTCGCGATCGCATCACGCAAAAAACCGTAACCCTGCTCCGGGCCGTATCCCTGGAAAGTATCCACGCGCGCAAGATCATCAACGGCTGCATGCATCGCTTCCACGACCGCAGGAGCCAAGGGACGCGTCACGTCACCGATACCCATCTTGATCAGATCGACTTCAGGATGAGCTTCCGAAAAAGCAGCTGTCTTTTGAGCGATAGTGGAAAAGAGATAGCTACCGGGTAGTTTTGCATAGTTTTCATTCACGTGAGCCACGAATGTCCTCCTTTATAAATGCGCACGCTACGCAGAACGCACGATGTCGTACGAACACACCATAGCGAACAAAGGTCTTACTCGCAGAAATACGTAACAAAGAATTAAAAGCGATCCAATTCAACGATCAAGCTATCCATGAGCGAAACCGTCACGGTCGCCTTCAGTGCTAACTCACCTTGCGGACGGCGGATCTCCACTTCGGAGATACCCACACGGCGTCCGGCTCTGAGCACTGTGCCGATCACATCAATATACTCATCATCAACATGAACAGGGCGAAGATAGTTCGTCGTGATCGACATGGTGGCATTTTCCCGTCCCATCGTATCGATCGCACCCGCGCCGGCGATATCGACCAACGCCAGCAGGAAGCCCCCGTGCACGGTACCGATATTGTTTCCGCAATCCTTGCCAGGATATGCCCTCACGACGAAGCGGCCCTCATCCGCCTCAAGAAGTTCCGAACGATCGAATCCGCGAATATCCACCACATCTTCTTCGCAATATGCCTGAATGGTCGGATGAAGCATGATGAAACCCCCTTTCGGCAAAAAACATGCATGAGCATTACCATGCAGTGATACCCTCATGATACCGTAAACTAGCACGTGAACTGCATCGAACCGTTCGCTACGTGATCCAATGCAGCCAATTTCGGCTCCTTGGACCACCACGACCCGGACGGCTCATCAAGGCTTTTACAGCAAGGAGGATGATCCATGCGCGCATTGATACAACGAGTATCGTCAGCACAGGTCTCGACCGAACAGGAAACCGTCCGATCCATCGAACATGGATATGTCATCCTGTTAGGTATCGGACCCCACGACACCGAAGAGATCGCGCAGGCCATGTGGGCGAAGATCAGTAAACTGCGCATATTCGAAGACGAGCAGGGAAAGACCAACTTGTCGCTTTTCGATGTCAAAGGGAGCGTGTTGCTGGTATCCCAGTTCACGCTGTATGCCGATTGCAAACGAGGGAACCGTCCCTCTTTCACACGTGGCGCCGCTCCACAGCAGGCAGAAGCGCTCTACGAATATTTCAAGACCCTTATCGAAAACGACGCCATCCCTGTAAGAACAGGCTGGTTCGGAGCCTACATGAACGTTGGCCTTACCAACGACGGACCATTCACCATCTGGCTCGACAGCGATGAGCTCTTCCCTCGCCTGTCCGAATAACTGTTCTCATTCGATCGATACCCATCCCCCAGCGATCCGCAAGGAGGCCCTCATGACACCTAACGACCCGCTCTTCATTGGAGTGAACGACCACGATATCGACCTTTTCGAAGGACAATTCGAAGTACCTAACGGCATGTCATATAACTCATACATCATCATCGACGAAAAGATCGCCGTAATGGATAGCGTCGATGCTCGCTTTTCCCGCGAGTGGCTCAGTAATCTCGAACGAGCGCTCTCAGGCAAGCAGCCCGATTATCTGATCGTCCACCACATGGAACCCGACCATTCGGGAAGTATTCTGCAGTTCATGGAAGCGTATCCCAACGCCACCATCGTCACGAACAACAAGGGCGCGGCCATGATGATGAACTTCTTCGGAACGAACTTCGATGAACGATGTCTCTTAGTGAAGAACGGTGACGAACTATCATTAGGATCGCAATCTCTCACATTCATCTTCGCGCCCATGGTCCACTGGCCCGAAGTTATGATGAGCTACAACAATGACACCAAAACGCTCTATTCAGCTGATGCGTTCGGAAAGTTCGGTGCACTTGATACCGATGAAGAATGGGCCCACGAAGCGCGCCGCTACTACTTCGGCATCGTCGCGCCATACGGCAAGCAGGTTCAAGCACTCTTAAAGAAAGTAGCCGCGTTTGATATTAAGGCCATCTGCCCCCTTCACGGACCGATGCTCTACCACGATCTTGCAAGCTACCTTTCGCTTTACGAGACATGGTCTAACTACGAACCAGAATCCGACGGGATCGTCATAGCGTACGCTTCGGTATACGGGCACACCAAAAAAGCTGCTGAAGACCTTGCGGCCCTGCTCGAACGACGCGGATCGAATGTCACCCTGTATGATCTGGCACGATGCGACCAAGCTGCAGCTATCAGTGACGCGTTCCGCTACAAGACCCTCGTGTGCGCTTCGGTTACTTACAACGGATCGCTCTTCCCCGCCATGAGGAACTTCCTGCACGATCTAGCTGAAAAGAAATACCAGAATCATCGCGTTGCGTTCATCCAGAACGGCGCATGGGCGCCCATGGCCACCAAGGCAATGAAGGGGATTCTCGAAAGCTGCAACGACCTGTCCTTCATTGAAGAAGAAGTAACACTCACCTGCGCCCTTAATGACGCCTCGCAAGCAGAACTCGAAGCGCTTGCAGCTGCTCTCGCATAGAGGACCAGCTCGGCCAGAAGAATGGCTCTAACATATACACATCAAAAGAAAATGCGCCCTTGATCGGGCGCATTTTTTACAAAAGAGCATTATATGAGCGAAGATATCCTTTTACTGAGGCTTCTTGTGATAAGCGACCCAATAAGCCATGCCGACAAAGAGGGCACCTCCCACGATGTTACCCGGCACGGTCGCGCTCCAGTTCCACAGCGCCCCGCTCCAGCTAAGCACAGAAGGATCGATTCCAGCCGGAACGATCCCTGCCGATACGAGCAGGATACCCATTGGCAAGAAGAACATATTCGCAACGCAGTGCTCGAACCCGCATGCAACGAACGCGGCAATGGGAAGCAGGATACCTAGGGTCTTATCAGCAACCGTCTTACTTGCATACGCGATCCATACCGCAAGGCATACCAAAAAGTTGCACATGATACCCTTAGCGAAAAGAGTGATCCAATCAGGGGTCATCTTACCCGCAGCAACACTGACCATCGTATTTCCAACAATGCCGCCATTCATCGCGTGCACTCCCGAAAGATACACCAATGCGACAATAACGAGAGCGCCGACGAAATTACCGAAGAACACGACGACCCAGTTCTTGAGCACTGCACCCCAAGAGATCTTCTTGCTTGCCGCCGTCATGACGATCATGGTATTTCCAGTGAACAGTTCTGCACCACACACCACCACGAGCAATAAGCCAAGGGAAAAGAGCGCACCACCCAACACGCGCTGAACCGCGAAGGGCAATCCAGGATCGCCCGATACCAATACGAAGAACATTGCACCAAGAGCAATAAAAGAACCTGCCATTATCGACAGGACGAACGATTGTTTGAAGCTCATTGAAGTCTTAGCTACCCCAAGCGATTCGGCTTTAGCTTCGATTTCCGCAGGCGCTAACGCATCGCTTTTCGGCATTGCTGCTTTTAATTCCTCGAAAGACATACAGGCTCCTGTTCGACTCGCACCTCTCCTGTCTCATTCGCGCCTAAAAACAGTAGCACGCCAGCCTGCACGCCACATATTCAGAATGGTTAATGGCTCGGTATTATTCGCTATGCGGCGCAGGGCTTTTCAGAATCCCATGAGAAGCGTTACGGCTTTGTTCGTTGACCCCCTGAACAAACGCGCTACGATGATGTTGAACTTTGCAATAAATGAACCACCACCAATGGTGCCCTTGATTCTGGAGGCCCTTTTTATGACCACGATACGTCCCGATGATTCGGCTATCATCTCGCCTAACTCTCACAACTCCGAATACACGTGCGCCGCTGACATACAGGCAGCCGTCGATTCCATGCACGCCTGGTTCGATACCGGCGCAACACTACCACTTCATTTCAGGCGAAGCATACTGCAATCATTGCGCTCATATCTCAAAAAGCATGAAAACAAAGCGCTTGCCGCCCTGCATGAAGACCTCGGCAAAACGGATTTCGAAGGGTATGCGACTGAACTGGGTATCGTGTACGACGAGATCCATCTCTGCCTAAGTAAGCTCTACGCATGGGCGAAACCGCGTCGTGTGGCAACACCCCTTGCGCACTTTCCCTCTAGCTCCAAAGTATATCCATCACCATACGGAGTCGTCGCGGTACTATCTCCCTGGAACTATCCCCTTCAGCTTGCGCTTGTCCCCATGGTCGATGCGCTTTGCGCAGGTAACTGCGTCGTGCTCAAGCCATCGCATACTTCCCCTGCGACAAGTGCGTTCCTGCAAGAGCTTTGCGAAGAGGTATTTGAATCCGACCTGGTCCGTTGCCTTCCTGGTGGCGGCTCAATGAATGAGTGGGTCCTTCGAACCCGTTTCGACAAGATCTTCTTCACCGGAAGCCCCCGTGTCGGACGACAGATCATGCATGCTGCCGCAGAGAACTTGACCGATATAACGCTCGAACTTGGCGGCAAAAGCCCGTGCATCATCGCAGAAGACGCATCCATAAAACGAGCAGCGCAACGTATCGCCTGGGGCAAATGCATCAACTCCGGACAAACCTGCGTAGCCCCTGATTACTTCCTAGTGCATGAGTCAGTACGCGATGAATTCATAGCAGAACTCGATATATGGCTGCATAAGTATTACGGCTCCCGAATTATAGACAACGATGAGTACCCCCATATAATCAACGAGCACCATTTTGATCGGGTATGTCAGCTCATCGACGACCGCAACCCCAATTCGAGCATCGCCCTTGGCGGAGACCGCTGTCGCGAAAGCCTTAAGATCGAACCTACCGTCTTGACCGATGTAGTGTTGGATGACCCAGTTATGGGCGAAGAGATCTTCGGTCCCGTTCTGCCCATAATCACCTGGCGCACACTTGATGAAGCAATGAAGATCATCCGGAGCTTCCCCAATCCCCTTGCGTGCTATATCTTTTCCGAGAACAAGATCATGCAAGAGCAGATCATTTCCATGGTTCCCTTTGGTGGGGCTACGATCAATGATGTCATTATCCATTTGGCGAACAACCATATGGGATTCGGAGGCTTTGGTGAATCAGGAATGGGCTCCTATCACGGTAAAGCAGGATTCGATTGCTTTACGCACTATAAATCGACCCTAAAGAAATCCACCTTGATCGAAATACCCGTACGGGTACCACCATTCAGTTCTGCGAAGATGAAGCTCGTGAAACTTCTCATGAGATAAAACCAGGTGCATCGATTCAATTCAAAGCATTAAAAAAGCCCCATGATTGGGGCTCATTTTTTTACTGGTGTCGGAGGCGGGATTTGAACCCGCACGCCCGTATAGTTAGGCACTAGCACCTCAAGCTAGCGTGTCTGCCGTTCCACCACTCCGACGTGATACTTAAGCTATTTGCTTAAGGGCTGCTGACTTGCAGCGGAAAATATATTATCAGAACCAAGGAGAGTTGCAAGAACTTTTTTCAAAGTTTTTGGCAACCTAGCCGATCGTTCCCTGAGGATAAACAACCATAAGAACGATAAGCGATACCAAGAAGACCGCCGCAAGAATGATCGTGATTCGATCGAGGTTCTTTTCCACAGTACCGGTACCCGTCTGATTGTTGTAAACCTGGCTTGCAATGACATCGCTCAAGCCCGTTCCTTTACCAGAATGGAGCAGAACGAAAACAATCAGGCCAATGCCTGATAGAACGAGCAGAACCGTAAAGATGATCGCTACGATAGACAACGTAAATTCCTTATCTACGAATACAACTACACAAGCTACAAATTATAGAACAACAATAGAACTTGACAAGCATCCACTCGTTATATTCTGTGATTTCAAGAAAACAGCATTTTTTTTGAAATGCCCTCGATCTCAAAATATTCCCAACGCTTAAGCGAACGCTACTAACGTAGCCTTTATATTCATCCCTTATCGATACGCTGCACCATGCGTCCAAGAACACGCGCAGCATGCACAAGATCCTAAAACACAAAGGGGCGCCAGCCAACGCCAGCACCCCTATACGAAAAACTCTTTCACAACGTGCGAGACCTATGAATAGCCATCACAATGCGCTTGCAACCTCAAATACGCAAGGAGCATCCGCAAAACGAACGAGTCGGGTTACTCGGCGTTATGAGCTGCCTCAATGAGTTGACGGAACGAATCTGCTTTAAGAGCGGCACCGCCAATGAGGCCACCATCAATGTCGGGTTGTGCAAGCAGTGATTCAACATTGCCCTCATTCATCGAGCCACCGTACAAAACGCGGCAGTTCTGCGCCACTTCGCCATCGAATTGCTCCTCGAGCACGGCACGAATAGCGGCGCACACTTCTTCCGCCTGTTCAGGAGTTGCCGTTCGGCCAGTGCCAATGGCCCAAATGGGCTCATACGCCACGACAACGCGCTTCATATCGATCGAATCAAGCCCCGCGAATGCAGCACGGACCTGAGCGGTGACATAACCAAGGTAATCGCCCGAATCACGCATAGCGAGCGATTCGCCCACACATACGATCGGCGCGATACCGGCTTCAACCAATGCTTTCACCTTTAAGTTCACCGTAGTATCCGTTTCGGCGAACATCTCACGACGCTCCGAATGGCCCACGATGCAATACTCGCAGCCGACTTCCTTGATCATAGGAATGGAGATCTCGCCCGTATAAGCACCGGACTCTTCCCAATGAACGTTCTGGGCACCAAGTGCGATCTTCGTTTTATCGAAATCGAGCACGGTGTACACCGATTTAAGGTCGATCGACGGAGGGCAGAGAACGATATCGACATCATCCCAATTGCGATTGTATTGATTGCATAACTGTTGCGATAGCACGACCGCTTCGGGAACGGTCTTGTTCATCTTCCAGTTTCCCGCCATAAGGTACGTACGCATGTAAGCCTCCTATTTCAGTGCTTCAACGCCCGGCAATGCTTCACCCTGGACCAGTTCCATGGACGCACCGCCACCAGTGGAAATAAAGGTCATCTGATCTGCCAGATCGAACTTGTTCACTGCAGCAACGCTATCACCGCCACCAATGATGGTATCGGCTTGCTTGTTTGCAGCCACCGCCAAGGCAACGCCCTTCGTGCCCGCCTCGAACGATGACATTTCGAACACGCCCATCGGACCGTTCCAAAAGACCGTCTTCGCAGAAGAGATAGCATCAGCATACGCAGCCGTGGTGTCAGGACCAATATCCAAGCCCATCATATCATCGGGAATAGCATCGACCCCACATGTTACCGTACGGGCATCATTGGCGAACGCATCAGCGCACACCACATCAGTCGGAAGAAGAATGGATACGCCCTTGCTCTTCGCCTTTTCGAGCATAGCCGCAGCGCGTTCCACCCAATCGGATTCCATCAAAGACGTACCGACAGTGTGGCCTTGCGCAACAAGGAACGTAAAGCACATGCCGCCACCGATGATGAGCGTATCGCACTTATCAATAAGCGCATCGATAACAGCGACCTTATCAGAGACCTTCGAGCCACCCAGAATAGCAACGAACGGATGCTGCGGATCATCGAGCATTGAGGTAAGCGTACCGACCTCTTTTTCCATCAGCATACCCGCATATGCAGGCAAATACGCTGCAACGCCAGCCGTCGAAGCGTGGGCACGATGGGCTGCGCCGAACGCATCATTCACATACACCTCAGCAAGCGATGCAAGCGCCTGAGCGAACTCAGGATCGTTCTTCTTCTCACGCTTATCGAAACGAAGGTTCTCCAGCAGAGCCACCTCGCCATCAGAAAGCTCCGAAGCGACCTTTTGCGCTGATTCCCCGATCGTATCAGTTGCAAAATGAACCGTCTTACCAAGAACCTGAGAAAGATGCTTTGCAACTGGAGCCAACGAGAACTCCTTCTGGTAACCTGTGCCTTCAGGGCGTCCCAAGTGGCTGCACAGCACCACCTTTGCCCCATGTTCCACCAGGTAATCGATGGTCGGCATCGCAGCCTGAATACGTGTATCATCGGTTACCACGCCGTCAGCAAGCGGCACATTGAAATCGACGCGGCACAGAACGCGCTTACCTTTGACATCTGCGTCAGCTAAAGTCTTTACCTTGCTCATAACGCACCTTTCTCTTCAAAAAAAGAGAGTCCCTACCTGAGACTCTCTTTTGTATGCCTGTTTACGAATAGTCCTTTGATCGAAGTCAGCTCTGTTCTAGAGCATGATCTTTGCAAGGTCCTTTACGCGGTTGGAATAACCCCATTCGTTGTCATACCATGACACGCACTTAACCAGGTTACCTTCACCGCCGAGAACCATCGTGAGCTTGCTATCGAACAAAGAAGAATGAGAATCACCGACGATATCCATGGAAACGATCGGATCTTCAACGTAAGCGAGAATGCCCTTCATGGGACCTTCGGCAGCAGCCTTAATAGCAGCGTTCACTTCCTCAACAGTTACTTCGCGCTCAAGTTCGACCGTCAGGTCGACCATGGATCCGTCAGGAGTGGGAACACGCGTAGCGAAACCATCGAGTTTACCCTTCAGTTCAGGAAGAACCAAAGAAACAGCACGAGCGGCACCCGTTGTAGTAGGAATCATGGAAAGGTTCGCTGCACGAGCGCGGCGCAGATCCTTATGGGACTGATCGAGGACCTTCTGGTCGTTGGTGTAAGAATGGATGGTATTCATAAAGCCACGCTTGATACCGAAGTTATCCATCAGGACCTTCGCAAAAGGAGCCAAGCAGTTAGTGGTACAGGAAGCGTTGGAGACGATGTGATGCTTTTCAGGATCGTACTGATCGTCGTTTACACCCATAACAATGGTGATGTCTTCGTTCTTAGCAGGTGCCGTAATGAGGACCTTCTTCGCACCAGATTCAATGTGCTTATGAGCAGCATTGGCATCGGTGAAGAAACCAGTCGATTCGATGACCAGCTCTACGCCCAGATCCCCCCATGGAAGATTGAGTGGATCGCGATCAGACAGAACGCGAACGGTCCTGCCATCGACGATGATGGAATCGCCATCAACGACGACCTCATCGAATACGCGCCCATGGATGGAGTCGTACTTGAGAAGATGCGCCGCACCGGTAATGCTACCCGGATCATTGATAGCCACGATATCAAAAGCAGGATCCTTCTCCATCGCTCGGAAGACAAGTCGGCCAATGCGGCCAAAGCCGTTGATACCAACCTTGGTTGCCATAGGGCTCCCCTTTCACAGATTATTAACGTTTTGAACATACGAAGTGCACGTATGTTTATTGACATAAACTATTCTATCACGCAAAAGACACTGTCTCGCAATAACGCTTAACAATGTCATATGCACAACGATAAATGAGCTCTTCGGATGGATGTAGGGCCGCTGAGCGGTAATGAACTAGTTCATCCTACCCCATCCTCCGACCCGCTCATCTCAGCGTTCGTTGCCGATGACTAAGTCGACGAACTGGAACGTATTGCAATCGACTAACCCGCGGTCGGTCAAACGAAGATCGGGAATGCACGCAAGAGGAACGAGGCCCATGGTCATAAAAGGTGAGGGCATAGTGCAACCGATATCCTTCCATGCCTCTTCCAAACGATGGACCTTCTGGGCCATTTCTTCAACCGAAATGCTGTTCATCAGGCCGGCAACAGGCAGTTCCACATGGCCGAGGATCTGACCATCCGCAACCACGACCAGCCCACCTTCGGATTCGATGAGCGTATTTGCCGCCAATGTCATATCCGCATCATTGGTACCGATGACAAGCAGATTATGCGCATCGTGAGCGACCGTCGATGCCATAGCGCCCCGCTTAATGCCGAACCCTTTCACCAAGCCACAACCGACATGACCTGTTTCGTGATGACGTTCGAACACAAATGCCTTCAGCACATCAAGATCGACGTTGCTCTCAATGACTCCTTCATGAACAGGGACGATCATATGCACTTCGTTATCAGGAACTTTGCCACCCATTACTTCAATGACACGCACCTGTACTTCTTGTGCTTGCGGGTCGATGCCCTCTGGTGCCAGTACGAACGATTCCCGCGTAATAGGGTCCTTCACGTGCATGGAACGAACCGCCCAGTCAGGATAGGAGAACGGTTCAGGATCGAAGAGCGGACACCCCTGCTCTGCCACTACTTCACCATCGATCAGCACGCGAACGACCTCGATCGACTCAAGATCACGTAGAAATACGATATCAGCGCATTTGCCAGGAGCAATGGATCCCATATCGTCATCGACCTTAAAACACGTAGCGCAATTGATAGTGACCATCTGAATAGCAGTGATGGGATCGATACCCTCCTCGATCGCACGACGAACGACATAGTCAAGGTGACCGTCGTTCAGCAGTGTATACGGATGAGCATCATCACTGACCAGCATGGCGAAACGCGCATCCACTTCACCTGAAGCAAGCACTGGCGCCAATTGATGAAGATCATGCCAAGCACTTCCCTCTCGGAACTGCGCATACATACCCAAACGCATCTTGGCGAGTGCATCTTCTGCGCGCGTTGATTCGTGACAACATCGAGCACCCGATGCGATATAAGCGTTCAGGCCCTTATCGGTTTCCGGAACAGAATAATGCCCCGTTACAACACGACCCGCCTTCAAAGTTTCTGCAACTTCTGCATGAGCCTGCTCATCGCCGTTCACAATACCAACGAAGTTCATCATTTCGCCAAGGCCCACCACGCTTTCCCATTGCATGGTATCGGCAATATCATTCGCATCAATAGAGGATCCCGTGTCCTCGAATCCGGGTACTGCAGGCACACAGGAAGGAGCGGTGATCATAACCTTAAGCGGAACGCGCCGTGAATCGCGCTCCATAAGCTTCACTCCCTCAAGACCCAGCACATTGCAGATCTCATGAGGATCCATATAAATACCGGTCGTTCCGTGAATGACCGTCGCACGAGCATATTGCGCGACACCGACCATCGATGACTCAACATGAATGTGGCCATCCATAAAACCTGGAGCAATATAACAACCCTCCGCGTCGATGACTTGCGTCGTTTCACCAGTGCAGTGATACGCGTTCTCACCCACATATGCAATACGACCAGCCGTTATCGCCACCTCAATGGAGTCTTGGATCTCGTGAGTGCACACATTGACCAACTTGGCGTTTCGTATCACTATATCGGCGCTTTCGCGCCCCTGTGCCACCGCCGCCAACTGCTGGGTCACTTCCCATAAATGGTGCTTGCAGAACCTATTGATCATCATGCATCCCTTCTTCGTGGATCATTGCGACGATTATCCCATATCACCTCATGCTGCACGGAGCCCCCCTCCTGCAGCCCACACACAACTATTAGTTGAACACCGTTGACACTACAACTCTGCTCCCTCATTCTTCATCAGGTGCTTTTACGGTAATGGAAGTAAATTCCCCCGTAAATCCGCTGTTAAACCCTATGAAAAGGAGAATGAATGGAAGCATCTTCTGCACAGAAATACGCTGCCGAAGCATTCGGCACGTTCGTGCTTACCCTGTTCGGCTGCGGCAGTGCTGCTGTTGCAGGCGCAACGCTTGGAACCCTTGGCATTGCTTTTGCCTTCGGTCTTTCCATCGTCGCAATGGCATTCGTCATCGGCAATGTATCGGGGTGCCACATCAACCCCGCAGTATCGCTCGGCCTGTTCCTTGACAAGCGCCTGAGCGGCAAGGATCTGATCGGCTACTGGATCTCTCAGTTCATCGGCGGCATCGTAGCTGCTGCAGTGCTGATGTTCATCATCACGCAATGCGGTCTGGGTGGCGTTCTGGCAACGGGCTTAGGCTGCAATGGTTTTGATGCGGTATCGGCCGTCGAACTTACCGTTGTTGGCGCTCTTGTTGTCGAGATCATTTTGACCTGCATCTTCGTATTGGTCGTTCTGGGCTCTACCGCAAACGAGAAGACCGCTCCTTATGCGGGCATGATCATCGGCTTGTCCCTTACGTTCGTGCATATCATGGGCATTCCGCTGACGGGCACCTCCGTCAACCCCGCTCGCAGCTTTGGCCCTGCTCTCATGATGGCTCTCAACGGTGATATGACCGCACTGTCTCAGGTATGGGTATTCATCGTTGCACCCCTGGTAGGCGCCGCTATCGCTGCTCTTATCTGGAAAGCATTCAAGGCAAAGAACGCTTAGTTCACCTGTACTGCGAACACCGAAAAGCCGCACCCGTGAATCGGATGCGGCTTTTTTTGCGATACGACTTAGATCTCTGCCCTACGCACTTCCTCTTTTGATAAGATACAGACCCCAGATGCGATCTATCTTGGTTGAGAGACCTCGCGAGCCATCTGCTCAATGCGACGAACCCGATGATAGATGGCCGATTTCGACAACGGCGGGTTCGCCCGTTCTCCCAGTTCTTTCAATGTTGCTTCAGGATATCGGACACGCAATTGAATGTATTCCTGCAAGCCACGCGGCAACGACTTGATGTCCCGATGATCGAGCAATGTGCGAATAGCCTGCACCTGCTCGACCGACGCCTCGGCCGTCTTCGCCTGATTGGCTATTTCAGCATTAACGCGGCGGTTCACATCATTGCGCACGCTCTTAATGACCCGCTCGTTCTCCATTTTAAGCGCACTTTGATGCGCGCCCACAAAAGCAAGGAACGCCGATATAGCCGCCCCGCTCTTCAGGTACACCGTATAGGTATTGCGACGCTCCACGATCTTCGCATTAATGCCCTTCTTTTCGAGCAAATCAACGATGTCACGCGCAATGGGCTGTGATTCGACCGTGATTTCAAAATGGAAATCACCTCGTGGATTCGAGATAAAACCGCTCCCCAAGAAGATCCCTCGTAAGTACGCCGAAGCGCAACATGATTTCTGAACTAATGCCGGATCGATACCGCGCTGCAGGCCCTCATCATTCAACACACCCAGATCGCGCAATGCCTCAGTGAGCCCTGGCTGCGTCGGCACATCAATGAGCCAGTTCGGCGTCTTATGCAACACGCTACGACGCATAGTCAAGTCAGTCTTAAGGGCATACATCCCATGAAGAGCACGGATAATGAAACGGGCAACCTGAGGCACGTCGGTCGAGATCTCAAGACGATAACGTCCTGGTCCGTTCACGAAAATGGTGCCTTCGATACGAATGAGCGCAGCAAGCGTCGCGGCATCACAATGCGAGCATATCGGCTCTACGCGAGAGAGCTCCTCTTTTACCTCTGTCGTGAATGACAAAGCTTGAACACCCCCATGAACGCATCGGCCAAAGCGGTAGGATCATGCCACGTCGGACGTTCGGGGTCCTTCATGTCGCGCAGTAGCACCACAGGACCCTGCGCATGGATAGCATCCACATCATCTTGGGATATCTTCACAGAACGGATCTTGACCCGCGCAGGCAAGCTCTTGCCATCACGCAGCTCCATCATGGCGCTTTCCTGAGATGCGGGCCCTGCAACCGCTTCGAACGCATCCGTTGTAAAACGCGATTTCTTCGGTTTGCCCGCACTATGGATCAATACGTAATCAAGACAACCGCGCATACCATGACGCAGCAACGCCTCCACATGTTCACGAGCCGAAAGCCCCCACGTTTCCCCCTGCTGGTCGGCAAGGCTGCAGACGAACACCGTACGAGCATTAGATTGGGATATCGCATCGACGATACCCGGAACCAACAGGTTCGGGATGATCGACGTGAAGAGCGATCCGGGACCGAGCACGATAATATCTGCCTGACGAATAGCTCGTATAGCCTCCATATAGGGCAAGCACTCATCAGGAGATTCAAGCCAAACCTGCTCAAGCGCAGTGGAAGATTTGCAGGCTAACGACTGACCGCGCAGCACACGTCCATCTTGGGTGCGCGCACAAAGCGTTACATTGTTGAGCGTTGAGGGATACACACGACCCTTCGCACCCAGCAGCTGCCCACAGATCTTGATCGCCTCAGGGAACGAACCAGTAGCGTTCTCAAGAGCAGAAAGCATAAGATTACCCAACGTATGATTGCGCGCGAAATCAAATCGATACTTGAACGCTTTGGTAAGCGGATCATCGGGGTCGGAAGCGAAAGCAGCAAGGCACTTGCGGATATCTCCTGGCGGAGTGACATGGGCCTCTTCACGTAAGATGCCCGTCGATCCCCCATCGTCGGCCATGGCGACGACGGCTGATGTCTGCACTCCTAAAGCAAGGAGCGTGCGAATGGACACTGGCGCACCCGTGCCTCCACCGATAACGACCGCTTTAAGTTTTGTTGGATCGACTTCATCGAACACCAAAGGTAACTTACGTTTTAGAGAGCTTCCTACCGCACGGAACGCTTGGGTTGAAGACGGATCGAGTCGGAACCCATGCTCCGAGTGGCCCCCCATCGGCAAGGCGCTCATTTGGTAGCCCCCTTACTCGTATCAGCCAGAGCGATATCTCGATGATAGGCGCGTACGTTATACCCCTGTTCGCGCAATAGTGCAGCAGTCTTTTCCGCCAGCACTACGCTGCGGTGCTGGCCACCAGTACAGCCAACTCCGATTGCAAGATGTTGCTTACCTTCAGCGACATAGCCTGGCATGACACAGTTGAGTAGATCCTCCCAGGACTTCAAGAACGCATGCGTTTCCTCTCGACCCAGTACGTAATCAGCCACAGGGGCATCGAGCCCGGTCAGGCCGCGCAGTTCTGGAATGTAGAACGGATTGGGCAGAAAGCGCACATCGATAACGATATCCGCATCAAGAGGAGCACCGTGCTTGAAGCCGAAAGAATACACGACGACGTTCATGCCATCCTTATCGGTCTCCTGCGAATACAAAACGCGCAGGGCTTCACGCAACTCACGTGGCTTCATGTCGCTCGTATCAATATACGAATGAGCAACATCGCGCAGTTCCTGGATCAGCTTACGTTCGTAAGAGATAGCCTGCGCAATAGAACGGGAATTATTCACACACAAAGGGTGACGACGACGCGACGCCTTATAGCGCGCAATGAGCACCTCATCACGCGAATCGAGAAAGATGATCCGGAACGTAATGCCCGCCGCTTCCATATTAGCAAGCTCGTCCACCAACTGTTTGAAGTACTCGCGATTACGCGCGTCACATACGATCGCAAGCTTTCGGCCTATTTCACTATGGCCTGGCAAGCTAGCTAAACTGATCATATTCATGATGAGCGAGGGTGGAAGATTATCAATGCAGAAATACCCCAGATCCTCAAAGGTGTGCATCGCTTCAGTACGACCAGCGCCACTCATACCCGTGATAATGACAACATCGGGACCGGTATTTGCGGTAATCGCCTGGTCAGTATCAGTTGCTTCAGTATTCGGCATGTCAGCCATGAGCTCCCCCTTGAAGTAGCTGAATGAAAGTGCGCCACGCGATAGGATCACTAGAAAGATGACCGAACAAGATCGCCTAGGCTGTGCACTTATTCCTGGTTATCAGCATTCTTTTTCCCATTATATTGCCTAAGGACAGCATACACGTCTTCGGCAACCTGGTCAGGGACGGTACCCGATTGTTTAATTTCTTCTAACGTTGCCGCACGAAGAGCACCGAAAGAACCGAACGATTTAAGAAGCGCTTTTTTACGCTTAGGACCCATTCCGACCACCTCATCGAGAATGCTGGTAGTCATTGCCTTTCCGCGCAATTCACGATGGAAGGTAATAGCAAAACGGTGCGCTTCGTCACGCACCTGCTTTACCAGATACAAACTAGGGCTTCCCCCCGGAAGAACCACCGGTCCGCTTTCTTGCCATGGGACGAACAGCTCTTCGTCCCTTTTTGCCAAGCCGCATACATCGATATCTCCCGCACCAAGCGCATCAAGTTGCTTAATGGCGGCAGTTAGCTGGGGCTTACCGCCGTCTACGATGATCAAGTCGGGCCGCTTTCCGAAGCGCTCATCAGCCAGACGCTCTGCGCAATAGCGCCGCGCGAACACTTCGCTCATCATAGCGAAGTCGTTCGCTTCGTCGGTCTCCATGCGGATCTTGAAGCGACGATATTGGCTTTTATCAGGACGGCCATTGGTGAACACCACCATGGATGCGACCGAATGACGGCCGTGAATAGTGGAAATGTCAAAGCATTCAATGCGCAGCGGGGGCTTTTCCAGCGCCAAGGCGCTTTCAAGCTGCAAAAGCGCATCATTGATGCGCTGATCGTCGTAGCTACTACGCGCCTTGTATCGCATTAGAACATGACGAGCGTTCTTCGAAGCCATGGCCATCAACGCGCTCTTTTCACCACGCTGCGGCTGCGTAAAGCGGACCTTGGCTCCGTGAGCGCTCGCCAGCTTTTCTGTAAGCCACGAAGCGATCACTTCAGCATCTTCGGGTACTTCCTGCACGATCAGTTCATGGGGAATAGATTCAGTAGAGTCGTAATAGCGCAGAACGAACATGCGCAACAGTTCCGTTTCGGGTACGTCTTTTCCTTTGTTGAAGATGAATTCGTTCGTGTTGACGATGCGGCCTTCTCTCAAAATAAGCACCGTGATACCCGTGATGGTCTCTTCGCGATACACGCCAATTACATCAGCATTCAAACGATGTGCCGATACCGCATGCTGTGTTTGCGCCAACGAATCAATGGTGTCAATGCGGCTCTTTATGCGCCCTGCCCGCTCGAAATCAAGCGATGCTGCCGCTTGCTGCATTTCTTCGGTGAGTTCTTCAACGAATTCACTATGCTGACCCGCCAAGAACCGCTCAACTCGGCGGACCTGCTCTTGGTACTCTTCTGGAGCGATCGCGCCGCAACACACGCCCGGACCTAAGCCCACGTGCGCATCGAAGCACGGGCGCTTGGATAGCTCAAGTTCGTCATAGGGCTGCTGCTCGAGCCGACGGCATAACCGACGCCAATCCGCACACGATGACGCACAGATGGGCACTACCCTACGAACGATATCGACCAATTCGCGTGCTGCCCTGCTATCCGTATAAGGGCCAAAGTAGCGCGTTTGCGGCTTATGCGCTTCACGCGTGTACTTAATAGCCGGGAACACATCCCCCTTCGTAAGCGCGATGAAGGGATAGCTCTTATCGTCCTTGAAGTCGGCATTGAAGAACGGTGAATGTTGCTTGATCAGGTTCTTTTCAAGCACAAGGCTTTCGTGCTCGTTCGCCGTTACCACGTATTCGAACGAATCTATCTGAGAGACCAGCAGAGGGATCTTCTCACGCGAATCCTGGTAATTCACATACTGGCGCATGCGCGCACGGAGCTGCTTGGCCTTGCCCACATAAATGACTTCACCCTGAGCGTTCTTCCATAAATACACTCCGGGCTCGGTAGGAACACTGGCCAGCTGGTCCTTTATTTCCTGCAACTTCGCCGCGTTCATAGCGCCTGGCTAGATCTGCTCATCCAGATCGATCGTCATAAGCAGCACATTATCACGCAGTTCTTTCGCCTGAGCACGAGTCAGATCGCCTGATGCATAGAAGTCGCTGATCACTTCAAGTTCAAGCTGCAAACCGCGCCTCTGGATCTCTTCAGTACTGATAACGGCGTTCTCCACTGCTTCAGATGTGACGGTAGCATCAGTAGGCGCATACACCGCCAATGCGCGTTCATGACGAATGAGCAGCCTTGCCACAACATCGCTTGGATAAGCGGGATTGTCGATCAATGAGCGCAGGTAATCGACCGCGCACTGTTCGCTCAGCTCTCGAGCCTTGTCAATAGCTGCTTTATCTTCGGCGCGGCTGAACGGCAACGCACTCAAAATGCTGTGTTTCAGCATTGAGAGATAATTGCGCAAACGTCCCCAGCCATGACCCGCTGCTGCCGAAGAGGGACCCTTCGCGTGGGTGATAAGGTTCTTCTGTTGCGATAAGGAATGCAAGCAGCGATACGCAGCGTAGCTCTTGATCTCCTTTTTCTGGACCGCATGGAACAAATACTCCACCTGGTGATCGATAACCTCGGCGCGAATACGAGATACCCCTGGCTCTTCAAGCACCGCGATCGAACGTGTTGACATAGCGCGAATGCGCTGATTGTACGCCCTGATAACAACCTTGGTTTCACGATCGTCCGCTTCAGAAGAATCAGCCATCAAGCGCTCGATAACAGTGCGCAAGATCTCGATCCTGGTCTTATTGAATTCTCTCTGCTCGTCTTCGTCGACTTCCTTTTCATCTTTAGGAGCCAATATCGGCAAAAGGAAATTCGCCAGCAAAAGCGTACAAACGATAACACCTGACGCCAAGAAGATGATGAGCGAGCGCTGCGGGAACGCTGATCCATCAGCCATCAAGAACGGTATGGTGAAGGCGATGGACAGCGTGATTGCGCCCTTAGGGCCACCGATCGTAGCAACTAAGGCATCTTTGAGGCGCTTTTTGGTGATCTTATCGCGCTTGCCTGTTTCAGGGTTCTTGAATATGCGACCCATCAAGACCGCCCACCCAAAACGCAAGAGCACGATAAGCGCGGTAAGAAGCAGCACATACCCAATGAGCGTGAAGTTGTTGATATAGACATCGTCCCAAGTAGAGCGCATCGCATTCGGCAGCTGAATACCCAGCAGAACGAACACAACTCCATTCAATACAAAACTGACCACTTTCCATACGCTTGTGAGCGCAATGTTAAGGCGGGACAAGTAAGGAGAGATCTTCTTTTCACGAAGAAGAGACCATACGATACCGCAAGCGACAACGCCCAGAATACCCGAAACACCCATATGCTCGGAAATCAAAAAGACGAAGAACGGCATTGATACTTCAAGCAGAACATGGAAAGTGATGTTCTCAAGACCCAGGCTACGCACACCCCTGGCCATCGCAACAAAGATAAGCGCGAAAATAATACCCAAGACAATGCCACCAAAGAAGCTGACCACGAACGAAACGGTCGCATCGAAAAGCGAGAACACACCCGTAGTCGCTGCTGCAATGGCGAACTGAAACGAAACAACACCCGACGCGTCATTAATGAGCGCTTCACCCTGCAAGATCGCACCCTCGCGTTTGCTTACCTGCGCTTCTTTCTTCAACGCAGCGACCGCAACCGCATCAGTAGGGCCAAGAGCCGCGCCAAGGGCAAAAGCAGCCGCCAGTGGGATCGAAGGAACAAGCCAATTGAGCAAGAAGCCAACGCTCAGAACAATAACTAGGACAAGGCCGATAGCATACGAGACAATGATGCCCTTGTTGTCCCACAGGTTCTTCTTATTCGATTCAAGTGAATCACTGAACAGTAGTGGCGCAATGAACAGCACTAGGAACAATTCCGGATCAATGCTTACTTCGATCGGCGAAATAGCCAAAAACGCAATGACAATACCTAGAGCGATCTGAATGAGTGGTGAGGATATTCGCGGAACGACCTGATCCAATACAGAGGATAAAAGAACGGCACCCATCAATAAAAGGATAAGTTCAAAAGCCTCCACTACTTTGCCTCCTTACGTTTTCGCGTTAAAGAGGTACGAACAACTTCACACTCGATTATGCGACGTCCCGCGAACCACTCAATACAAGTCAAAATACACCTAAATTAGTTTCATTTATCAAGATACTGAAAACCCGTCCCTCTAGCCAACCGCGGAGCGCAAAACTTAACAAAATGACCTAATTATTATTTTCCTCTTGCATGAAATAAATAATCCGCTAAAATATTTTCTCGCGCTTATGGTGGCTATAGTTCAGTTGGCTAGAATGCCAGATTGTGGCTCTGGAGGTCGTCGGTTCGAGTCCGATTAGCCACCCCAGCGCAACCTTGAAAAAAGAGCAAAAAAGTTCTTGCAACCCAGGAAATGATGCTTTAATATATCCTAGCGCTTTGACGCAATTACCATTTGGACCGTTAGCTTAGTTGGTAGAGCAGGGGACTCTTAATCCCAAGGTCCGGGGTTCGAGTCCCCGACGGTCCACCATTGAACTTCAAGCCGACCTGCATAAATGCGGTCGGCTTTTTTGTTGCTCCCCCACCTGGGTTTCCTAGATGGGGTTTTTATTTCCTGTGTTTTGTGACGCAAACATCACATGACCATCGCGGCAAAAATGCGATCCGTATAGTACACCCATGAAGCCAAAAATCCCACTTTCGCGGCATGCTTGGTCAAATAACGAAGTTTCAACCGCCCAATCATAGATTTAGAACCCATAAACCATACATTTTGCTGTTGTTTGTTTGGTTATTGGTCAAAAATCGAAGTTTTGCGCCATCCTGAACCGTCGAAACGTTGATTATTGACCAAGCACCCCCGAAAAATGGGAAATTCGGACGAACTCCCTGTACAGACAGATCCCGAGTGCGCCCCTCTGCACAGGTGGACCTCAGATGCGTCCCCGCATGCGCAGGACTTGGATGCCCCCGCACAGACGAATCCCGGAGCACTCCCTCACACAAGCAGGTCCCGAGTGCGCATACGCGCGCTAGGCCAAGCCGAAAAGCTCGCGCTAACCGCCTACCACAAACGGCGATACACTAAAGCGCCGTCGTCATTCGTATGACGCGACAACATACCCAAATCATGAAGATATTCCAACGTACCGAAGATCGTAGCGATACGTCGGATCTGTGTAGAACGAGGAAAACCCTCCAGCCCGTTAGCATAGTGCGCTGCGCCAATGCGAGCAGCCTCGCGCACCGTCACTTCTTCGACATCAATGAAAAGCTGCCGCGCCCTCCGGACCAGCGATTCATAACGGCCCTCCATCATGGAGATGAACCGATCGATCTCGCGTGAACCCAGCAAGGGATTGTGATGGCACATATATACCGCTTCAAGATCCATAGCTTTAAGTTGAGCCAGACTGTCCAGATAGCGCTTTACCAAATGCTCATCTTTGCCATACTGCATCAACCCAGGCGGCACCAAACAAATATGGTCGCCCGCAAAAAGGATCTTCTTGCTCCTGTCAAGCAGGCACAAATGGTTCGAAGTATGGCCAGGCGTAAAAAGCACCTCGAAATTGTAGCCCGCAATGAAGAGCTCTTCTCCCCCATGAAATTCCGTTCTCGCCTCACGCGTTTCGGTTTGGGCCTTCTTTCCACTTGCCACCAAACGGATATACAAGAACGTCGAATCACCCGCAAGATCGGTCGAAGCACTTTGAACCAGGAACTTATTCATCAGCGCAGCATCGTTATCGCTCGTGGGACCCGAATAGAGCTTCGCCGCCCCCTTGTGCGCGCAATACAGCAGATTTCCGTCGTGGTCATCATGGAAATGAGACAGGAACACCTCTGTACGCTCCCACGGGACCCTCAGCCGCTCCGATACTCCATCAAGCGCTTCAACGCCACATAGATCAGGATGCCCGGTATCGATCAAGAGCGCACGCTTACCTGGTTCAGCAATGCAGTACATCTCGATGCGATCGCAAAAGGCGAACCCTTCGATATCGAAGGTGCTTCGGTAAATGTGCGAGCGAAACGGATACGGCGCAGGCACTTCTTCGAG
>Cebus_capucinus_imitator_PRJNA485217_SSR012__coassemble_920_pt1 | contig 34612 bp, 47 predicted proteins | sample Cebus_capucinus_imitator_PRJNA485217_SSR012__metabat2_low_PE_012 | metagenome-assembled genome bin Cebus_capucinus_imitator_PRJNA485217_SSR012
GTCACCTGTACATCGATCATGGTGTCCGGGAGCATGAGCATTGCGCGTAGAAGGTCGGTTTCGTCGTAGAGTGCGGTCCAGGCCGCATCGAGCACCTTCATGGTGTCGGCTGCATCCTCGAACACGCTCACTCCGTAAGGGCTCGTGTCTTGGAGCGTGTTGTCGATGGCGGGGGACAGCAAACAGAAGCTCGGCGTAGCGCATTCGGTGTCGAAGTCCTCGATGATACCGAGCTCCTCTCCTCTCTTCGCCCTCCCGTCGGTCCACACCTTCGTGATGATGTGGTATGTGCCGGTGTCCGCATCGATTACATGCATCTGCAGCTGAATCGATTGCTTCCCCCTGACCGTCACGCGCGTGCAGAACGCGCATTCGGTGGTTCCGTCCTCGTCCCACGACAGGGGGATGATCATCTTCGCGTCGTAGCGTCGGACCCTGATAACGCTCTTGTCTTCCTTGATGTCGAACCAAAGCGCCATCGCGCCCGTGCCCATGGCGAAGGAGCGTTCTATTCCGCGCTGGAACAATGCGTACAGGTTCGAAGCCTTGCAGTATTCCTGGATCCATGCGTTCGCGTTCGTCGATTCGCTGACGGCCTGCATCTCGTTGGCGATGAGCGACGCCCACTCGCGGCACACTCGCCGCGCGGGTCGAAGGGAGAGCTTCTTCCGCATGTGCTTTTTGTTGTCTGCGCCGACGAAGGTCTCGGTGTAGAAGTCGTGGGTGCCGGTATACCACTGGTACCATCTCTCGATATGGGTGGCCATATCGTCCGGGAGCGAATAACCGCGTCGGCTGATCTCGCTCTTCACATATGCCGGAATCTCGAATTGGTTGTCGGCCATTGTTTAGTTCCTTCCCGCGTGCTTGTATGCGCCGCGCTTCGTTACGATGTCCATGAATGCGTATCTCGTCGCATCGATCCAGTGATCGTTGCCGTCCGGGTAATCGCCGGAGTATTCGTTGGTCGCCGGGTCCTTCTCGAATTCGTCTTCGCGCACCTCGCGCGCAAGATTCGGGCAACGAACCGGGTCAATGACCCACGTGACGGATTGCAGGAAGCGGTAGCTCATTTCCCGCAGGTGCCCCTTGCCTGCGCTCCGCGCATCGACCCCTTCGTCCCTTTGCGCCTGGATCTGGTCGGGTTCGGCATCGTCGGAGAGCACGCGAAGGCGGTGATACACCGGGGTTTTTCCGTCCTCACCCCAAGTGAGCATGGACTTGATGCGGTCGGCTGCATCGGGTGGCTGTATCTTGTTCCCGCCAAGCTCCGCGAACGTGATGATGCGATGCTGCCCCGGCTGCCATTCGGACAGGGTGACCGCCCACGGGTCGGGGAACCAGCCGAAATCCTGGCCTGCGTGAAGCCGTTCGAAGGACGCTATCTCGCCGTCGGTCACTTCGCGGAACTCCACACGGTCGAACACTTGACCGCCGTGTCCGACCGCTTCGCCCATGTACTCGTGCAGATAGGCTTGCTCGTCCGCTTCCTTGAGCGCATTGGCGTCGTCTAGGAACTGCTTCCCCAGCCATTCCACAGGCGCATTGAGATAGCAGGTATCGAACACCTGTTCGCCTGCATCGCTTCTGCGGTCTGCTTCCTTGTTCGCCCAGTTGTCCCGAGTGCGCGGGGGATTGTAGGTGTATACGCGTATCGTCCTATCACCGCCTCGCGCTACGGTCTGCATGACCGTGCGGATCTCTGCCATCCCGCGAAACTGGTCGCACTCCTCGAACCATGCGAAGCCGATATGTCCGAATGGGGCTTTAAGGCCCTTGGTCTTGTGCGGATCGTCGCACCCGCTGAAGAAGATCACTTGGCCCGTCGATTTCTTTTTGATCTTGAGCGTCGATTCTGGCATGTCGTAGTCGTCTTCTAGGTTGAGCGTATGGATGGCCCAAGCCACTTGAGCGTAGACGGCGTTGCGTAGCTGGTTCTTGCGCTTCATGATCGCTGCTGCGTGTTCGTTGGGATGCTTTTCGATGTGGTTGACAAGCTCTAGAGAAGCCCAGGAGCTTTTGAGGGAACCGCGCCCTCCTTTGACCCAGAACTCCGTCTGGGTGCCGTCGCTGATGAGCCTGTGCGGATGCAGGTAGTCCTTGCCGATAATGAGTGCGAAGTCCTTTACGAATTCCTTGTGTTCTTCCGGCTGCTCTTCCGGCAATGAATCAAGCAGGGTCTTCCCGATATTGGTCACTGCATTGACCGCTACGTAATCGAGCTGGTTCTTCTCGTCGGTGCGCTTGACGCGCTTTACCGATTCGTCGAAGGTCTCGCTCATGCCTGCAAGCACGTTTGAGCGCGTTGTGATCGCGCGTTCTGCCGCTATGCGCTTGAGGGCGGCAATCCTCGCCTTGACCTCTGTTTTGCATTCGAGCTTGTAGGCGCTGTTATCTACCGTCTCCGGCTTCCATTTGTGGCGATGTGGCCACGCAACGTACATGGCCTGACGCTGCGTTTTGCCCGCAACGCGCTCTTGGCAATATATTTCGTGTCTGGGGTTGTCCAGCGGTATGTCGATGGTTTTCTGCATGCACCGATAATGGTGCATATGTCGCTTGGAGGAAGAACTGTGCGCAGGCTTTCGCTTCTTGCGCTAATGCGCTTAACCTAGGACGCGGAAAAACCTTGCGGCAACCGTCAACGCGATCAAGGCAACGAAAATGACGTCAACGATGATGACGAACCACTGATGCACGGCATTCGCATTGGATATCTTGCTTAAGAACATGAATAGGGCGCATATGAGATTGAAAACAAAGAAGCCCAGCACGAGCATAGTGAAAGAGAGGCGGTAGATGCTTACGGAGCCCATGCTCTCCAATACTGAAGAGGAGAATGCCGTAGCAGACATGAACGCTATGACGACTGCGGCAAATATGCCCAAGATGGTCACGTAATTCTTTTGTAGCGAATCTTTCGTTTCCTGGATGTGGCTTTGAAACGACCCGCTTGCTTCATTCAAGGAAAGCTCTATCTTGTTTTCGAGCTCATTTGACAGGCGGTCCATGACCTCTTTGTTGTGCTTGTTCTGGGCCGACATGTATCTCATTCGATGAACTTCGAGCGAGATATGGTCTTGTAGCTTCTTAAGTCCGCTGATGGTAGGTTGCGGAGCGTACCCTTTCTCTGCGACTTCTTTGAGCATGGTGACGTTGTTTTCCAGGGCTATCACGCTGAACGGAACGCCGTTATCGAGATCGTTCGTATTGAGGTGCGAGAACATCACGGCGCATACGTCGGAATACATATGTCTGAACCCGGTGCCATTTTGGTAATAGAAGCCGATGAAGAAGGATACGAGTCTATCAATGTCATCATCGGCAAGGGATAGAGATTCATCACAAAGGATATGAAGGACATCCTTGAATGCTTCTCTCTTCTCATCTTCCGGTAAATCTGGGTCAAGTAGGGGAACCTCGATTTTATCGATTGAATCAAGGTTCCCTAGAGACTCCTGAAACGTCTTTAATGCGGCTATGAACCCTTGTGGGATGTCATTCATGTTATTTGAGCCCTGTAACTGCCGCTTTGATAATTAGATCGTTCGGAATCGTCTCTTTGAATCCGATTCCGCCTTTCCAGATTTGATCCCATGGAGACCCTGGCGCGTGTGAGGTTTTCACTAAGTCCCAGGGGGATTTTTTTCGTAGGGCGGTTATACCTTCATCAACGAAGGTCTTCGTTCCGGCAGTCAAAAGAAGGGCATGGTCGAACTCTTCATGAATCAATCGCCCGCCATAATTTGAAAACTGCTCGTAAACAGACGGCAAAACGGGGCCATAAGGCCATGCTTCGAATTCGTCTGGGAATAGTAGATTCCCATTGGTGCTTCTGCAGTAAACTGACTGGAGGAAGTACATGATTTTCTGCAGCTGAAGATTGCTTATAGGCTCGTTTTCCGATTCGCATTTCGTTACAGTGTATTTCGCTAGCGAAAGTGCGTCGCATTCGTAGCTCATGGCCTTCCTCCTTCCTTTAGCCCTAAAATTTTAGCACTGTTTTGTTGGTCCTTTTTAATCTGTAACCTAATCAGCCCATAAAAATAGCCCCTCAATGCGAGGGGCTAAGCCTAGTCAAACATGCCAGCCGCATGCGTGGAACATGCAGCGCCTACATAGCTCAGGCTCTTGGTCTTGCGTATCGATCAATAGGTCGCTGATTGCATTTGCCACAGCGAGTGGGTCAACGTCTCGCCGGTAACCAAACCGCTCTCGTAGCTTTTTTACGCACACGACGTAGTCGCAGCAGATGTCTACCGTGGTGCATTGTTGATTCATCGGTGCATCACCCCCCCCTCGCATAGCATTCGGCTTCCCATTCGTCGAAATTCGCACCCTGATTCCACTTCGGGCACGTCTTGCACTCACTGAGATATTCGTCATCATCCACGAACCCCCAACACCAAACAGACCCATCACCCTCGGTGATGTATGCTCGGTGCGAATCTTCGCGGGGGCATTTACTCGACTTGTACGGCCATTTTGCCACCTTGCTCATTGCCTCAGCTCCACTCCGCAGTGCCTACAGTACGAATCATCCTTGCTGACGTGATCCACCACGATGCGACCAACGCGCCTAGCACCGCACGGACAGCAATGCGTGTGCTGCGTTGGCTCACGGTACTCGTGCTCTTCGAGCCATTCGCGCGAAAGGCCCAGACCCACCCGACAAGAGCCATCTTCGTCATAATAAGGACAAGCATCACACCACCCTGTCGTGATAGTTGTCGTCGGAGTGGATGTTGTAATTTACTTTGTAGCTTTGACGCTCTTTCGTTTTCTCCTTCACCTGCTGTAGTTCTTCTCTCGCAATCATGTTCGTTTCCTTCCTATGATGTCCTTCGATTCACCACGGCTCGCAGCCCATGTCCGTGATGGTGGAGTTGTATTGATCTGGGGCGAGCCATTCCCCGTATTCCGTGCAGATGCTCGCGATGATGTGCCCGCCCATGATTGGGTAGGCGTGGCTGCTGTTCTTCGGGCAGTGCAGGCATTTGGTGGTGCGCATGGCCTCCATCTCGGCCTCGTGGGCCTCCCGTAGGGCCGCCTCCACATCCTGCGGCTCGCATGACAGTACTGCCATCAGCAACCCCTCCAACTGGGAAGCGGTCTCCATCCGGGGAGCCTGATGGCCACGTCGTACTTTGTCGGCTCATCGCAAATGAGGTATTCCAAATGCCCGGTCTGGTAGAAGTGATCCGATGCGCTATCTCCCGTTTTCTTTACCTCGGGAACCCATTTGAAATGCAGCATGTTGCTGTGGGCCAAACCGTGGCATAGGTATCTGCCATATGAATCCCTAAGGTTGTTCCCGAACCCGCAGAGGGTGATCGTCGGCTTCTTGAGTTCGTGTCCGTAGCGGAACAATTTACCAGCGCCTCGCCGAACGATGTGGTGCTGCTCAAGCGGTGCGCTCCTGCCGCATATCGCGCATCGACCGAGTTCGATTGACGGCGCCATCATGAGCGGCTGCAGGATCTTTGGAAGCGTGTTAGTTGGCATTTTTCATCCTCCTGTCTTCTCCGTCGAAGTGAATGATCTTGCAGGCCCCAGCGATTCTTGAAGCGATCCGCGCTCCCGGGATGCCGGTCCAGATATCGCGCAGTTCTCCGAGCCTGTAGTTGCTGGTGATAATGGTGGGGCGGTCCGACATGTACCGGGTATCGATGAGCCGTGAGATGGTCTCTATCGCCCAATCGGTAGCGCGCTCTGCTCCGAGATCGTCCAGGACCAGGAGCTGCGTGGTTTCGGCGGAATCGAGCACGTGGCCCCGTCCGTCGTCGTAGCCGTCCTTGATCTCATCGAGCAGGCGCTTCGAGGTGATGAGCTTCGCGGTCTTGCCGTCTTTGAGAGCGTGGCGCACGGCGCTCGCCGCGGCATAGGTCTTGCCCGCTCCCGTGTTGCCCCAGACGTACGCTCCGGTTCCGAGTTTCGCCAGCTCGTAGAGCTTCGCCCCCTGCTCGCATTCGGCGTTCTGGTACTTCCCGAGAAGCCCTGCCTTGCGAAGCCTGCAGGCCCGCGCCTTGCGCATGGTCTCGCGGTACTCGTCAGAGCTGCGAATAGATGTCTCCGGCACTTTGCTTCACCTCTCCCTTTTCTCGTTTTTGCCAGGTAACGCATGCGGCAATCCAGGACTTCATCGGGTTCTTCCCGACCTTCCAGCCCTTCGATTCGTAGAAGGCGTGGAAGGATTCGGGGTCGAACGTGTATCCCTTCTCGACGCAGTGGGCGCGAACATCTTCGACGGTGGGCGGTGTGAACCGCCCATTTCTTTCTGGTTTGGTCTGTATTGGTTTGGCTTGGTTTGGTTTGGTTTGGCTATCGAGGTTTTCCGACTTTTCGGAATGCCCCCCTATAAATTCGTTCGATAGGGGGGTATCGCTTTTTTCGGATGGGGTGCTATCCGTTGTCTTGGTGTCGTCTTCGCTCTTCTTGTTCCAACGCTTCTTAGCCCCCTTGGCTCCCTGCGCTCTAGCCTCCTTGGAGTTGTCGATATCCTCCTTGAGCGAGATGAAGAGCGCCTTGAGCATGTAGGGCAGCTCCACTTCTTCGCCGAACATGCCGTACATGTTGATGGCGTAGATGAGTTCCTTGCGGTCAGGCTCGTCAAGGGCGGCGCATACGTCCCCGAATTTCTCGAATACTGTGAAAGTGTCGGCCATCATCGTTCCTAAAATGGGATGTCCGTGTCATAGATGGATGCATCTACTACGGGAGCTTGCTGCTGGATGCCCTGCGGGGCCTGTCGTTGAGGGGCTTGCTGCATCGGCGTTTGCTGCTGCTGATATACGGGCGCGGCTTGTGGCGCCGCCTGCGGTGCGTACTGCGCTTGCTGGGGCGCTTTTTGCTGTCCTGGGCGTATTACCCCGATCTCGCGAACCTTGAGTGTTACCTTGCTGCGGTTCTGGCCGGTTTGACGGTCCTGCCATGTGTCTTGCGATAGCTGTCCGCTAAGCAGCAGCAAGGCTCCTTCTACGATGTTGCGCGCTTTGAAATCCTGCTGTCCGCTCCACCAGTACTCGCAGTCGAAGAACTGCGGTGTGCTTGTGTTCGTCTCGCGGTTGTAGCTCGGGCTGTTCACGGAGAACTTCGTCACCATGCTGCCGGAATTGGTGCCGCGCACCTCTACGTTCTTGGTGACGAATCCGTCCAGTTTGAAATCTTTCATTGCAAATACCCTCCTTGGGTGACGTTGCCGCTGTTCCATTCGCGGGTCAGTTGCGCATCGACCATGCGAATGCGCAGCTTGTATACGTTGATCGCTTCTTGGCTCGCCTTATAGATCGCTTCCGAGCAATCACGCAGCCGTTTGAGTTCCGCTATGTGCGGTCTTCCTCTGCAAAGGTCGCTCGTGATGGTCGCCGGCGTTCCTTTCTCTCGTTCTTCGAGAATTGCAAGGCGAAGTGCCTTGCGGTATTCGGATTCGTTCTCTGCATACTGGCAACCGGAGGTCTCACATGTCTTGAGCTCTTTCATGAGCTGGTCGGTAAGGAGCTCTAGATTCGTATACAGGTCCTGCATGCCCTATTCGACCTCCCAGAGCGGGGAGGGGCAGCACTGTGCGGTTTCGAGGTATTGGTGGTACTGCGTCGCATCGCCGAAGGTATAGCGAGTGCCGCAGCTCTTGCATCGTGCGGTGAAGGGGCCTGCTTGCGGAGGCTGCTTCACCGTCTTGGTCTGCTTTACCTCGAATGTGTCCGGGTCCGCTCCGCCATCGATCGCGAACGCTCCGCACAGGGCGTATTTGCGAGCATAGCTAGACGCCATTCCGGTCACTTGTGGGACGTCGCTGCCTTTCTTGTCGAGTGCTTCTCGTGCGTAGGCCGATATGCTCACTTCTCCGGTTCGGTCGTCGGTTGCGAAGATCTTCACGGTCGCCTTGACGTAAAAGCGATCGGCTATGTTCACGACATCGTCTTCCAATAAGAACGCGATGCTCTCTTTCTCGCATGGTTCCTTGAGTGCTGCGACGATGTCCTCGAAGCTTCGGTAGCTAAAGCCCCCGTACGAGTTGTACTTGGTCTTTGGCACAACGACCATTCGCTGTACCTGGGCTATGGATTGCGTAATGCTTTTAGTAGGCATAGCGGGCGCTCGCTTCCTGGCAGAGCTTTGCGTAGGCCTGGTCGATGGTCCCTCCGATGAACCGACCTACGACCTTTGGTTCTAAGGAGCCGCAGAACTTTCCGATCTGCCTCATCTGGTCAATGCTTGCGGCCTGGATGATCATTACGCAGGGGATCCGCTCGGGCTGAATGGGGGCCATGGGGGCAGAGGGTTCTGCCTGTTCCGTGGCAGCGACGGGAGGTGCAGGCGGCGCTTCTTCTGGGATGGGCTGTTCGGCCTGCGCTTCCTTGATGACTTCCGTTTCCTTGCGCAGTTCTGCGATGAGGTCATCTGCTTCCTGGGCTTTGCGAGCCTCCGACAACGCTGCACCGAGATCCAGTGTTTCGAAGAACGTGCGCTCTGCCGTGTCGTAGTGGGGCGTATCCTTCTGGGCTTTCAAGGTTTCCCAGTCGGATGCGATCTTCTCGACCTTCTCCTCGATGGCGTTCTTCGCCTTCACTTCACCGAAGGTCTTGTTGAGCCACTGTGCATCGTGGATGCGCTCGTATGGGACGAGTTCGACCAATATGCCTGCGAATGCCTCGTAGTGCTCCTTGAGCACGGCGTAAAGATCGGCCTTGCGGTCATCCTCTGCTTGGTCGAGCTGGCGTTTGATGTTGTCGCTCGCTTTCTTCGCTTTCGCGGTGATGGCGTTCGCCTGCCCCTCGAATTCGTTGTAGGGGAGCATGTAGTCGCGCTTCACCGCCTTGCGCTTCGTGTCGATGTCCTTCACGATTCCGTTGATGTAAGCGCGGTCGCGCTTTGCCTGCTTTATCGCCTCCGGTGAGGTGAGGTCGTAGGTTATATCCGCATACCCTGCGATCATCTTCTCTACTTGGGCATCCAGGCGCGCGAAGTTCGCCTTGATGGATGCGGGCACGAAGGTCACCGATAGTTCTTTATCTTCGATGACCTCTGCTTCGACCTCGATTGGCTTATCTTTTAGTTCCATTGATAGGGGTTCCTTTCTGTTTTCTGTACTCTGATTGGCTTCACCCGTTCGATGAACAGGCGGTCTTTGCGGCGAAATATCTTTGCTTGATCGCGCTTTCTCATGTAGAACAGCTCGTCTCGAAATGCGCTCGCCACCTTCTCTGCGTTCTTTGCGGGGTCATCGTTCGTGAGAGGGAGTTCGGTGATTTCGCAGACGTCTCCGATGGTCGTGCTTGAGAAGAACTCATTGAGCGCGTCGTAGGCGAACTGCCTTACTTCGCTCTTGGGTTTTCGATATCGGGGTACTTCCTCTTTGGTGATTTGCTTGAGCATGTGAATCCTCCTATTGACATAATCTGTCATGACGAATTGAGCCAATGGTAGCATCGTTTTGTAATATGTACAATTCTGTCATGTCTAAATTTGCCAATATAGTGTTCGGGAAACGCCTGAAATCTGCTCGCAAGAATGCTGATATGACCCAGCAGGCTGCAGCTGACAAGTTCGGCGTCTCCTTGCGTGGTTATTGCCGGTGGGAAGCGGGGCAGACCGAGCCGTCCTTTGGTACGCTGGCTGCTATCTCTTCGGAACTCGGCGTCACCTCTGACTACCTCCTTGGCCTGTCCGACGAAGGACCCTCTGATGAATAGAGAACAGGTCCTCTAGTTCGTCCCAAAGCTCAACGAATCCGATTATTTCGCCGCTTTCCATGCGCGCGTAATGCCGCAGGCTGATACCAAGATGATCTGCAACCTGCTGCTGCGTCATCCCCGCTTTCATGCGGGCTTGCTTTAAGTTCTCGCGCTTTGCTTTCATTTGAAATCACCCTCTGACCTGGGAAAGTTTTATTCATTTGCCCTCTTCATGAATTTTTCACACATGCGCTCGCATCGCCTGCGCTTCGCTTTGAGCCGGCGGTTCAAGTTCACGATCTCGACCTTCTCGCAAGCGAGGTCGTAATCCTCGATCATGCGCTTCTCCTTGCGAGCGTCGTTCTTCGGTAGAGCGGGGAGCGGAGGCATGGGGTCTATTCGGCTTCCGATCTTCGGCTCGTTGCCGTTGTAGATCTCGCGTTGAGCGGCGGATAGGCGCTGCATCGCAACTGCTGTATCTTCGTCGGCCTTCTGGATCAGCTTTCGCAGCTCGCATGGGCGGCACATGCCGCTTTGCCCGATTCGGCTTCTCATGTGACCGCAGACCGGGCATGCGACCGTTCTGGGGGCGATGTATCGAAGCGAGATGCAGGCTCCTTGTCTGTTGAGGTACAGGGCCTTCTGCTTAATCGATGCGATGCTTCTCCCGAGCATTTCGCTTAGGTCATCTACCGGTGCTTTTCCAGCGTTCTTTTTCAAGAAGGCCTCTTCTTCCACCGTCCAGTCTTTTCGCTGGTCTCCTTTTCGCACGAATACCCCTCTCTGATCCTGTGTGCTGTTACCTGCTGTTCGCTTCGTGGATGATGCGTGCTTCCATGAGCGAGTGGGCCGCGAAGTGGTCTTCTCCTACGATGGCTCGCCAATGCTCAATGAGATCCACCTCGTCTATCGGCGTGGTACGGAAGCTAATTGACGAGAGCAGGGCGGGCCTTTCCATTACCAGGTAACGAGCGAGCACGCTCCAAAGGTTGTGGTCGCGCCTGAACTCGCTTGCGAGCTTGATGTTCATGCCGTATCGGCGTGCAAGCTCGTATATGTTCCCTCGCTGGATGAGGTCTCCCTGGTCCTTGAGGTAGCCGCAGAATCTCTTCAGCGATGCCCATTTATTCGGGTTCATGCGAACCCACCAACATGCTTTAGCGACCATCTGCTCGGCGCGTTCGTTGCGGTTGATAAGTGCCATTCGCTCGCCTCCTAAGCTATCTTGCGCATGGCATCGGCATAGCCGTTTTCGTAGCCTTGCCTGTACTCGACGTCGGAATCTGTGCTGGATTCCCTGTAGCGGGCTCCGTAGCCGTCGATGTACCCTTCATCGTATGAAGCCTTGCTCAAGAAGATGAGCAGCACGATGAGCAGGATGCATAAGGCGGAAACGATGAACATTACTTGCTCTAGTTGCATTGCCTTGCCACCTTTACCAGCCATACCGGCAATTCATTGACGATCACCGCGTACTTCGACTTGCCTAACCGAAAGCCGGGTAAGTGCCTAGTGGGGGACATGTTCTTCGAGAACGCATTGAGCCTGTCGTAAGAGATGCCGGTGATCTTCGCCGCTTCTTGCAGCGAGCAGGTGACTGGCACCTTATCTTCTCCTCCGAAGTAGCGTGTGATATGCTTATTGATGATGTTGATTGTCTCCTCGTCCTGCTGGGTGAGGAGATATTCTTTTTTAGGCATTGCCGTTCTCCTTAGGGTGATTGCGGTCGTAGATCTTGGCATCGTCGTATGCCTCGTCGCGCCAAATGTCCTTGAAGTCAGTTCCGTAGCCGTAGCCGTTGACGCTGAAGTTGATCTTGTCGTAGTAGCTGTGATCGATGCCCAGAGCCTCGAAAGAGGCCATGCTTCCCTCTAGCGGCACGATCTTGTGCCCGGAGAACCCGAACTGGAAGCGGATGCGGTTGACTACCGAGCATTCGGTTTCCCAGTAGCAGGTCCCGTTTTCGCTCTCCTGGAACTTGAAGACGCTTTTGATTTCAATCGGTTCCATGTGTTCACCTCCTGTGAGCGACACCTCCAATAAGGTGTGCGCGTGAAAAAAATTCCTAAACATATCGATAAAGAGCAATTGGAGCTTGCCGAAGGAAGAAATAATCGTCGCGTTCAGATCTTTCTCAGCGTTTCCACGCTCGTGGGCCCTTTACTTGGGGCAATTGCCCAGTTCCTCCTGAATTCGATCTAGCCGTTTTCTTATAGCCTTCAGGTCAATCGAGAGAATTGCCGTGCAGCAAAGCATCGAGAAGGCCAATCCGATAGCCGTGCCTGTTCCAAGAAGATCCACTTGCTCACCTCCTTCCGATAAACTCATTGCCGAATTAGCTAGAACGCTCTCGTCGTTCCTCGGTGCCCTGCTCTTTTATTTCGTTAACCTTGTGCTGTAGAAGCAGCACATTGAGCAAAACCAGCGAGATCATTCCAAATAGGATTCCGAATACGATGGCGTTCATTTGCTAGGTGCTCCCTGTCTCCATGTGCTTGAGTTCTTCGCGCAGTTCCTTTAGGTATCGATAGTGGTCGCGTTCGCGGGATACCGTGACCGCCATGAATGCGCAGACGCTTATTTTGAAAAGCAGATCAAGCGCATCTAGTACGACTTCCAAGGCTTTCATCACTCCTCGTATAGATCTTCGAGTTTGCAGTCGAGTTCTTTTGCGATCCTGACCATGTATCCAAATTGAGCTTTATCGAGTCCTTTGCGCTCGTACTTATAAAGCGCACGGTCGGTTATGCCTATAAGACGGGCAAGCCTGTAGAGTGTGGTTCCTTTTGACTTGCACATTTTGTTGATATTGCTCTTCATTTCTACCTCATCTTGTATAGAACTTATGTTCGTATCGCAATCTGTTGTATAATTGCGATTGAAAGGAGTTGGCAGTTCCGGATAGCTAAGCTCTCTTTCAGACGCTCATCAACGAACAAAGGAAAGGAGGTATCTACATGGCAGGAGACTTGCATAAGCCTGGTACCGATAACTTGCCTGCTGGTCACTACAAGGAAGTTGGTCCACGTGGTGGCGAGGTAAAGAGTGGCCACAGTGCAACCATCGGTAGAGGCGATCGACTTCCTCCTACGTCCCAATCTGGCAACAAGTGGAAGAAAACCAACTAGGTCTGCAAATTAGAGACATCGATAGATCGTCTTGAGATGCACCAGCAAAAGCCGAGTATGTTGATCTGAATCCAGGATTCTGCGACGTACTTGGCTTTTTCTTTGTCGTAGTACTTGGTCAAGTAATGATGTACCATTCTTCACCTCCTAAGATTTCTGTTCGTCTGCAAGGACGAATAGCTAATTTGTGGAACTATAGGTTTTATTACAGTTAGAAGAGAAAAAAATTTTCTCAACAGGGATACCGAATATTTCGGCCAAATTCTTTGCGTCGCTGAGCGTAATAAGGTCAGGATCACGTTCCATTTTCCCGTATGTAACACGGGAAACACCTAAATATCCAGCGACATCCTCCTGTGTCAGGTTCGCCTGTTTTCGTGCGTCTCTAATATTCAAATCTAATCACCTCCTATAAGAAGGACTATAAACAAACATATAGTGAATGTAAAGAACTTTTATCATAAAATATAGTCGTGCTTAGATTAAGTAGGTGAACCTAATGACTATAGGTAAGAATATAAAAAGATATAGAGACCTGAAGGGGTATACGCAAGAGGAACTTGGCAAAGAGGTCGGAGTGTCTTCTATGGCCGTGTCTCAATGGGAAAACGATAGGGCCGTTCCTCGAATGGGTTCGATAGAGCGGTTGTCAGTAGCCCTGGGCGTGTCAAAAGGTCAATTGTTAGACGACGGGGAAGATGGGAATTTATGGCACAAAGTTATACCGGGGATGCTAAAAGCCGTACCCGGTGAATTCGTTGAGGTTCCTGTCATTGGGAGGATCCATGCCGGAAAACCTACCGATGCTGAGATCGTTGAATATTCGGCAGTGCCAATACCTAAGTTTTTAGTTGACGATGATCCTGAATGCTACGCCTGTATTTCGGAGGGCGATTGTATGAATAAGGTGTATCCGGAAGGGTGCATGATTATCGTTTCTCCGAACAAAGCACCTATAAACGGGTCAGTAGCCGTAGTTTCCATAGATGGCGCTGAAGCTGTCATGAGAAGGATGTATCGAACCCCAAACACGTTAGTGTTGTCTCCTGATAGCCATAATCCAGAAAATAAGGACATCGTTATAACATCGGAAAGCGACCACGTTGTTGAATTTGTTGGAAAAGTTGTTTGGTTCCAGTCGAGAGAAGAGATGGAATAGAGGTGATTTCTGTGGGATCTATAGCAAATGAATATTATCGGACAATGGCTCCCGTTCCTCAGAGCGGTAAAGAGTTCAATGTTTATTGCGATGAAAGCTGTCATCTTGAACATGACAAAGTGAACAAAGCGATGTCATTAGGTGCCGTGTGGTGTCCTAAGAGCAAGACCCGGGAAATCAATAAACGACTCATTGAGATAAAAGCAAAACATGGGATTTCTTCTTTTTCTGAAGTTAAGTGGACGAAAGCTTCCCCTGGTAATAAGTCGTTATATGTTGAGTTTCTTGATTATTTTTTTGATGACGATGATTTGCGCTTTAGGGGCTTGGTCGTTCCGGATAAATCTAAGCTAAAGCATGAAAAATACCATCAGACTCATGATGAGTGGTATTACAAAATGTACTTCAATATGTTGAAGTCTATCTTTGCTAGAGATGCGGGCTACTATGTGTACATTGATATCAAGGACACCCACTCTTCTGAGAATGCCAAGAAGCTAGAAGATATATGCGCCAATAATCGGTATGACTTTGCTCATGAAATCATAAGAAGAGTTCAGCCAATACGATCGGAAGAAGTGCAGATGATGCAGCTGGTTGATATTCTCACCGGGGCATTAGCTTATAGGCATAACCACCCTTATATTACTCAGGAAATGAACGAAACAAAGGTGGCTATTGTAAACAGAATAATTACCCGATCAAATTACAACCTCACAAAGAGCACTCTACTGAAAGAAGAGAAGTTCAATTTATTTATATGGGATCCGTTGTTTAGGGAGTAGCTTTGGTATACGAAGAATGCTGGCTTCCTGATCTGGTCGAATGTGTAAATATCGCAGAATGGGAAGCATATGAGAGCTTAGTTTATTCAATCTTTAAGTCAGACTTCATAGACAGCCACCCGTTTTTTCACGAAAAGGAAGTAATGATTCGTAAACATCCCATGACTTTCGAAAGAGAGGAAGCGTTTTGGCATGTTACGTGTTGTGACTACTCTAAAGATGGAGATAGGGATCCTGATTTAAGGAGATGTGAGCGAATCCGATGGGTGAGAGCGTTTATTGAAAACTGCGAATGCAATAGACCTCAATGCATTGAATGCGATGGCTTGTATGTGTGGTCAACTGTTTATAGCAAAACTAAACGACCAAGGGTGAAGATTCTTTTAGAGGATGAAAGGTACGTAGTGATTGTTGAGGCGAGAGAACAATATTGCTTACTGATCACTGCATATTATCTTGATCAGGATCATAGGCTGCGTAAGCTATTAAAGGAGTATGAAAAAGTCCGACAGAAGCAGGAAGCGCCCCTTTAAGGAGCGCAACCAGGTACTCTTTCCACACCTCGGTAGATGAGCTGATTAGAGTATAAAACGAGAATAGGTTAATTATTTATAGGCGGAATTTATATTTCAGCATAAAACAATAAAAAGCCCCGCAGTAAATCTTGGCGGATCCCGCGGGGCGACCTCCAACCGGAAGGCTAGGTGTATCTTACCATGTCTGTACGCAAGCTTAAAAATGGCAAATGGATCGCCGATGTGGTCGTGGGCGAAAAGTACGACGGCAGCCCCGACAGGCGAACGAAAACCTGCAAAACGAAAAAAGACGCCGAGCGAGCGGAGCGTGCGTTCCTGGCGCGCAAGGATGCGCACCTGATATCGGGCAAAGTCCTGCTCATGGAATTCGTCGACGACATCTTCTGGCCTAACAAAGAGAACCTTAAGCCCAGCACCGTTGCGGGCTACAAGCGTGATATAAATCTTCGCATCGCGCCATATCTGGGCGATAAGTACATCGAGGACATAACGCGCTACGATGTCCAGCAAATGATAGATGATTGCTCTACGAGGAAGGTCGCTACCAATGCCAGGGAGACGCTATCAAGCATCCTCGGGCTTGCGGTTGACCTTGAGATGATCTCGCGCAATGTAGCAGGGCTTCGATATTCCTATCCATCGGCGGAAGACCACCCAGACGATTATTACGGCGTGTGGTTAAGCACCTTCGCGGAGCATCACGTGCTTATAGAGGAAGTCCTTCGCCGAAAGCATCACCCTATGCTTCTGCGCATGCTCGTGCTGGGTCTGTGCTTTGGGCTTCGCAAGGGTGAGATATTCGGGCTTGACTGGGAATCGGTTAATCTTGAGAGCCGCTATATACGAATCAAACAGACATATGCGTCCGGTGAGGGCGGTGCGTACCTGGACGAACCGAAGACCATCACTGGATTCAGGTACATACCTATTACCGAGTTCGCATACAGCATAATGATCAACTGGGACGTCGATGAACGAGAAGGCCCCATTGTAAGGAGCCGCTACGGCACGCGAATGGCTCCCGCAACGGGGAAGGCCATGATGCAGCGGTTCTTCGTCAAGAACCCCGATTTGCCAAGGGTGACCTTATTCAGCCTAAGGCATAGCTTCGGCACGGCTTGTTTCGATGCCGGCATGGATCCGGCGACCGTCAAAGCATGGATGGGGCATACGGAGTTGTCTACAACCATGCGCTATGCGAAGCCGAAATTGCATAATCTGATGGCGGCGAGCAACGCCATCGATGCGTGTTTTGAGGACGAAGAAAGCGATTGCATTTAATTGCATTCGATTGCATAAAGCCCCGAAAATTGCAGAAATTGCATTGAAAACGGGGGTAAAACGGAAATTTTCACTACGGTAAAAAGAGAACAAAAAAGCGGTTTGAACTGGGAAAATATTCAAACCGCTTAAAATTTAAAGTGGCGGAGAGCTGGGGATTCGAACCCCAGATACGCTTTTGGCGTATACTCGCTTAGCAGGCGAGCACCTTCGGCCTCTCGGTCAGCTCTCCGTATGAAGTACCCATATAGGGTGCGACTTGAAATGATAACCTGCCAACCCCTTTCTTGCAAGGAGAAGAGCAGTGCAAAAACATGCTTTTTACGAAAAAAATGAATTACTCACCAAAGGCGGCTCCGAAAAGGGACGCCTTGTCGTTCTTCTCGTTGCGCTAACTGCGACAATAGGGTTCACCTTGCTTTTTTCGCAGCCGACTACGGCGCATGCGAAAAGCTACGACATGCCCGAAGTGACCATTGATGCGGTCGTTGAGCCTGATGGCGATCTGCGCGTGACCGAACAACGTGCATTTGATTTCAATGGTGATTTCACGGCGGCGTGGTGGGATTACGGCAACATACCGTCAGGTTCGACCCTTTCGATAGAGGGCGTCCGTATGGCGCACACTGATGACGAGGGGAATCTGCAGGAAGGCTGGACGAAGCTGTCGAGCACGTCGTTTCAGCTAAAGTGGCGTGAAGAGGGTGGCCCGGATATGCAGGCCTATTCCTTCGACGAACCCAAGAACACTGTGTACGTGTTCTTCGACGAAAGCGATTCACGCATTATGGTCGAATTGACCTACGTGATCAAGGACGCGGTGCAGGCCTATTCCGATGTGGGTGAGCTGTATTGGAAATTTATCGGCAGCGAATGGCAGGAGGATGCCAGCAATATCGCGCTGACGGTTTCCTTGCCGCTGCCTTCGGGCGCCAGCGTGACACCGGGCGAGAACGTGCGGGCATGGGGCCATGGGCCGTTGGATTCGACCGTGACTATCAAGGATGACGGAACGGTAGTGTATCAGGTGCCGTCGATCAGCTCCGGATCCTATGCGGAGGCGCGAGTGCTGTTTCCGACTGATTGGCTGGTAGGCGTTTCCGCGCAAGACGATAATGCCCATCCCTCTACGGCGCGTCTCGATAATGCGCTCAACGAAGAACAGACCTGGGCCGATCGGGCGAACGCTGAGCGAGCAGCCACGTTGGGCCTGGTGATCGTGGTCGTTCTGGCCTGCCTTGCTTTGCTCATTTGGGGGCTGCGCTCGTTCGTGCGTTACGGCAAGGAACTCGAACCCACCTTCACTGACGAATATTGGCGTGATGTGCCGGTCGCGGGTGAGCATCCCGCTGTCGTCGGTCGGTTGTGCCGTTTCGGCAAGGAAAGCTCGAGCGACTTCACGGCAACCATCATGCATCTGGCGAACAAGGGTGCTCTCCTCATTAGTAAAGGGTCGTACGAAACTGAGGGGGACTTGGGGTCGAAGACGATCGATGACTATTGTCTTACGCGCGTGCCCGAGGTCGAACTGACCCTGAACAGTGAGATCGACCGACAGGCCATGCATGTGCTGTTCGATACCATTGCCGAAGGCGAACCTTCGCTGTGGCTGGGGACTATCGAGTCGTTCGCGCGGTCCAATCCGCGGGAATTCCATGATGCTATGGATCGCTGGCAGGGGCGCGTGTCTTCTCATGTGGTAGTGGGCGAATATTTCGAGAGCTATTCAAAGACCAAACGAACGCGAATGTCCGCGATTGCGATCATCTTGATCGCGGCTTGCGCGATCTTAGGCATCGTGTTCTCGAATCCGTTCGTCTTCATCCCAGGACTTGTTGTGGGTATTGCGCTCGTGGTGGTGTCTACCTTCATGGATCGCCGGACCCAGAAGGGTACCGATGCATATGCGCGTTGCGAGGCCCTGAAGAAGTGGCTGATCGAATTTTCCACCCTGAATGAGCGCCCACCGAGCGATGTGAAAGTGTGGGGCGAATTAATGGTGTATGCCATGATCTTCGGAATGGCCGACGAAGCGCTGAGAGAACTACGTAAGGCGGCACCGGAGCTGCTCGACCCTGCGCTTTCGGCGAGCATCTGGTATTCCAATGTTCCGTGGTGGATATGGTATTCCTCGGCATGCGACTCAAACGTTCTGTCGGTGTGCTCCGCCTTCGATCAAGCGGTGTCGAATTCGATTTCGACGACGGCATCGGCCCTTTAGGGAAGATCATCTTCAGATGACGGTTCTGGCGGCGGGTTCTCTGCTGGCGGCGAGGGGCGGCTTCGGCGACGGTGGTGGTGACGCTCGCTAGGGCAATCAGGGGCGGTGGCGCTCGCTAGGGCAGCCGGTGGCGGTGGCGCTCGCTAGGGCAACGCTCGCATCTTCCTCTGTTTAGAGAGTCGTGTGCTTGGCTATAATAGGCCGCTGTGATAGCGCTTTCTAACATACCGACCGCCGTTTATAAGGCACTTATTATCTTCGCGACCATCATCTGGGGTTTCAGTTTCGTCGTGATGAAGAACGTGATCGAAGTGCTGCCACCTGCGACGCTTCTGGGCGTTCGATTCACGTGCGCTGGGCTTTTGCTGCTAGTTATTTTGTTTAAAAGGGTGCGCCGTGAATGCTCCTGGAAGGTCATTGGCATCGGCGCCCTGTTGGGCCTGTTCGATTTCTTGGCCTTTTGGCTTCAGACGATAGGCCTGCAATATACGACACCGGGCATTAACGCGTTTCTGACCGCAACGTATTGCGTTATCGTACCGTTTGCGTGGTGGGTCATCGCGCGTAAACGGCCTTCCTTGTGCAATGTTGGCGCGGCGATCATCGCGATCGTTGGTATTTGGTTGGTCTCTGTAACGACCGCAGGAGAAACACTCACGTTAGGGCTCGGCGAGGGCCTTACGCTCGGTTGTGCGCTTCTGTTCGCGATCCACATTGTGCTCGTTTCGCGCTTTGCGCGCAATCGCGATGTGCTGGTCCTCACGGTGTTCCAATTCATCTTCGAAGGCATTTTCGGCTGCATTATGGGAGGATTGACGGAAACGCCGCCCGCTCTTTCGGCTATTACGCCCGACATCGTCGGGTCGATGGTGTTCTTGATCGTATTCGCATCGGTAGTGGCCTTCGGCATTCAGAACGTATCGCTGGCATATGTGCCTCCCGCACAGGCATCGTTGTTCTTGAGTTTAGAATCAGTGTTCGGAGTCGTGTTCTCGATACTGCTCTACGGCGAGGTCGTAACGCTGCGCTTACTGCTCGGTTTCGCCCTGATTTTCGGCGCCATCCTGGTAAACGAACTGCTTGCTCCGAGGCTAGAAGCCAAACGTGCTATAGTCTTAACGAAACGTAAAAAATGGAAGGAGGACGAACCGCATGTCTAACACACTAGACAACGTCGTCCTGATCGGAATGCCAGGCGCGGGAAAGTCGACTCTCGGAGTTGTTCTGGCTAAGATCCTAGGTTATGAATTCATCGATGCCGACCTGCTCATTCAGAGCAAGCTGGATAAGACCCTACAGAAGATCATTGATGCGTGCGGCCCCGATGGATTTATTGAAGTCGAGAACGAGGTCCTGTGCACGCTCGACGCAAAGCGCGCCATCGTTGCGACGGGTGGTTCCGCGGTGTATTCCGACGAAGCCATGAATCACTTGAAGACGATCGGTACCGTGGTATATCTGAAGGTCTCGTACGAAGAGCTGGAGAACCGCTTGGGTGGTCTGCATGAACGTGGTGTCGTCATGAAGAACGGCATGGGCATGAGCTTGCACGATCTGTATGAGGAGCGCCTGCCGCTGTACGAAAAGTACGCTGATGTGACCATCGATATCGATGGCTTGTCGGTGCGCGACGCGGCTCGTCGTTTGGTCGATCAGCTTTCTTTGATGTAACGCACGCGCACGTTCTTGCGCGTAGGTTCTACCCTGCGGTCGCGAAGATGCTCGAGTGAGTGTTTCGGATAGACGGAGCGCACCTTCGGCTTTCGTTTGAGGCAGGGTCATATTGGGTCCGAATTGGCATGAATAGGAGAATTCGAGTGGCATCTCATCCTTCCCAGAACAAAACTCCCCAGACGAACACCAACGTTTGGTCCACGAAGCAACTGGTTACCATGGCGCTTATGTGCGCGATCGGCGTGTTGCTTTCCTTTATTGAGTTTCCCTTGCTTCCCGGTGTTACCTGGTTGAAGTTCGATGCTTCGAATATGCCCGCCATGGTCGCGGGCTTCGCCTACGGTCCTGGTGCAGGTGTCGCGGTCGGTGTTGTGACGGCCATCATCCATGGCCTGCTCATGGCTGACTTCACGGGTGCTTTGATGAATGTTCTCACGGTCGTCTGCTTCGTGCTGCCTGCTGCTTTGATCTACAAGAAGAAGCGTACGTATCCTGCTGCGATCGTCGGTTTGGTACTGAGCGTTATCGCGGCGACCTTGGCGGCCATCGTGGGCAACTTGATCGTGACGCCGGCATGGCTGGGCGTTCCCTTTGATGCGGTCGTGGCGATGGTCCTTCCTATTCTGCTTCCATTCAACCTGCTCAAGGGTATTCTCAATGCGGTATTGACGCTCATTATCTACAAGTCGATCTCCAATATCATCACCCCTAAAAAGGACCAGACGAAGGGGCGCTAATGATATCCTTCTCGGATGCTTCCTTTACCTATACCGGCAACGAGTACGTTCTTTCTGACCTTTCTCTTACGATAGAGAAAGGTCAGTTTGTATGCGTTTTAGGCGCTAATGGATCAGGTAAATCCACGTTCTCGAAGCTGATCAATGCGCTGTTGGTTCCCGATAAGGGAACGGTGAGCGTTGACGGCATGGAAACGAGCGATCCGGCCAATACGTTCCCCATCCGCAGTACTGCAGGGATGGTGTTCCAGAACCCTGACGATCAGATCGTTGCCAGCTTGGTTGAGAACGATGTGGCGTTCGGTCCCGAGAACTTGGGTATCGCCAACCCCGAGCTTCGCCAACGGGTAGAGGCGGCCCTTGACCGAGTAGGACTCGGCGCATCGGCTAAGCGCGAAACCACAGCTCTTTCCGGCGGACAGAAGCAGCGCATTGCCATTGCCGGCGTGCTTGCTATGGAGCCGTCTATTCTGGTGTTCGACGAAGCATCGGCTATGCTGGACCCCCGCGGTCGACGCGGCCTTATGCGGGTGTGCAAGGAGCTGCATGCGCAGGGGCTCACCATCGTGATGATCACTCACTTTATGGAGGAAGCAGCCGAAGCCGACAGGGTCATTGTCATGGAGAACGGCCGATGCGTGTTGGATGGCACGCCCGATGAAGTCCTTACGCAAGATGAAGTGCTACGCAGGTTCAACCTTGACGTGCCTTTTTCCGCCCAGATGTCGCGTCTTTTACAGGATCGAGGCATTGATCTTTCTACTCATATCGAAACCGCTTCACTGAAGGAGGAACTATGTCGCTTGTATTCGAGCAAGTAAGCTTCAGCTATGTTCCGCTTTCGAAGCGACAGAAAAAAGCGGGGGAACAGCAGCGTTATGCGCTGCGCAACGTGTCGTTCGAACTGTGCGAAGGTGAATTCTTGGCGATCGCCGGGCACACCGGATCGGGCAAGTCGACCTTGGTGCAGCATTTGAACGGGCTTGCTAACCCGACCGAGGGGCGTGTGCTGTGGAACGGTCAGGATCTGGCCGATAGGCGTGTTGCGACTCAGGCACGCGGCGATATCGGGGTAGTGTTCCAGTATCCCGAGCATCAGCTGTTCGCTGCCAGCGTGGCGGAAGACGTGGCGTTCGGTCCGCGCAACCTAGGGCTTTCCGCTGACGAAGTGGATGCGCGTGTGCGCGAGGCGCTCGAGGTGGTTCATCTGGATTACGACGAACTGCGCGATCGTTCGCCTTTCGAGTTGTCGGGTGGTCAGCAGCGCCGCGTTGCGTTCGCAGGCGTATTGGCCATGCGCCCTACGACGCTCGTGCTTGATGAACCGGTTGCGGGTCTTGATCCGGCATCGCGCAACGATTTCCTTGAATTGATCGGCGATCTGCATGCCACGCGCAACATGACCGTGGTCATGGTTTCGCACAATATGAACGATATCGCGCGTTTGGCCGATCGTGTACTTGTGATGCATGAAGGCGAAGTCGCGTTCATTGGGTCGCCGGAGGAGATATTCACCCAACATGCTTCAGAGCTGCGTGAAATAGGGCTGGGCATACCGCATGCACAGCGCCTTGCGAATGAACTGCGCGAGCAGGGCATGCCGCTTCCAGAAAAGCTCTATCAGCCCGAAACGCTCGCCGATGAAATAGCGGCGCTCCTGAATGAGGGGCGATAGGCGTGTTCGACATTCAAACCGTATTCGGGCGGTACATCTCCCAAGATTCGATCGTGCATCGCATGGACCCTCGTGCGAAGTTGCTGCTGTCGCTGTTGTTCATGGTGATGGTGTTCGCAGCGGGGTCGTATGTGGCGCTTGCGGTCGCGGCGGTGTTCACCGCGGGCATGTTCGTCTTCGCGAAGATATCTTTGCGTCGCGCGTTCATATCGATTGCTCCGCTGGCCATTCTAGTGGTGTTCACGGCGTTGCTGAACGTTTTCTTCGTGCAGGGTGGCGAGGTGTATTTTCAGCTGGGAATTATCTGTATTAGCCAAAAGGGTCTCGAGCAGGCGCTGTTCATCGCCATTCGTCTGACCATGCTGCTACTGGGTGTGAGCTTGCTTACTTTGGCAACGACGACGCTTGATCTGACCGATGCATTCGAGCGATTGCTGAAGCCCTTCACTAGAATCGGCTTGCCCGCTCACGAACTGTCAATGATCATGGGTATTGCGCTGCGCTTTTTGCCGCAGTTCGCCATCGAGCTGCGCACTATCTATCGGGCGCAATTGAGCCGTGGCGCGAATTTCAGTACGAGCACAAAGAGCTCGCTGCAGTTGATGACATCACTTATCGTTCCGTTGTTCACCAGTGCGTTCCGTCATGCGGAAACTCTGTCGCTTGCGATGGACGCGCGGTGCTATCACGGCGGCGAGAACCGGACGCGCTTGAAAGAGAATGCGTTCGAAAAGCGCGATCTAGGTGGCCTGGTATATTTGCTGATCGGTACGGCCGCGGTGCTGGTCACCGATATGGCGCTGCGGGTTTTCCTGTAGGTGCGCAAAGGCATCAAGGAGCATCAATGATGGCTGCGGCCATGACAAGGAGAAAGCTAATGGACGAAATCATCGAGTATCTTACTTCTGTTCCTGCATGGTATCTTGCAACGTGCGAAGGGGACCAGCCTCGCGTGAGGCCATTCAGCTTCGTTATGCGCGAAGATGACAAACTGTGGTTCTGTACCGCAACGAATAAAGACGTCTACCATCAGCTGGTCGATAATCCCAAATTCGAGCTTTCTGCCTGGAAGCCTGGGTTCGGCTGGGTCATTTTGACCGGCAAGGCGAGCATGGTGGATACCGCGGGGGATGAGGTCCGTAAGGCGGGCTACGAGCATATGACCGCGTTGGGTGAGACTTACGAGGATTGTGACGATCCTCGTCTGACGTTCTTCTCTCTTGCGGAAGGAACCGCCAAGATCGCCGATATCGACGGCAGCGAACGAGAGGTCATCCTGTAGGTCACAGGAAGGCGCCTTGTGGCGAGCTAAGCTAGGCAGCATAAGGCCAGAGTTCCTTGGGACTCTGGCCTGCGTGTTTTCTTGGGTGTTGTTGTTGCCCTGCTGGTGCCACATTTCGCTTCGAAATGTATCCGTTACGCATTGAAACACCAATGTGTGCCACAAAGTGCTTTGAAATGTATCTTGGGGTCAAAGGGAAAACCCTCATTCGTCTAAAGATCTATACATTTCGGGGTCGTTTGTGGCTTGATTGCGTTTTGTGCTGCGTGTGGCACATACATTTCAGCATGTTTTGTGGCGCATTTTCGTTTGGGCTTGGGGCAGGAGATACATTTCAGGGCAAAATGTGGCAGTCGGATGGATCGTGATGTGCTGGATTATCGGTGGAGTGCGATGTGATGGGTTCGACGTGGAGGTCATGGCGCGGCGGAGCGCGTAATGGTGGCGTGCAGTGAGATGGAGCGCGTAATGGTGGCGTGCAGTGAGATGGAACGCGGAGTGGTGGCGTGCGGAGTGGTGGTGTGAGGTGCGGTGAAGCATGGCGTGATGGAACGCGACGTGATGGGATGTGACGCGTTGAGCAGTCGGCTGGATCGTGCTGTGTTGGGATGTTGGTGAAGTGGAGCACGGTGACGAAGCGGGGTCGCGGTGGAGCGCGATAAAACAGCGACGTGCGACGAATCTGCGTGGCGCGATGATGGCGCCCCCGAGAGGACTCGAACCTCCGACGCACGGTTTAGGAAACCGACGCTCTATCCACTGAGCTACGGGGGCGTGCAGGCTATTGTAGCACGAGCAGCGACCGAATGACGGAAATGCCCCCGCAAGACCCTGTAAGAACATGCGTCTCGCGAATGTGAGGCTCAGCATGGCTCAGGAGCGCAGGCGGCACGGGTGGCGCTACTCGAGCGAGGCAGGATGTGAGCGGCACGGGTGGCGCTACTCGAGCGAGGCGGGAGTACGAGCGGCGCGAGTGATGCTGTTCGCGTGAGGCTCAGCATGGCTCAGGAGCGTGGGCGGCACGGGTACGTCATTGTACAAGCGGGGCCCACCGCACGACTTGAGGTCTGCAGCCAATCAAAACAAACAGGCCCTCGTAATGAGAGCCTGTGAATACCTCGTAATGAGGGCTATGAATGACTAGGTGCGCTCTGGAGCCCACATGTGGCTCGGCGCTCGCGCTCAATCGTGACTCGGAATTACTCCGAGTCGGAGCCTCCGGAACCTCCCGAACTAGAAGGGCCGCTGGAGACGTAGATGGTAACGGTCGAGCTATTGTTGCTTTGGCGAATTACGATTCCTTCAGATACGTCCTGGCTGCTCTCTTCGCGGATGTCATATTTGTATCCGGCATCTTCGATGGTCTTGATCGCGTTTGCCTGAGTCATGCCTACCACATTAGGCGCGCTGCCAAGACCGCTCGAAACGGTGATGGTAATAGTGGTTCCCTTGGTTGCCGATCCGGTCTGGCTCTGTGAAATAACACTGCCCTTTTCGGTGCTGCTGCTCGTCTTGGTCTCGACGCTTACCGAGAAGCCTGCGTTCTCAAGGCGGGATACCGCTTGAGATTGCGTCATGCCTACAACGTTAGGAATACTGATCTTCTCAGGGCCTTTGGACAGGTGGAACACGATGGTGTCGCCCTTGTAGGCGGTTGCACCTGAGGCAGTATCTTGCGAAGCGACCTTCCCTTCTTCGATGTCATCCGAGAACACGGTGTCGCCTTGCTGGCTATTCAAGCCCGCTGCAGCCAGTGCTTTCTGTGCTTCATCAGCGGTTTTGCCCTTCAGGTCAGGCACGGTCACTTGTTCAGTGCCCTTGGAGACATTGATATTAATGGTCGACCCCTTTTTCGCCTGCTCGCCGGCGGCGGGGTTGGTGCTTACGACGCTACCCGTGGGGATATCGGAGTTATACACTTCGGTTTCGGTGCCCACCTTGAATCCGGCTGACTGGATCTCGGCGCGTGCTTCCGCGATGGGTTTGTTGGTAACGTCGGGCACTGTTGCGGTTTCTCCGTTGTTGCCGAATGCCATGGCCGCTGCAACGATGCCGATAACGGCGAGAACTGCCACAATGACGCCGATGATAACTTTGCTGTTGCTCTTTTTGGGCTCATTAGGTTCATCGTCGGTAGTGAACTTCCTGGTGACCCCTGCATAGTTCGGATCAGTGGTGTTCTTGATGGGATCCATGACCGCGGTGCCATTCATGGGGGCGACGCCGCCCATGACTTGCGTCTTCAGGCCGCTGATATCTTCACCCAGATTAACGGGGCGTCCTGCCAAAAAGTCGTTCAGGATGTGACGCATCTCGGACGCATCTTTGAAACGACGTGCCGGATCCTTTTCGAGCGCCTTCATGATGATGGCTTCGAGGTTGGGGTCGATATTGGGATTGATGGTGCTGGGCAGAGCAGGGGTTTCGTTCACCTGCTTTACGGCAACGCTTACTGCATCCTGTCCGTCGAAGGGAAGCTGTCCCGTCGCGGCCTCATACAGAACAACGCCAAGCGAATAGATATCGCTTGCGCCGGTCAGTTCTTTGCCCTGGGCTTGTTCGGGAGATACGTAATGAGCGGTGCCCAATACGGTCGCGGTCTGGGAAAGACCTGCATCTCCTGCGCGGGCAATGCCGAAGTCCATGACCTTGATGTTGCCATCAGGTTGGATCATGATGTTCTGCGGTTTAATGTCACGATGAATGATGCCGCCTTCATGAGCAACGGAAAGCGCCTGGGCTACCTGTGAGCCGATCTCTGCTGCCTTACGCTGATTAATGGCGCCCCGTTCCTTGATGGCCGTTTTAAGATCGGTACCACGAAGGAACTCCATGACAATGTAGTACGTTTCTCCGTCAAGGCCCCAGTCGTAAATGCTCACGATGTAGGGGCTCTGCAGGTTAGCCGCTGATGCGGCTTCCTGACGGAAACGCTTCGTAAATGTGGGATCCGCTGCATATTGGGGCAGCATGACCTTGACGGCGACCGTTCTGCCCAAGACGTTGTCTTCGGCGCGGTACACCTCTGCCATGCCTCCAAGGCCGACCCGTTCGGTCAGCTTGTAGCGGTTATTGAAGGTTCTGCCAATCATGCTTCCAGCCACGTTTATTCTCCCTTTGGATCCATGCTTAACAACCAATTTCTAAGCATATCGCATTCCTAGCTCATATTTCGTATGTTCAACTAAGCCTTTGTAATTTTTCAAAACTTAGAGCTCTCCCTGCACTTCGAGTGCCGCACTCAGAACGCCTTGTGCGCGTCCTGCGGCACCGCCGCTCACGGTTTCGCCCGCTTCTTCCAGAACGATAGCGACGACGATAGAGCAATCATCAGAGGGGCCCATGCCCACGAACCAGCGGTCGTCCTTTTCCTTGCCGGTTTCAGCGGTGCCGGTCTTGCCGGCGATCTGCACGCCGCTTATTGCGGCAGCGGTGCCGGTTCCGTTATTAACAACGCCTTCGAGTACTTCTTTAACGCGGTTCGCGGTTGTGCTCGAGCAGGCGGTCATGAGCGTTTTGGGGCTCTGGCGGAAGCTGTTCTTACCTTCGGCGTTATAGATGCTGTCCACCAGATAAGGCTGCATGACGGTGCCGTTATTGGCGATCGCGCAGCCGACCATGGCCATTTCAAGAACGCTTGCCTGCGGACCAGCAGGGCTCGCGTGTTCGCCAACCGGTTCGCCTGCTGCCGCCCAAGCGGTTTCCCATTCGGTCATTTCGTTGGGGTCGGGCATGAGTGACTTCACCAAGGGCAGGTCGAACGTGATGTCCTGGTTGAAGCCGAACTTGCCGGACGATGAGACAAGCAGATCAGAGCCGATCTTGGTGCCAAGCTGGGCGAACGCGGTGTTCGCAGAGAGCTCCGTTGCGCGCGCAAGGGTGATATCGCCATAACCGCGGTCGTTGAAGTTGGTCACTTTACCGCCGCCGATATCCAAGGAAGCGGGGGACGAGAGGATGCTTGACTCGGTAGCGATATTGTTCTCGAGAGCGGTTGCCAAAGATACGATCTTGAAGGTCGAACCGGGCGAATAGAGCGCCTGCGTTGCGCGGTTATAGAGCGCCGAAGATTCTGAACCGCTTGAGAGAATGCTCTCCACATCGGCGGCATCGTAGGTGGGTGACGAAGCGAGCGCTAGTACCGCACCGGTCTTAGGATCGATAGCCACACAGGCGCCCGAATAGCCTTCCAGTGCGTCTTGTGCCGCTTGCTGGATGGTGGAATTGATGGTGAGTTTTACATCGTTTCCTGCGACGCCGGACCCGGTGTAGGAATTCAGCACGTCGATCCAGGAAGCGTAGTTGCTCTGACCTTTCAGGGCATCGTTCTGCGATGCTTCGATGCCGGAGGTGCCGTACTTTTCGGACGCATAGCCAACGACATGCGAGGCAAGGGTGCCAGCAGGGTATTCGCGTTCGTAGGTACCATCTTCTTGCAGAACCGATTGCGCTAGGACGACGTTATCATATGTCGAAATGGTGCCGCGTTCGGTCTTCGATTCCTTTGCTAGGGTGTGATTATTGATGGACATGCTCTGGTAGTAATCGGCCTGAATGACCATGATCAGCGTCAGGTTCGCCACCAGAAGCGCGAACATGACCGAGAACACGATCATGGTGCCGGTAAGGCGCTTGCCCAGCGAAACGCGGCCGAGCGCACCGTTCAGGTTGATGGCGCCGGTGCCCGAAGCGATTTCGGTGCCAATGCCCGTGCCTTGATCGCTCGCGCGCATCAGGAAACCGATGATGATGAAGCTCGCAAGCAGCGAAGAACCACCCTGGCTTACAAAAGGCAGGGTCAGGCCGGTCAGGGGAATGAAGCGCGTAACGCCGCCAACGATGATGAATGCCTGAAGCACGATGATGGCGGTGAAGCCCAGTGCCATGAAAGAGCTGATGTCTGATTTTGCGCGGGCGGAAATAAGAATGCCGCGAATAGCGAAGCAGAGGTACAGCAGTAAAAGCCCTGCCGCACCCAGAAGACCCGTTTCTTCGGCGATAGCCGAGAAGATGAAGTCGGATTCAACGATGGGGATCTGGTCTGCCAAGCCGTTGCCAATGCCGACGCCGAACATGCCGCCATCAGCAATGGAGAAGATGGACTGCACCAGCTGGTATCCGGTGTTCGTGGGGTCAGCGAAGGGGTTCAGCCATGTTTCGACGCGGATCTGCACGTGAGAGAACAGAAAGTAGGCCGCAATGAAGCCCAGCGTGATCAGGATGAGGCTGATGGCGATGTAGGGCTTCTTACCCGTTGCGACATACAACATGGTCAAGAACACGAAGAACAGAACGAGTGCTGAGCCTAAGTCCTTTTCGAAAACGACGATCAAGAGGGCAATGACCCACATGATGAGAACGGGCGTGAGCGCACGCAGATCGGGCACTTTGAATGGCCCAAGGCGATGAGTGAACACCGAGAGCATTTCGCGGTTCTGCGCGAGGTATGCTGCCAGGAAAATGACGATGCAGATCTTCGCCAGTTCACCCGGCTGGAACGAAAAGCCGCCAATGGAAAGCCAGATGCGGCTGCCGTATATTTCGTTGCCCACGAAAGGCAGAAGAGGCGACAAGAGCAGAAGGATGCCGGCGACCATGATGGTGTATTTATAGCTACCCAATCGGTCGAGGTTCTTGATAATGACCAGCACCAAGATCATGAAGACGACGCCCAGGAACAGCCAGCCCACCTGGCGCATGGCCAGGTCGGGGGCGAGGCGTGTGATGAAGGCGATGCCAATGCCTGAAAGCGCAAATGAAAGCGGCAGAATAGCGGGATCCGCTCCCGGTGCGAGCTTTCTAATGGCAAGATGGGCCACTACGAACGTAGCGAACATGCCCAAAGGCACGGTAAAGTTATCAAGCGTTAGAGAGCTCTCCTGGCTGAGAGCGACCATGGCGAACAACAGTATGACAAGAGGCGCTGCTACACAGAGAAGAAGCAGTTCCGTGTTTCTTCTTGTCATAGGCTATTCACCACTCTCCGCTTTATTCGCGTTAGTGGTGTTAGTGGAAGAAGGGGTCGCGCTTGCTGTTCCCTCTGTTCCTGTTGTGGTCGAAGTGGCGTTCTGCCGGGCGATCTCTTCCTCATATTCGGAAATGAGCGAATTCGCCTCGTCAATGCTGCCGACCGCCATGCCGTCCTTGATGCGGTTGGCAACGCCGGGGTTGAGCTTGTCTACTTCGACATTAGTGACCCGATCCATACTTGAAAGCGATATACCGAGCAGTTCTTCGTCGATACCGCGATACACCGCGACCTTGCCGTCCTGTTCGGCCAAATAGGCGGAATTGCTAACGTATTGGAACGCTGCGAAGATGGCAGCGGCGAAGATCAGAATGACGCAGATGACGACGCCTATAGCCAGACGCTTTGATTTGCGCTCCTGTTTTTTCTCTCGAGCGGTTTTAAAGCCCTCGACATCCACCACCACTGCGGTGGCGTTATCGAAGCCACCCGCATTGAGCGCTGCTTCGACCAGGTCGTCGGCGCATTGTTGCGGGGTGGGCGCCTGGCGCATAATGTTCTCGATAGTGGGATCTTCGATCATGGTGCAAATGCCATCAGAGCAAAGCAGCAGACGATCGCCTGTTTCCACATTGAGCTCGTAGATGTCGGGCTGCATATGGGGGTCGGATCCGATGGCACGCGTGATGACCGATCGGTTGGGATGAATGCGTGCTTCTTCTTCGGTGAGTTGGCCTGCTTCGATCATGTCCGCCATAAGGCTGTGATCGCGGGTGATCTGCTGGAGCACGCCTTGGTGTAGCAAATAAGCGCGCGAATCGCCTACTTGCGCGATGACCAGGCGTTCGTTTTCCAGGATGGCGGCAGTGAGGGTCGTTCCCATGCCCTCGCGTCCGATGCCCTGGCGAGGAGCTTTGATGACGCTTAAGTTGGCGGCTTCGACCGCACGTGCAAGCCCGTCCGCATCGGCGGTTCGCGGAGCCAGGTCGGTCAAGGTATTGATAGCCAGTTCAGAAGCGACTTCGCCCGCTTCGTGTCCGCCCATGCCGTCGGCGACCGCGAAGAGAGGAGGCAGCACGGCAAGGCTGTCTTCGTTGTGTTCGCGGACGTGACCGACTTCAGTGCGACTTCCGAAGAACGAAGGCGCTCCTGCTATCGGCGCTTGGAACTGGTCGGATTCAGTATGGTGTGTGTGTTCTGTCATTTACGCGAACCTCACTCGCATCGTTACATCGCCAACCGTGACACGGTCTCCGTTGTGCAGCGCGGCGGGATCGGAAATGTAGTTACCATTTACTGCAGTGCCATTAGTGGAGCCAAGGTCTTCAACGAAGAGGTTCTGGCCCATAAGCACGAATCGCGCGTGGCGAGAAGAAACATAATCGGCGCCGATGACGATATCGGATCCAGGACTGCGACCCACGATAATGGGGCCGCGTACGGCGATCTGCACCCCGCGTAGCTCCTTCGGTCCTTTTTCGATAGCGACGGTCCAGACCTGCTCTTGCTTACGTTGGCCACGCACTAGCCCAATACCCGTTTTCATGATGGCGAAAAGGAACAGGTAGAGCAACGCTACGAAAAGCAGTCTGCCTATGAGGAGGATGATGTCAATCACAAAAAGTACCTATCGTTGAGTGAGAATAAGGATCATTGCTGATAGTGCAGAAACGGACTGCGCAGGCAGCCCGTTTGCGTACTTCTTACTGGAAGGTGAACAGGAACGTGGTCGTTCCGACGGTCACGCGGTCGCCTTCTTGCAACATGACCGAAGCGATGTGGCGTCCGTTCACGAGGGTCCCGTTGGTCGACCCTAGATCGGCGATGCTCCAGGCGGTCGCCGCTTCGTGGCGGATCTCTGCGTGGGTGCGGCTTACGTTGAGATCTTCAATGGCGATGTCGCTCGAGAGCGCACGTCCCATGAGGATGCGGTCCTTCGTTAAGGGGAACGAACGGTTGGTGGTGAGATCGATCAGGCGAGGCTGCTGGGGGACGTGACGTCCGACCGGCTGCGCTGCGTATTCGTCATCGAAGCGCCTGGTCTGATTGACGTCTGCAGGCTGCGGAGCCATTGCGGGCTGGGGTGCGGCGACCGGTGCGGCGGACATATTCATATCCGCATAGGACGCCGGCTCATCAGCCATGACATCGATGCCGCTGCTTGCGTATTGTCCTGCTACGGGAGCCATGTTCTGGCGGGGTGCCTGCTGAGGTGCTGCCTGCTGGGGCACGGACTGGCCTTCAAGGCCATAGCGCTGCATTTCTTCAGCGCGCAACTGCGAGACGATGGGAGCGGAAACCAGTTCTGCTACCACGTCGAACTTGCCGCGCTTGAGTTCGTCGTCGATGATGAAGCGAACGAGAGGAGCGCCATCCATTGCCAAGCCAAGCTCCTGGGCCTTGCCGCGAAGGTAGGTTTCCGTTTCGCCCGCGAGTGTGGGGTAGTATCCGAAAAGACGTTCGTCGTCTTCGGGATTTACCAGCACGGTGTAGAGCGTCGGAGCGAACTCTTTACCAGCGCCCACCATTTTTTCGCGGCGCATTTGCTTCTCGGCTTTTTTGGCTATTTGGACGGGGCTGATGGGGGCATCGAAAAACTTATCACCCATCTCATCGAAGCCATCTTCGACGCGGCGCTCGAATTTAGAGAATAACCCCATGTTTGCTCTCCTCACGATAGTGTAGTCGCACGATATTCCAACGATCAATCATGCCATAATATGGTTGATTAAGAAACTTTTTCCACTCCATTGTCACGATAATTTTGTAATAATTGTTCACTTACGGGTCTTTTCGGAACGATTTGCGGACGATTTAAGGAAAAATATCCCAAATCGGAATAAAGATGCTTGCTTCAAAGCTAAAACTGGGATAACCTATCTCACGCACTTTTGTTGCACATGCGGGTGTGGCGGAATTGGCAGACGCGTACGGTTCAGGTCCGTATGAGCTTCGGCTCATGAAGGTTCAAGTCCTTTCACCCGCACCATTTACTATGTTGGCGCCCTACGGGGCGCTTTTTTGTATTATGCTCGCATGATGAATATGAATAGGCGATAGAACTTCGGTGTTTTAAGGAGCTCCCCCATGAGGTATATCCATTGTTTGAACAACATTTCCTCGCATGGTACCGATCTGCTCGATCCGGAAAAGTACGCGGTATGCGATTCCTTGGAAGAGGCAGAGGGCATTCTCGTTCGCAGTGCTGCGATGCATGATATGGAATTTCCGGCAGGATTGCGCGCGATCGCCCGCGCGGGTGCCGGAGTGAATAACATTCCGCTCGATCGTTGCGCTGAAGAGGGCATCGTGGTGTTCAATACGCCGGGCGCGAATGCCAATGCGGTAAAGGAGATCGTTCTTTGCTCGCTGTTGCTGGGTAGCCGTGGCATTCTCGAGGGCATCGATTGGTGCAACGAGAACGCTGACGACGAGAACCTCGCCAAGGCAGCGGAAAAGGCGAAGAAGCAGTTCGCCGGTCACGAGATCAAGGGCAAGAAGCTCGGCGTTATCGGTCTGGGTGCCATTGGTGCTGAGGTAGCAAATGCCGCAGTTGACCTGGGTATGGATGTCTACGGTTACGACCCCTTCGTTTCGGTAAGTGCTGCATGGAAGATCTCGAGCCCCGTACATCACATCACTGACTTGCAGGATATTTTCCGCACGTGTGATTATATTACGATCCACGTTCCTGCAGTGAAGGACACCATCGGCATGATCGATGCTCATGCGTGCTCCATGATGAAGGAAGGTGTCGTGCTACTGAACTTCTCGCGCGATACGCTGGTGGATAATGCGGCTCTTTCGATCGTGCTTGATTCCGGTCGTGTGAAGAAGTACATCACCGACTTCGCAACGCCAGAGGTCATGAAGATGAAGAACGCAGTCGTGCTACCTCATCTCGGCGCATCGACGGCGGAGGCTGAAGATAACTGCGCCATTATGGCAGTGCGCGAAATGGTCGACTACTTCGAGAACGGCAACATCACTAATTCGGTGAACTATCCTGCGTGTGACATGGGCGTATGTCCTAAGGGCATGACGCGTTTGGCGATGTTGCATCGCAACGTTCCCAATATGATCGCTCATATTACGACGGTGCTGGGTGACGACAACGTGAACATTGCCAACCTGATGAACAAGGCTCGCGGCGATCATGCATATACGTTGGTCGACTTGAATCAGCCCGCATCCGATGAGGCCATGGAAAAGATGCGCGCTATCGATGGCGTGCGCCGTGTGCGTATGATCTATACCGACTAGTCGGTCGAAGCGACCAGGCGGAACGCTGTGCTGGTCAGCGACCAGTTGGGCGTCGTGCCGGCTGAAGTGGACGCCTTACCGGATACACGTCGGGTCGGTTTACTGGGCTCAAGTCGGGTGTCGGTCGCGGCGCCGTGCCGATCGGCACACTGACGTCAGCTTGTGCGTCGGGCTTTCGATGAACCAACAGCCGCTTTTATTGCAAAAGCGGCTGTTGTTGTTTCGTGGG
>Cebus_capucinus_imitator_PRJNA485217_SSR012__coassemble_921_pt1 | contig 34329 bp, 39 predicted proteins | sample Cebus_capucinus_imitator_PRJNA485217_SSR012__metabat2_low_PE_012 | metagenome-assembled genome bin Cebus_capucinus_imitator_PRJNA485217_SSR012
CATATCCATACTCGGTTGAATAATTGACCAGACACACATTCTGTCCGCTAACCCTTCGAAGTAGTGTGAAGTGCGTCTGTGGCGCTACGAAGAGAGCGGTCGTGAAACGTTTCAGCTGTTCTTTTGTGGTGACTTATCGAAGCGGTTAGACAGGCACTTTCATTTTTGGCGAGTTGTGCTAACATAACATCCGCTATTTACACAGCGGGATGTGGCTCAGCTTGGTAGAGCGCTGCGTTCGGGACGCAGAGGTCGCAGGTTCGAATCCTGTCATCCCGACCATTTCAACCGCTAGGGGGGCGTCCCGCAAGGGGTGCCGCTCTTTTTTGTTAGAGTATGGTTCGTTCATTTAGGAAAGCGATCTGAGCGGTCCTGCGAAAGAACTAACTCAGGGTGCGGAGGTACTTGCATGAAAATAGGACCTTTCGGCATTTTCGAAATTGCCATTATCCTCATTGTGATTCTTATCATTTTCGGTCCCAAAAATCTTCCCAAATTAGGCACTGCGATCGGTAAAGCAGTGAAGAACTTGCGCGAAGGTCTTGGGGGTAAGAAGAAGGTCGAGGAAGCCGAAGAGGCTCCCGAGACTTCTGCTAAGACGGCAAAGGCAAACGAGATCGAAGTTGAGGTCATCGATAAGCCTGAACCGGGAAAGAAGCCTTCTCCGAAAAGTCAGGAAGCTGAAGTAGAAAACGCCTAGTAATCAAGTATAAACACGTAAGTAAAAGGGGGCACGCTCTTACCAAAGTAAGGGCGCGCCCCTTTCGCAGGTACAGAGAAAGGACGAAAGGTCGAACGCATATTCGGCCGAGGGGTAACGAACCATGGATAACAACTATATTTTGACCGAAGAGGGTAAGGCGAAGCTCGAAGAAGAGCTGCACTATCTGGAAACGGAAAAGCGCGCTGAGATCGGCGAGCGCATTCGCGTTGCTCGTGAATTCGGTGATATTTCCGAGAACTCCGAGTACGACGATGCGAAGAACGAGCAAGGCATGATGGAAGCTCGCATTGCGGAGATCACGCGCATTCTGGGCGTGGCAACGGTCGTCACTACGCCAAAGCGCTCCAATAAGGTGAACATCGGCAGCCGCGTAACAGTCGACATGGGTGGCCGCGAGCGCGAGTTCACTATCGTCGGTGGGGCAGAAAGCGATTCCGCTGCAGGCAAGATCTCCAATGAGTCTCCTGTGGGTGCTGCGCTTCTGGGCCGCAAGAAGGACGAAGAAGTGGAAGCTCAGGGCCCAACGGGTCGCGTTATCAAGATGAAGATCCTGAAGATCGAACACTAAGGTGAACACTATGGCACAAGATTCGACTGAACAGATTATCGAAGACGATCCTATCGAAGTACGTCGTGCTAAGCGCGAAGCACTGATGGCATCGGGTAAAGACCCATACGGTCAGGCATTCGCCTACACCCACCACATTGCCGATCTGGATGAGCACTACAAAGACCTTGCCGATGGCGAGAACACCGAAGACCGCGTTGCGGTAGCGGGTCGCATCATGGCAAAGCGCGTTCAGGGCAAGATCATCTTCTTCGAACTGCTTGATTCAACGGGTCGCATTCAGCTGTTCTGTCGCATTAATGCCCTTGGCGAAGATGTGTTCGCTGAAATGAAAGACCTCGACATGGGAGACTGGATCGGCGTGAGCGGCCTTATGATGCGCACTCGCCGCGGTCAGCTGTCCGTCGCGGTCGATTCATTCGAGTTGCTGTCGAAGTCCTTGCGTCCGTTGCCTGAGAAGTTCCACGGACTCTCTGACAAGGAACTGCGTTATCGTCAGCGTTATGTTGACCTTATCGTCAACGATGATGTGCGCAGTGCGTTCGAGAAGCGCTTCAAGATTATCTCCGCGTTCCGCCGTTACATGGAGGGCGATGGTTACTACGAGGTCGAAACTCCCATCTTGCAGACCATTCAGGGTGGCGCGACGGCGAAGCCCTTCATCACGCACTTCAATGTACTCGATCAGGAATGCTATCTGCGCATTGCGACCGAGCTTCACCTGAAGCGCCTGCTGGTAGGCGGATTCGAGCGCGTGTTCGAAATCGGCCGCATCTTCCGTAATGAGGGCATGGATCCAACGCATAATCCCGAATTCACCACCATGGAAGCCTATCGTGCTTTCAGCGATCTTGAAGGCATGAAAGAACTGGCCGAAGGGGTCATCAAGGCGGCGAATGCGGTAGTGAACGATTCCGAGCAGATCGAATACCAGGGTATGACGATCGATCTGTCCGGTTCGTGGCCTTCTGTTCCCATGACTAAGATCGTTTCCGATGCGCTCGGCGAAGAAGTATCGCTTGATACGCCGGTCGAGCATCTGGCTGAATTGGCCAAGAAGAACGGTATCGAAGTGAAGGCCGAGTGGACCGCTGGTAAGCTCATCGCAGAGCTGTATGACGAAATTGGCGAGCCCACCATTGTGAACCCCACGTTCGTGTGTGATTATCCCGTTGAGGTAAGCCCACTGGCAAAGCGTTTCGAGGATGATCCTCGTTTGACTCATCGTTTCGAATTGGTCATCGCGGGCCATGAATACGCCAATGCGTTCTCTGAACTGAACGACCCGGTCGATCAGGCGCAGCGCTTCCAGGCTCAGATGGAGGAAAAGGCATCGGGTGACGACGAGGCGATGGAATACGATACTGATTATGTGCGTGCTCTTGAGTACGGCATGCCTCCTGCAGGCGGTATCGGCATCGGCATCGACCGCGTGGTCATGTTGCTTACCAATCAGGCGAGCATCAGGGATGTGCTGCTGTTCCCGCACATGCGTCCAGAAGCAAAATAACTTGATCGTAGGGCATCCAGCAATGGGTGCCTTACTTATATTGGAGCGGGAACAGCAGCACCCGCCCTCTCGGGCGGAAAAACAGTGTCTTCTGCGTTTCCGCTTCGCGGTACTCGAAGTCGGAGGGTCCACTGGACCCTCCGACTTACTTGTGCGGAGAACGTTACGAAAATGTGTCAAATTAGCACTCTTTTATTGCGAGTGCTAAGATACCATTTATCTTGGTGGCATCCGATGGGATCATAGATCCGCGAAAGCCTGCAGACGATCTGACGGATATTATGGAATCATCCATAGTGAATGGGAATCAGGGGCTAATCGGATACATTTAAAGAAACCTATTTACTTGTGTAACGAGTAATGAAATGAGGCAACATGTCGTTTGATAAGTTTACTGACAAGGCGCGAAAGGTCCTTGTTCTGGCCCAGGAGGAGGCACGTGCGCTGCACCAGCCTTATGTGGGCACCGAACATGTGCTGCTTGCACTTATGAAGGAAGAAGATGGCTTGGCCGCTCAGGCGCTCGAGCATTTGGGCGTAAAGTACGATTCCGCTGTTGAGGCGGTGCGCCAGGTCGTGACCATAGATGACACAACGGATGTTTCCGGGCATTTGAGCTTTACGCCTCGTGTGAAGCGCGTGCTCGAGAATTCCCTGCGTGAAGCCATGCAGATGGGCAAGAGCTATATCTCTACCGAGCATCTTTTGCTTGGTATCGTGCGTGAGAACGAAGGTACCGCTATCGATGTTCTGGCGCGCTTAGGCGTCACGGGCGATGCTATTCGTGCGTCTCTCAATGACCTGGTGGGGCAGTCGGCCGTGTATGCGGGCACCAACTTCGATCCGACGGTCAATACATCGGATAGCATGCTCAAGGAATTCGGCACCGATCTGACCAAGAAGGCCAGCGATAAGAAGCTTGATCCGGTCATCGGCCGTGCGGGTGAGATCGAACGCGTGATGCAGATCCTGTCGCGCCGCCAGAAGAACAACCCGCTGCTCATCGGTGAGCCGGGAGTCGGTAAGACGGCGGTCGTCGAAGGCTTGGCGCAGCTCATCGTAGCGAACCAGGTGCCTGATATTCTGCGCAACATTCGCATCGTGACATTGGATGTTTCCGCGCTTGTGGCGGGCTCCAAGTATCGTGGCGAATTCGAAGAGCGCCTGAAGAAATGCATCAAGGAAGTCGAGCAGGCGGGTGACATCATCCTGTTCATCGACGAGCTCCATACGCTCATCGGTGCGGGCGCTGCGGAAGGCTCCATCGATGCGGCGGCTATCCTGAAGCCTCCGCTGTCCCGCGGCGAAATTCAGATCATCGGCGCGACGACGCTCGATGAATACCGCAAGCACATCGAAAAGGATTCGGCCTTCGATCGCCGCTTCCAGACCGTCGTCGTAAAGGAACCCAACGAAGAGCAGGCGGTGCGCATTCTTGAGGGTCTGCGCGATCGCTATGAAGAGCATCATCACGTGCACTTCACTGACGAGGCGTTGTCCGCGGCGGTAAGCCTGTCCGATCGCTACATTCAAGATCGTTTCTTGCCCGACAAGGCCATCGACGTACTGGATGAAGCAGGTGCTCGCATGCGCATTCGCAACATGGTGCTGCCTGAAGAGATCCAGGAGATCGATGACGATCTGCGTAAGCTCCGTGCGGCGAAGGAATCTGCTATCGCTAATCAGGATTTCGAGCGCGCGGCATCGGTGCGCGATGAAGAGGAAAAGCTCCAGAAGAAGCGCGGCGAAGCCCAGAAGAACTGGGAAGAAAAATCAGCCAAGGTCATGAACGAGGTGTCGGTCGAAGATGTGGCCGATATCGTATCCATGACCACGGGTGTGCCGGTATCCAATCTGACCGAGGCGGAGACCGAAAAGCTGCTGCGTATGGAGTCGGTATTGCATGAGCGCGTTATCGGCCAGGATGAAGCGGTTACGGCGTTGTCGAAGGCCATTCGCCGCAGTCGTTCGGGTCTGAAAGACCCCAAGCGTCCGGCAGGCTCGTTCATCTTCCTGGGTCCTTCGGGCGTGGGTAAGACCGAGCTTTCGAAGACGCTGGCAGAGTTCCTATTCAATTCCGAAGATGCGCTTTTGTCCTTCGATATGTCGGAATACATGGAAAAGCATTCGGTGTCGCGTTTGGTCGGTTCGCCTCCGGGATACGTGGGCTACGATGAGGGTGGTCAGTTGACCAAGGCAGTGCGTCAGCGCCCTTATTCGGTAGTGCTGTTCGACGAGATCGAAAAGGCGCATCCCGATGTCTTCAACATCCTGCTTCAGATCCTGGAAGAGGGTCGCTTGACGGATTCTCAGGGTCGCGTTGTCGACTTCCGCAACACGGTCATCATCATGACCTCGAACGTCGGTGCACGCGAGATCACCACCAGCGCGCCGCTCGGCTTCTCGTCGGCGCAGAACGGCGGCATGGATGATAAGGAAATCAAGTCGCGCGTTATGAGCGAAGTTAAGAAGCTCTTCCGCCCTGAGTTCCTGAATCGTATCGACGAGATCATCGTGTTCAAGTCGCTCACCGAAGACGAGATCGTCCGCATCGTCGATCTGATGGTCGCCGAGTTGCGCGATCGTTTGATCGAGCAGAACATGACCATCAACCTGACGCCGGAAGCGAGCCGTTTCATTGCCAAGGAAGGCACGGACCTGTCGTTCGGTGCTCGTCCACTGCGTCGTGCTATCCAGCGCCTGATCGAGGATCCTCTTTCGGAAGAGATCTTGGAAGGCAAATGGACCAGTGGTTCGGTCATCGAGGCGGATCTTGAGGGCGACCATTTGGTCTTTACGCCGGGAACTGGTTCTATACCAGCACCGCGCAAGCGTGATACCATAGCTGCGGAGGCAGAGTTACTTCTTGCGGGGTACGATTTAGGACATGCGGGACTTTCGTCTCGCGGGGGATCGTCTTCGGGAGGTCAAGCAGCCGACTAGGCGGTAGGCGCGCTTTGCAGGAACGCTTTGCGCGCGCGGTGTACAGGAGTTTCTGTATGAATGACAAGACAATCGATCCCGTATACGTTCCATCAGCGCTCAGGCATGCGATGGCAATGATAGATGACGTGAATTTCGATGCCCTCAAGGCGGAACCCCGCCTTGAGGGTGTTGTTGATAAGAATCCCAAAACGGCTGCCATCATCTTGGCTGGCGGCAGTGGCGAGCGTTTTGGTCGTGAGGGCGGTAAGCAGCTGGTCGAGATCGCGGGAAAGCCCATTCTCACTCGTTCTGCCGAAGTGTTCGATGCGGTAGGCGACGTGGGCTTGATCGTTATCGTGTGCCCGGAGGAGCGCCAGCGGGAGTATCTGGAGAAGGCCATCGATCCTTTTCCGTTCGTGACTCCTATCGTGATGGCGCCCGCAGGCTCCATCCGTCAGGAATCGGCATTTTCGGGTTTGGAGCTCGTGCCAGAGAACTACGAGTTCGTCATGTTGCATGATGGCGCGCGCCCCTTGGTGACCAAGGAGCTTATCGAACACACCATCAATACCGTGAAGGGCAATATCGATTGCGATGGAGCGGTAGTGGGGCATCCTTCCATCGATACGCTCAAAGTGGTCGAGAACGGAGTCATCGTAGGTACGCCCGATCGCTCCGTTTTCTGGAACGCTCAGACCCCGCAGATCTTCCGTGCGGGTATTTATCGTCGTGCGCACGCTTCGGCGCTATCCGATGGCTTCGTGGGCACGGATGATTCTTCGCTTATAGAGCGCTTAGGTGGTCGCGTATTGGTGGTCGAAGGTAAGCGCGACAACATTAAGCTAACTGTTCCGGAGGATTTCCTGTTGATGTCCGCCGCCGTCCGTGCTGCGTTCGAAGAACGCCGAGAGGACTAGTATTCATGGAAGCTCAAACAACCCGACCAGAGGCCGCTGCGAACGATCCTGCATTCATGATGCGGGTCGGATTAGGCTACGACGTTCATGCGTTCGCACCTGATCGGAAGCTCATCTTGGGTGGGGTCGACGTTCCTCACCACCAGGGGCTTGCGGGGCATTCTGACGCGGATGTACTTGCCCATGCGGTCTCCGATGCGCTGTTGGGCGCTATTCGCGGTGGCGATATCGGCAAATTGTTCCCCGATACCGATCCGGCTTATAAAGGCGCGGATTCTTTGAGGCTTTTAGCCGAAGTGGCGAAGTTGGTGCGCTCTTCAGGGTTCGATATCGTTGATATCGATTGCGTTATCGCAGCGCAAGCCCCCAAGCTCTCTCCGTATCGCGATGAAATGCGGGCCAATTTGGCTGCTGCATGCGGTATCGCGTTAGAGAGCATCGGGGTCAAGGCCACCACTACAGAACACCTTGGCTTCGAAGGGCGTGAAGAGGGTATTTCGGCCCAGGCGGTAGCGCTCGTACGTCGATGTTGTTCTTAGGCGCAGAGCCTTCTTCGAAGTTGCGCTGGTCAGGTGACGGAACTGACCGATGAACAAGCCGATCCGTGATGGGTGTGACTCGGCGGTGAAGCCCATTTTCTGTTATGTATATAAGGTGATCAACGGCGGGATATGTTGCACTCGCCTGTATTGAAGGAGATACCATGATCCGAATCTATGACACTATGGCTCGCGAAAAGCGTGAATTCGTGCCACGTGAAGACGGCAAAGTGAGCATGTATGTGTGTGGACCAACGGTGTACAACTATATCCATATCGGCAATGCGCGCACGTTCATCTCCTTCGACACAATTCGCCGTTATTTGCTGTGGCGTGGCTTCGAGGTGACCTTCGTTCAGAACATCACCGACGTTGACGATAAGATCATCGCCAAATCACTCGAAGAAGAGCGTTCGGCATCGGAAGTGGCTGCCGAATATGCGCAGGCCTTCATTGATGACATGCGTGCGGCCGGCGTGCTCGATCCCGATATTCGCCCCCGTGCGACCGAGGAGATCGATGCCATGATCGCGCTGGTGGAAAAGCTCATCGAGGGTGGGCACGCCTATGCCGTAGAAGGCGATGTGTACTTCGCGGTGCGTTCGTATGAGAAGTACGGACAGTTGTCGAATCGCAATATCGACGAAATGGAATCAGGCCATCGCGAATTGCGCGCCGATGGGCAGGGCCTCGAGGATCGCAAACGCGATCCGCTTGATTTCGCGCTGTGGAAGGCCGCAAAGCCCGGCGAGCCCTCATGGGATTCGCCTTGGGGCAAGGGCCGTCCTGGCTGGCACATCGAGTGCTCGGCTATGTCTGAGAAGTATCTGGGGCTGCCTTTCGATATCCACGGCGGCGGCGCGGACCTTGCGTTCCCGCATCACGAGAACGAACGCGCGCAATCTGAAGCTGCGTGCGGATGCACGTTCGCGAACTATTGGATCCATGGCGGCATGCTGCAGATCAATTCCGAGAAGATGTCCAAATCGCTTGGTAACTTCCTATTGCTGCGCGATGTGCTGAAGACGACCGATCCTCGCGTGCTGCGCATGCTCATGCTGCAAACGCATTATCGCAGCCCGCTCGATTTCTCCGATGAGCGCCTGCATGAATCCGAGGCGGCATTGACGCGCTTGTCCAACTTCGTGAAGAACACCGAATGGCTGTGCGCAAATCCGACCGATGAGCCATCGCCGTTCGATGCCGAGGAATATGCCGCGGCCATTGGATCTATGCGCAGCGCGTTCGCCGAAGCAATGGATGACGATTTCAATACCGCCGGTGCTCTGGGCGCGATCTTCGCATTCGTAACTGAAGCGAATTCCTGCCTTGCTGATACGTGCGTATGCTGCCGTAACGCTGAAGCGGTAGCTGCGGGTGCTCAGGCGGTTGTCGAGCTGTTGTCGGTGTTAGGTATCGATCTGAATGCCGCCTCCTGCGATAACGGGGATGATTGCGCAGCTGCGGTCACTGCTTTGGCGGCTTCGTTGGCGGGGTATGAGGGCAGCGATGGCGAAGAGGCCATTCAGGTGCTTTTGGATCGTCGTGCACAGGCGCGCAAGGAAAAGGACTTCGCGTTGGCAGATCAGGTGCGCGATAGCCTGGCGGATCTGGGCTTCGTTATCGAGGACACGCCGCAGGGCGCTCGCGTAAGTCGCGCGTAGCCGGCCGCGCGACCGAAGTTCGCGCGAATGCCATATACAGATAAATAGTGAATGAATAGCAGAACATGTTCATTCCCTGCAGATCTGGCGGGGTGTATCTGCTATTCTTTGCTTTCAAGAGAATATTCTAGGAGGGTGTTCTCGTATGTTGAACCAAGGAGGAGATCGCGAATGATCAGGCGAAATGAATATGTATCCGTCCATGATACGCGAGCACAGGTCACCCGTGAAAAGCTTCTCAAGGCTGCGATCAAACTGGTCAATCGTGATGGCATGAAGCAGCTCACCGTTCGTAATATTTGCGATGAAGCAGGTCTTTCGACGGGCAGTTTCTACAACCTGTTCAGTGGCAAAGAAGACCTGATTTCGTATTACCTGAAGTATGCGTTCACCCCGTATCGCGAAAAGGCGCTCGAGGAAAGCGAAAAGTACAATCCGGTCGAGCGCTGCTTGGTCATCTATCGGGCTTATGTTCGATACTGTAAGGACATGGGAATCGAATTCGTATCCGGCCTGTATTCGTCGAACCATAATCCGTTCTTCGATTTCATGCATCGTGACACGCAGGACGATTTCATTATCGCTACGGTGCGCGTCTATATTGAAGAAGCGAAAGAACTCGGCTTGATCCGTGAAGATGTTGAAACCGATGAAGTATTGCTGCGCATTGCGGCGGCATCGACGGGGCTTTTGTTCTACTGGTGCGTGTTCGACGGCAAAATCGATGTTGATTATGAAGTGAATGACGCCATTGAGGGTTATCTGCGTTCGATCGCGGTCGATCCGAAAACGGTCATCGGGCTCGAGCCGCTTGAATCGAAAGGTGCGTTCCTTTCGTAAGGTCACCTTCGGCAGCGCTATCAGGGGTGGGCGAAAATGCCGTTCTGCGAGCGCGAAAAACCTGGTCGTACGGGCAATATAGTGATAAGGTATACCTATAAGCAAGCGCTTATTTGGGAAGGCGCTTGAAGCGCTTGTCGCTTTAGTCAAGGAGGGGTAATCATGGTATTCAAGAATGTTGTTGTTGCTTACGACGGATCCGATCATGCACTCGCTGCAGTAAAGAAGGCAACGGAAGTAGTTAAGGATGATGCGGACGCTAAGCTCAGCGTTGTGTTCGTTACTACGCATCCAAATGCTCAGTTGCCCGCGAACTTCAACAGCGCTTCGTTCGATCCTCAGCAGTATCTGCTTTCGGTCGAAGACATCATGGATCTGTACAACAAGACCATTGAGGAAGAAACCGAAAAGGTCAAGGAAGGCATCGGCTCCGCTATCGATGAATTGGGCGATCGCGCTGCCATCGAAGTCATCCCCGGCTACACTCCTGCTGCGGACATTCTTTCGTTCGCTGACAAGGTAGAAGCTGACCTTATCGTAATGGGCTCTCGTGGCCTGGGCGCCATCCGTGGCGTGTTGGGTAGCGTAAGCTACGCAGTTCTGCGTGAAGCTCCCATGCCAGTTCTCGTTATCAAGTAAGGACGTTCGCTCTTTGCTGAACGGGAATAACCACTCAAACGAAATGCGCCGGTCGAGTGACCGGCGCATTTTTTTTTGATTTATAGCGGGCCCTCGCGATCGAGGACGTTTGCCCTGGGCGCTTATTTAACAGTGAGCACAGGGATATCGACCGAACGCAGAACTCCAGAGCTTACGCTGCCGAGGATCCCGCGAATGGCACCTAGACCACGACGACCCATGACGATCAGGTCGCAATCGTTCGTGGTGCTGTATTCGACGATGCCCTGGACCGGGGAAGGGTGCGCGATAGCGTTGTAGCTCACCTGTCCTTCGGGAAGGTCGGTGAACAGGCCCTGCACATCACTGATCATGGTTTCACGCAAGCGCTTGAGGGAATCATCGTAGAGCGCTTCGTAATCCTGATAATCGATGAAGGTAGGTATCGACCCCAGCACGGGATCGCTTTCGGAAATGGTGGGCGCAACGCTCATGGGTACCACATTAAGGACGGTAATGGTGCTGTCGCTTCCCATTACGAGTTTTTTAGCGGCCTCAAGAGCTCGGACCGCATGCTCTGATCCGTCATACGGAACCAAGATGTTTTTGTACTCCATGGAATTCCCCTCTCAGTATGGTACGGATTCATCGTATCACGCCACGTGAGTATTTCAGGCATTGATAAGGCGGTTTATGCGGTGCCTGAGTTTTTATAGAGGGATGCAGTGCTTTTTGATGACATCAAGAAGCAGATCGATGTGATCGACGCGGGAATTGAGGGCCGGGACATAGGTGACGTCAGCTTCGGTTCCTTGGTTCTGGCAGAGCTGTTCGAAATAGGCTTTCATCACATGGTCGATGTCGTAGAGCGATTCAAGGCAATCGGAAGCAAAGCCAGGAGTCAGTAAGGCAACGCGTCGGACGCCTTCGTCGGCCCATTGGGAAAGTACGGTTTTGGGGTGAGGGGCCGCCCAGGCACGTGAGTCTTCGAAGCGGGAATGGTAGGCGATGGCCCAATCATCGGCGGGAACACCGAGGAGCGTGGCAACGTGCGAAAGAGCATGCTGCGCCTCGTCGATATACGTATCACCAGCTTCAACATCGTTGAGCGGGATCGAATGCAGCGAAAACAGCAGTTTGCTTCCTGGTTGCCATTCCCAGATATCGGAAATAGAACGAGCGATCGCCGTCCAATACAGGGGGTTGTCCGAATAGCCCTCTATTACGTGAGCGGAAGGCTCTTCTGGCTTCGGCGAAGCGAACAAGGTGCGGAACTCGGGCTGAGAAAGCACGGTAAAAAAGCGCTCTTTGCAGCTGCCGACCGTACAGGTGGCTGTTTGGGGGAACAGAGGGAAGGCAACAACACGGTCGCATCCTGCTTCGTGAAGGCTTCGCAGCGCATCTTCAATGGAGGGCTTGCCGTAACGCATGCCGACTTTGGCAGTGAAAGGAAGGTCCTCTTCAGCGAAGCGCGCATTAAGCGCATCGCGCTGTTTGTAGGTTTCCACAAGGAGAGGGGCTCCCTCTTCGGTCCAAATGGAACGATAGCGTGGCGCGGTCTTCTTGGGGCGCGTTCGGGCTATGATCCCGTGCAGGATAGGAAGCCAAATGGCATGGGGGACCCGTACGATGTTCTTGTCGGAAAGGAATTCGACAAGGTACGGACGAATGTCGCGGGGATCGGGAGAAGCGGGGACCCCTGTGTTCATGAGTACGATGCCGGTCTTGTTCGTTGTTGATTTCATATAAGCGACTATAGCGAAAGATCTGCTCGGAACGTTAGAGAGCCCTAACTTTTCGGAAGGCGGGAATCTCGATATACTCAGAGGCAACGTAAAACACACAAGGAGTCTTGCTAATGGCCTTTCTGTTCGGCTGCGAAAATGTTCATCTTGAGTACCCGACGAAAACCATCTTCGAATCGGTGTCGCTTGGTGTAAGCGATGGTGACTGCATTGGGATAGTCGGTCGCAACGGAGATGGAAAAACATCGCTGTTGGGTTTGTTCGAAGGCACTATCGAGCCAGATGAGGGACGCGTGGTGCGCACAAGCGGTGTGCGATTCGTTTCGTTGGACCAAACGGATTCGTTGCAAGATGAGAAGACCATCGGTTGGAACGTGGTGGGCGATACGCCCGAATATGAATGGGCATCAGACGCGCGCATTCGTCAGGTTATTGAAGGACTGATCGGCGATCTGGCGTGGGATGCGCCCGTGAGCACGCTTTCGGGTGGTCAGCGCCGTCGCGTTGATTTGGCGCGGGTTCTGGTCACCGATGCTGATGTACTTTTGCTTGACGAGCCGACGAATCACCTGGATGTGGCTGCGATCGATTGGCTGGCGAAGCACTTGCGCAAGCGTTTTTCGCGCAAAGACGGGGCGCTCGTTGTGGTGACTCATGATCGTTGGTTCCTGGATGAAGTGTGCGAACACATGTGGGAAGTGCACGATGGTCTGGTCGAATCCTTCGAGGGAGGGTATTCGGCGTACATCTTGCAGCGCGTCGAGCGTCAGCGCCAAGCCGAACTGGCAGAGCAGAAGCGACAGAACCTCATGCGCCGTGAACTTGCGTGGCTTTCGCGTGGGGCGCGGGCGCGATCGAGCAAGCCGCGTTTTCATGTGGAGACGGCCCGTGCGCTTATTGCTGAAGAGCCGCCTTTGCGTAATTCGGTCGAATTGAAGCGTGCGGCTATTTCCCGATTGGGAAAACAATGCGTCAACGTTGAAGATGTGAGCTTCTCGTACGGGGATCGCACGATCATCGATGATGCCACCTGGCTCATTGGTCCTGGTGATCGCTACGGTCTGCTCGGTGTGAACGGGGCGGGCAAGTCCACTCTTCTCGACATCGTGCAGGGAAAGCTGCTGCCTCAGACAGGGCGCGTCAAGATAGGAAAGACGGTCAAGTTCGCCTACCTCTCCCAGAAGTTGGAAGAGCTGAACAAGCTGGGTTCGGATCGTGTGCGCGAAGTGCTGTCTCGCTACAAAACACGCTATATGATCGATGGTAAGGAGGTGAGCCCAGCGCAGCTGCTTGAATCGCTGGGATTCACTTCGGCTCATTTGTCCATGCCGGTCAATACGCTTTCGGGTGGCCAAAAGCGCCGTTTGCAACTGATGCTCATTCTACTTGATTCGCCCAATGTGCTTATCTTGGACGAACCGAGCAACGACCTTGATACCGATATGCTGGTCGCGGTCGAGAACCTGCTCGACACGTGGCCGGGCACGCTTATCCTGGTGAGCCATGATCGCTATCTTATGGAACGAGTGACGGACGATCAGTTCGCGCTCATTGACGGCAAGGTGACCCATGTGCCTCGCGGCGTCGAAGAATACCTGGAGCTGTTGGGCGCATCGGGTGGCGCTGCTTCAGGGCAGGGGAGCAAGGGTATTGGTAGTGCATCGGGTAAGGCGTCTGCGGCTGGTGCGCACACTTCAGAGTCCGGTCGTGATTCGGCCAACCCGGCTCTCTCGGCGGCCGAAGCGCGCGATATTCGCAAAAAGGTGCAATCCCTTGAGCGCAAGATGCATACGGCGCAAGGTAAGGTGGAAAAAGCGCAAGGAGCTTTGCTTGAGGTGGATCCTTACGACTATCAAGCGCTTGGCGAAGCGCAGGCTCAGGTGCAGGAGGCTCAGGAGCGCTTGGCGGAACTTGAAGAGGAATGGCTCGAAACCGCGGCGCTTCTCGAAGGGTAGCGTGGCATATTCGGCATAAAGAAATCCGCTTTACGGTGACGTTCTCTTTCTTATTGGGGTGGCATGCAGTAAAGTTGTGAGCTATGCGAGGAAATGGATGATCATTGCATGCGGGGAATGCGGTAAAGGATGCCGCGTCGTGCGCGATGTCGTCCATGCATCCAGAAAGGGCACCATGGAGACCAATACACGTATCTCGGGAGCGACAAGGCTGATTGGCGTGATCGGATCGACTCTAGAATATTCGAGCTCGCCAGAGATCCACAACGCATCGTTCGAAAAGCTCGGTTGTGATTTCGCCTACGTTCCTCTTGATGTGGATGAGAACGATCTCGAGACGGCCGTACGCGGTTTAGAGGCGCTGGGCTTTTTGGGGTATAACGTCGCGGCTCCCCATAAAAAGCGTATTGCGCCGTATCTTAATGAAGTATCTCAGGTGGCTGACATCATGGGCGCGGTTAATACCGTCGTCATTCAGGATGGACGTTCGCTGGGCGATAACGCCGATGGCGCTGCATTCATGCGTGAACTGGTCATGAACGGCATCAATATTCTGGGCAAGAAGATCACGGTGCTCGGCGTGGGTGGAGCTGCGTCTGCAGTCATCGTGCGCGCGGCTTTGGATGGCGTTGCGCAGATCGACGTATTCAATCGTGATGACTCATATGTAGCAGGCGGGAAAGAGCTCATCGAACGTTTGGGTGAGCATTCGTCCTGTGAAGTGACGTTGTATGATCTGGCTGACGAAGAGCAGCTGAAGGCTTCTATTCGCGAGTCGGTTCTGCTGCTGAACGCTACGTACGTGGGATCCCCTGAAGTGCCGGGGTGCTTGGTGGATGAATCCATGATGACGCCCGATCTGATCGTGGCGGACATGGTATATGCGCCACGCGAAACCGAACTGCTTGCGCGTGCGAAGGCGAACGGCAACAAGACGCTCGATGGAGTGGGCGTTTTCCTGCAGCAGGCCGCCATTGGCGAGCGTTTATGGGTGGGTCGCGAAATGCCCATCGAATACATTCACGATCGGTTCTTCGCGCAAGAATAGAACAAGGGCGTTGTCATGCTGCTATGACAACGCCCTTGAGATATATAAGTGGCGGAGGAAGTAGGATTCGAACCCACGGTACCTCTCGGTACAACGGTTTTCAAGACCGCCGCATTCAACCGCTCTGCCATTCCTCCATTTCGGCACGGACAAGGATAGCATATTTCGACACGGTTCGTGTGCGAAGTTAGTGAGATCGATATATATGACCAACAGATATTGCACAGACCCCACGGGCGGTTGCATCGAGCGGGATGAGGCCGACCTTAGCGCAGCTGATGATGCGTTCATGGATGAAGCGCTCGAGCAGGCGCGCATCGCCGCGTCGCTTGATGAAGTTCCCATAGGGGCGGTAGTGGTATACGAAGGGCGAGTGATCGCGCGGGGCTACAATCGCCGCGAGACCGATAACGATCCGGCTGGTCATGCAGAATTTATCGCGCTCAAACAGGCGGCGGAGGTGCTGGGTGTTTGGCGCCTTTCGGGATGTACGGTGTATGTCACGCTCGAGCCGTGCCTTATGTGCGCGGGGCTCATGTATCAAGCGCGCATCGATCGTTGCGTGTATGGCGCGAAAGATCCTAAAGCGGGCGCGGTGGGATCGTTGTATCAGGTCCATAGTGATGAACGCTTGAACCACGTATTCGAGGTCACTGAAGGGGTTCGCGCTGAAGAATCGGCGGAGATGCTCCGGAGCTTTTTTCGCGAAAAACGAACCCGTAACAAAGCGCGCAAATCAAAGGAAACGGTATAAGAATTACGAATGAACGGTTCGCTGTTCTGCGTTCTGGATGAAAGGGATCCTTGTGAAAAATCTGGTGAAGCTCGTTGCTCCAGCAAAGGTGAATTTGGTGCTCGCGGTGGGCGGCGTGCGTGAAGATGGGTTTCATGAAGTACATACGGTCATGCAGGCGCTTGCCTTACATGACGTTCTCATCATGCGCCGTTTTGAAGAAGAGGATGGCGATCAAGGGCTTGAGATAGTGCTCAAGTGCGAAATGTCGGGTGATATCGACGAGATAGATGTTCCGACCGAAGAGAACATCGCGTATCGTGCGGTGCGCGAACTGGCACAGGAGCTAGGGCGCGACGCTAACGAGACCATCCACATGATGCTTTCGAAGGTCATTCCCGCACAGGCGGGCTTAGGTGGCGGTTCTTCGGATGCGGCGGCGGCGCTCTTGGGTGCTGCGACGCTTTGGGGAATCGAAGCTGACGACGAACGTCTTGAGACGGTCGCTTCGCGCCTTGGTGCCGATGTGGCCTTTTTCTTGAGGGGCGGGTGTTCTTACTTGTCGGGCAAGGGGGATGTGTTCGAATCGTCACTTGTGCCCCGTAAGGGTTTTGCGATGCTCGTTCGCCCTCAGGCGGGGGTTTCGACCGCTGAGGCATATGCGGCGTTCGATAAGAACCCGCAGCTTCCCACTGCAGAATATGTGGCGAAACTCGCTCAGTGCACTGATGCTGCCGATCTTGAGCCATGGAACAATTTGACCGATGCAGCATGCAACGTGACCCCCGAGGTGGCCGAAGTGCTTTCTTGGGCGCGCGATATGCCGCAGGCGCAACAGGTGTTCTTGTGCGGCAGTGGATCGGCGGTGTGCATAACGTGCGATTCGTATGATGACGCGCAGGTCTGTTCGCTCGAGGCCACCAAGCGCGATTGGTGGGCGCGCATTACGTCGTTCTCTCCCGTGGGCGCTGCGGTGGTCAGCGCATATTAATTGAAGGTTCAGCTACCGGTTGCGGTACTCGGCCGCGTTCAGCCCTAAGCTGCAATTTCGCATTTTCGGGGGTCCCTTGGTCAGAAATGCATGTTTCGACCGTGTCGCGAGGTTGAGCTGGTGCGAAATGACGTTCAAATGCCCTACATGTGGTCAGAAATGCAAGTTTCGAGCGGATTTTGGCCCGAAATCATTCGGGGGTCTCCGTCGAAACTTCTTTTTTTGACCAAGCGCCCCCGAAATCCTGCAAAAAGCAGTTTGTATCCCGAGTGTGCTCTGTGGGGGTAAAGTGCCAGCAGAGCGGGAATGCCGTTGGGTTGTTTGGGTAGCTAGGCGGGAGCTGTTCAGGTGGCAAGGTTGGATCCCGTTGGGCTGTTCGAGTGGCAAGGCTGAAGGATGGCAGGTTGCTAGGCGGCAAGGCTGAAACAGTGATGGGTCCTGCGAGGCAGTGAATCCGATTTGGCGTTGGGTCGTCAGGTGGCAAGGACGATTCGATAGTGGGTCGTCTGACGATGAGATAGAGGTGGCGGTGGGCCGTCTGGGTGCGATGACGACCGGTCTGGGTGTGACGACGACTCTCCGGGCGTAACGATGGATCACCTGAGCGAGACAACGAATCGTTTGACAGTGGATAATGTCGAAGTAAGATGTCCAAAAGGCGGAAGGGGAAATGTTCATGTTGCTGAATGCGCTTATCGTTGGCTGCGGCGGGTTCATCGGTGCGGCGCTTCGCTACGTTTGCGCGGAGCTGCTCTCGGTATTTTCAACAGGAGCGTTTCCATTGGCGACCTTTGCGATCAACTTTGTGGGGTCGTTCTTGATCGGGGTAGGGTCGATCGCGTTGCCTGCGTTGTTCCCCGACAACAAGATGCCGCTGTTGTTCGCTACTACGGGCGTCCTGGGTGGGTTCACCACGTTCTCGACATTCAGTCTGGAAACGTTCGGCTTACTCGAGGAATCGCGCTATGCCATGGCAGGCGTCTACGCATTGGGTTCGGTCGTCGTATGTGTGTTGGGTGTATGTGCTGGTCGTTTGATTGCGAGGGGTATGGTAGGCCAGTCATAAAAAAGTCCCAACCAGTAACGGTTAGGACTTTCGAGATTTAAAGTGGCGGAGAGCTGGGGATTCGAACCCTTTTGCTTTTAGCCTCTCACCTGCACAAATGAGTTAATCGCTTGCATTTGATTGCATCTTGCGAGTTTAGCAATGGTCGTTGAGCCACTTTTGCCATGCCTTGGCGGTGTTCTGACCAAGGATTCCATCGGCTGACACCCCAAGGAACGCCTGCATTGCCTTGATAGTCTTCGGACCCAGGAAACCGTCAGCCTTAACACCAAACAAAATCTGCATAGCTGCAACCAAATTGGAGCCATTGCCACCGTTGTAGTTAATTGCGTGGGAATCGATTCGAGGGAAGTACTTCTTGAGCGATGCGTCCTGATTGCTCATTACACCGTCAACAGGCGTGCCAAAGTATCGCTGCGCCTTCTTGTTGGTGTTGAGTCCAATCCAGCCATCAACAGCCACATCACCAGAACCACCATCGGATGAAGTCGCAGAATCACTAGTTCCGGTATTTGCAATTTCGCTAAATGGGAAGTTATTACCAGGACAATCGGTAGATCCTACATCTTTATGACGCTTCACGGTGGAAATCCCGTACTTGTTCTTAAGATAAGACACGAGCTCCGCACCTGCTTTGCGCTGCGTTTCCCCCATCGTTTCAGTCATGAAGTCACCCTCGAAGCAAATTCCGAGAGAATCAGAATTGGCTCCGGATGCGTGCGCTCCTACCTTATTTTCAGGACGCAGGCGGTAAATGCTACCATCCTTGCGAACCAGGAAATGATAACCAGCACCAGACCATCCGTTATTAAGATGCCACTGGTGAATCTGCTGTGCTGTACAAGACTTAGCAGCGGCATGATGCAATATAATTCGAGTAGTGCTGGAACGGTTAGACATCCCCTTAAAAGACAGATTAGTTTCAATGATGTTTACTGACATTATTCCTCGCTTTCCTGAGCTGCCTGCTCTGCTTTCAGCTCTTCAGCATCGACCATGGTTTCGGCATTTTCGCCTTCAATGATTTCTTCGTCCATTAGTCCTCCTTTGGCTTGTCGTATGTCAGTGCCTGGACGCTGTCGGATAAACCTTTGGTGGTTGGGTCTGCAGTAACGCCTAATACGCCAAGAACGGCAAAGATGCCCGTAATAAGGGCAGTTGCGGCATCGGTATATTGGCCTACATCGACCTGAACGCCAAAGAGCGCGGCAATACCGACGATGGTTGCGCCAACAACACCGACAAGCCCGATCCAGAATTCCTTTGACTTCATGCGAACTTTCCAGTTGATCATTCTTCCTCCTTACACATGAACCGATTGGACCAACGCAAGGACAACTAATGCGATAACCGCCGTACCAATGGCTCCGCCGATGGCTGCGAGGGCCGCGTCCTTGATACGTTTAGCATCGTTTGCAGGCTGGTCCTCCAATGCGGCGATGCGATCGTCTTGGTGAGCGAGTGCTTTTTCGTTCTGCTCAATGAGGGACTGCATTTGCGCCTGAATATCCACTAGTCGCTGAATCGCGATGCGGATTTCGAACTGATCCTCGCGCTGCTTGTCGATATCGGCGCTGTGCGACTTAAGTCGTTCGTCGTGCACCTTGATTGCGCGAGCGTGCTCTTTGTGGTCCTGGCAGAATTCGTATGGCATCGTCGTCCTTTCGTCCTGTCGATTATTTCGCGTATGTCGCTTTGGGGAATCTGGTCGCATTTGCGTTATTTGAGTCGGGAGGAATCGCCATGAACATCGCTGAAATCGTTAATGACCACTATCTGCCAGAGAAGAAATTGCGTCGTCGCGCCAATACCGTAGAAGGGTATGAAAGTGCCTTTCGGTGTCACGTTCTTCCGCGTTGGGGAGGGTTCGAAATAAGCGAGATTGATCGCGATGAGATCCAGGAATGGGTCGATGGCTTTGAGCGTCCAGGTGCTGGGTGGAAGGCATACAAAACATTACGGCAGGTGATTCGCTGGGCAATAAGGAAGTTTAAAATGCTTGTCATTGATCCAACTATAGGAATCGAAAAGCCACGCACCGCGCCGTACTTCCCGCAGGTGCTCACAGCCACGGCGCTACGGAAGCGAATCGACGGTTTTAAGGACCACGAGCACGAGGCTACATGGATCATCCAAGCGGCGCTCGGGTTACGTCCTGGGGAGAATTACGCGCTTGACTGGCGCGATATCAACATGTCCACAGGCGTAGTCAAGATACATAAGACGCTGCAGCAGTTTCGCGGCGGGATGAAGCTGTACCTACCCAAAACGCCAAAAGGCTGGCGTGACCTGATCCTGCCAAAATGGGCCTTTGAGCGGCTGCGCGAGATATGGCGTGCCCTGGGACGGCCTAAGGGGCGAATCATCGGCGAACTTAGCCCCTCCGCTATTGCGGGGCGGATAAAACGGTATGCCGAAAAGCTGAAACTACCAAAAATTACGATGGAGAACACGCGCCACACGTGGGGGACGTTGGCCGTCGAATCGGGCGGCGATATTGCGACGATCGCCATGATGATGGGCCACAGTGACATCACAACTACGTACAGGTACTACCTGCGGCTTAATACGCGGGCGATGCGAAGGCTGCAGCGGAAGCTAGGCTGCGTCATGACGAAATAAAGGAGATAGCATTCTATATCCCGCTTTGTTGTGGAGAGCGGCGAAAGCGGAGTGTGGAGCTACCGCATCTGGGATGATGGTACGGCTGAGCTGTGGGGCGTTGTAGCGAGCGGAAAAAACACATTATCGTCTGGGCAGGCTAAGGACGTTGCTGAGGTTGATTTCCCGTTCGAGTTCGAAACCGTGCCAGTCTGCGTACTTGGAGGAAATCCGTACAATTTGACTTATTACGCGTACCCAAGAACAACAAAAGTAGGCGTCGGAATTCGGTGCTTTGGGTCCGAAAACAATGAATACAATATAAGAGCCTATGTTGTAGGCACGAAAGCGTAGCATTCTATATCCCATCAGGTTTTCGAAATCGCTAAACCTGATCTTGCGGCTAACGCAACCTACAATCTTGAGGGTCAAAAATGGCCTACTCCATTTAAGGAGGTATGGGGTGCTTGGGTGCAGGCAACAAATGCAAGATGCCAGGCTGAGCTGCGGAACGTCACCACCGAGGGCTTTGACGTTGGACTTAGGAATCTAACAAATGTTGCCGCATCGTTTGAAAACGAGCGGGTCACAGTACACGGCCTAGGTCTCGCGTAGTTTTCTATATCCCGCGCTGATGGAACAACTGGCGGCGCGAACGTCGGTGCTAATGCATATCGAAAAATATCAGTGCCTATTGCCGGAACGGTAATAGCGATAAAGTCCATCACGATCAGCAACTCAAGCGTTGTCTTGCAGAGCTTCGACGTGACCGAGGATGGCTATGTCGACGTAACTGTACGAAATCTCACTGGATCTAACGTGCAAACGAGTGTCACCGTTAAGGCGCTGGTATGTGACTGATTAAATCCCCACCGTCGAGCGCCTGACATATTGCACGATCAAGCTACCAGTTCCAGCGGATGCAACGTCGTTGTTGTTAAACATGCGTACAAGCGTTGTGTGGTCGTCCGCAGCCTCAAACGGATTGCTGATAATCCAGCGCGATCCATTTGTAAACGTGCCTAAAAAGACCGCGCTAATCGCAATGTAGCCGTCGATGGTTGGCACCCTGTTGTAAGATGCCGTGTTTTTAGCAACGGATCCAGTGCTCACCGAAACGATTTCGTAGAGCTGGGATATAGAATCCCGGAACTCGCTTTCGCTCATCCATACTTCGAACTGTGCCACCGGTTCGCCAACGCTAAGCCCGGTATGCAAGATGGCATACAAGGGTTGCTCCGCCTCCGTGTCTGTGCCGTTCAAATCCCCATCGATGTAAGACGGGAGAACGGGTTCACCCTCGGTTTCGACGCCCTTGTAAACCTTCAGGGTCAGCACTTCGGAAGGATTCGTTTTGGCGTTCGCTACGACGAGGTCCCATCGGTTCATGCCGGGGGTGCCGTTTTCGATGACAACTTCCTCGTAGTTGTCTATGTTCCAATGGCGCCCCGATATCATGGCATCGCCGTCGAGGATTCGTAGCGTATTTGGATCGGTCATCGAGCCGGCCATTTTGTTGCCGGTCCCGAAGACGAAGTTCCCGCTGCCGACCGTGCCGGCGTTCCTGCGCGCATCGTCGGAACTATCGACGTGGTCCTCTTCTGCTGCTGCGGTGACGAAGTGCAGTGCCATTATTCTTCTCCTTTGTTCGCGCCGGACATGAATCCTGCGAGCATCTGATCAAAGCTCGATTTCATTTCCAGGTACTTCGAATAGCATTCTTTGCAAAGCCAATACTTCGATGTGCTCCCGTTGATATCCGTGTATTCGATCTGGTGCCAGTCGTTTTCTTTCACGTTCCCATCTTTTATGTATTCACGCACTTCTTTTCCGTCGAGGTGCGTTTCCGCTGGCCTGTCGCATATGTAGCGGGCGAACGTTCCTTCTTTTGACATTTAGGCCACCTCTGCTTTCGTCTTGGTTTCGATGACAAGCCTGTCTTTGCTTATGGTTGCGATCTTCTGCGCGATGGTCGTCGTTGCCGATACTCCGTGCTTGGTTGATCTGCCGCCGACTATATCGTCAATGTCGTACTTCGACCCATCGACGTCTTTTAAGGCGCAGCTGTTGAGCTTGCTTTGGTATTCCTTTAGCTTCTCGATCACTTCGTCCTGGAGCTTATCGTCTTCGGTGCTCGACAGTTCGTATATTTCGCCTTTGTGCTGCACCCCGAACAGCGTCTGTGTTGTGGAAACGTTTCCATTTGCGTCAGCATAGGCGTCGGCTCGCTTTCGGTCTTTCAGGTTCCCTTTTCCGAGTCCTACGAGGTGGTTCACGGGCCTGGTTCGCTTGATTTGGAAATCGACTGTATCGCCGTCGATGCCGTCGTCTATGTACTCTCCTCGCGGAACGGCCGACAGTATCGCTTTTCGCTCGCTTCCGCTGTATGCGATCGCGAGCTTGTATCCTTCACTGCGGAGCATCTCGCGAATAGCCGAATATGCGTCGCTGTAATAGATCTGGTAATCGCTTACGCTTGCGCCGCTTGATTGCTGGTCGGCCGTCATGCATGATGTCAGGTTCTGGCGGTTGATGATTTGCCCGAGCACTGCGTTCAGGTCGCCCGACACCACGTAGTAATCGCTGCCGGAATCCGGGCATATGGGCGATTCCTCCAGCAGGCCGTGCCATGTTCTGCCGGACACCTTGATGTAGGTCGTGGTCGTGTCGATGTCGACGTCATCCACGATGCCGCCGTACTCCGTTCCCTCGATCATCAGAAAGCAGTCTTGCTTGATTCCGATATCGGGCGACGTTTTCAACTCGAACGTGTTGTTCTCGCCGATCGTGAAGTCTCCTTCGGCCCATGGGAGCATGCCTTTTTCTTTCCCGTAGATGTCGGTGTAGATCACTCCCACCATGGCGAGCGCCTTTCCTCGTACATTTTCACTTCGATGTTTGGCGTTCCCGGCCAAGATACAAGGTTCTTGCCCACGGGGATCTCTGCGAAGACCATCGCTCCGCTTTCTCGTACTCCGCTTGAGAACACCGAGTTCTCTGCGCCTTCCGCCTCTTTCAGGACGATATCCTTTGTGCCGTATCCCCTGATGACTATCAGCTGTCCCTTTTCCGCCGTCTCGTTCACCTGGTATCTGTTCCCGCCGATGATGACGTATGGGGACACGCAGGGACCGGCGAAGCTGATGTCGCATTTCGCTGGGAGCTGGAAATTGTTCGAAAGGTTGGTGCTCGTCGTATTCGCCTTAAGGTAGTTGTGCGGGTAGTTGTAGGGGTAGTTGAGCCCTCCGATCGGCTTGGATACGTTCTGGGTGAGTGTGACCGTTTCTTCGCGGACCCACACGGGCGAATCCGTGACTATCGTGAGGTCGTATACCGCGAAATAGTCATGATTGTGCCAACGCGATATTTCCGCGGACGAGATCCAGCAGTCCATATAGGACCCTCCAGCATAGAGCCGCCCTTTGTTCGCGGTGTAGGTGTCGTAGCTGATAACATCTACGAATCGGTTGCGCTCCTCAATAGACCCATCCGCCATGTATGCGACTAGCGAGAACTCGCGAATTCCAGTAGTGAACGCGGTGATGGCGTTCCCTACCGATTCGTAATCCTGACTGATGTTGAAAATGTCCGTTTCCCCGAAATGCCACACAAGGCCCGCTCGGCGGTTCGCATCAGGCTCGGACTCTCCGCCGAACTCGACGGAATGCCCAAGCGAGTTAACGTATTTGATTTGCCTGATCACCTAGTACGATCCTTCCGTGTCCTTCACCAGTCGAGCGAACTCTCGTTCGTTCACGGTCAGTGTTCGCAGCGCATACTTCGCGAACAATGCCGGCAGCTCTTTCCTCAAAGCGCGGATCTCTGCGGCTGTTGCGGCATCGCTTTGCATGTTGCCTGCGATCGCTTCCGCGAAAGGCTGCATGTTCTTTCCGCGCAGCGGTACTACGGCTTCTGGCCCCGCTTCGCCAACGCCGATAATGCTTGCACTATTAAATACGCCACCTGTCGCATACCAATCGATTCCAAGGGTCGGGATGCTGCCCTTGAGCAGGTCGCCGACCTGCCATCCGCTGGGCGATATCGAGAAGTGCGGCATTGGGATGTGCGGCCATGAGATGCTGAAGTTGAAGAACCCCTTGATCGCATCGATGACGCCCTTTACGAGGTCGCGAGCCGCGTTCATCGGCGTTTCGATGGCTTGTTTGATGCCGTTCCAGACGCTCGTTACGGTGCTTTTGACAGCATTGAACACCCCCGAAATGGTGCTCGATATGCCGTTTACAACGCCCGATATCATGCCGGATATGCCCGACCAAACCGACGACGCAACGCTGGATATCGTTGTCCAGATCATGGCCCATGTAGTGCTTATGACATTGAGGATGCCCGATATGACCGTCCATATATTGGTGATGGCCGTCTGTATCGTGAGCACGATCGTGTTCCAAATGGTGCCGATGGTGGTGCCGAGGTTGGCGAAGAACGTCGCGATAGGGGTTACGACATTGGCGCCTATCCAGGCAACCACTGAACCGACCGCTGCGCAGATGGCGTTCCACAGGCCTATCCAAAAGTTCCTGAACTCTTCGGATGTGTTCCAGAGCGTGATGAAGATCGTGACGAGCGTTGCTATCGCCATGATTATGACGCCGACCGGATTCGCTGACATTGCCGCCCCTAGAGCGCGGAACGCACCAGAGGCCACACCGACAGCGGCGCTCAACACGGGCATGATATTGATGATGAGACCGATCATGCTAAGCACCGGGCCTATCGCCGCAACGATGCCGGCGATCACAAAGACCGCCTGCTGTGCTTGGGGGGATAGCGATGAGAGCCACGTACCGAACGACGATGCGACGTCTGCGACCATGGTGGCGATGTTCAGTAAAGGCTCACCGAACGGCTCAAGCGCCCCTTGTAGCTTCCGAATGGCTTCCTGCGATTTGGCACCGAAGCTATCCGATGCCGCGTCTCCTGCGGTCTGCGCCGCGCCTGATACGTCGCCGTAGGTGTCGGTTACGCCGGCGAGCGCGGTGATCATCCCCATAGCGTTGTCTTCGCCCAAACTCGACCACAGGTCAGATGCGATCTTTGCGCGGTCGGTTTCACTGGTCATCGTGGCCATTTCTCCGATGACCGCGTTGAGCACGTCCTGGGCGTTCGCCCCGCCGCTCTGATAGGCTGCGAATACCTCTTGGGTTCCCTGGCTGAACTTGTTGATGGATTCTTCCATTCGCCCATCGGAGAGCGATGTGAGGAACTCGTTCAGGAAGTCGCCTACCTTGTCCAGCTGATAGGCGCCGTTCGATGCACCGGCTTCGAGCAGGCTGAAGTACTGCGAAGCGGACATGCCTGCTTCGCCCCATCTTCCCGAGTATTCGGCCAGGTTGTCGCCGAGCTCGTCGGTGTAGTTCAGTCCGCGCTGCATGCCTGCGGTCATCAGGTCGGTCGCTTCGGTTGCTGACAGGCCGAAGCCCTCCATGAGCGCGTTTATACCGCGGATGCTTTCGTTGACGTCGGCTCCGAATACCTGGGAGAGCATGATAGCGTTCTGGGTTACGGTCTGCAGCCCTTGCTCGTCGATGTCGCGGATCGTTTCTTTTGTCTGGATCAGCGCATCGGTCACTTCGTCCAGCGATTGACCCCAGCCCGATTCGTATATGGCCGCACCGATATCCTTGAAGCGTTCCGCTTCTTCCCTGGTCGTTCCGAATGCGGCTTGGATGCGTGCGGTCGCGCTTTCGTATTCGCTCGCAACGTTGAATGCGGCAGCGCCGGCGGCTGCGATTGGCGCTGTCAGGCTCATCGTGCAAGCTGTGCCGGCGCTCTTGAAGGCACTGCTCAATCCTTTGGCTTTTTCGTCTCCTTTGGATATGTTGTCCCAGGAGACCCCTTCGAGCTCTTTTTTCAGCCCTTTTACGTTCTTCGAGATATTGGCTGTATCAAGGATCGCTTCAACGATTACGCGACCGTCTGCCATGATCGGCTCACCTCTTGGAATTGCGGAGCGCCATTGCGAAATCGTTCATCGCATTGTTGGCGGCTTTCGCAGAATCGTGTGAGCTTTTCTGCTTCGGATGCTTTTGGTCGAGTGCGAAGAGCCTATGGAGCTTGTCGAACTCTGCTACTTGTTCTTTGTTGTGCTTGGTCTTCTTCGGCCGGTTGTCGCTGTTGCGATAATAGATGCGAAGGCCAAGCGGGGTTTCGTAGGGCAGTGCCGCTACAAGGTGGACGAATTCGGCCCAGGGGATCTTGTCGCGCTCTTCATCCCAGTCGATGTCGTACGCCATGCGAAGCGACGTTCGGATGAATGCGGCATCTTCGCATACGTCCCATAACGCTTGCGATGTGCGCGACCCCGAATTATCGATGCCGAAGATATCCCATGTGACGGCGTTGATGAGCTTCCCGAATTCCTCGCCGTCGTAGTCACAGCACATAAAGGCATCGTCTGGGTCTGCGAACATAAGGCCGATTATCTGCACGGCCTTATCGTTCTCATCCATTTCCTCGTCATTAAACAGCAGGAATATCTTCAATGCGGTGTTCGCATTGTCGCGTACGAGGATATCTTCCCCGTGCCACCTGTATGCAAAGGCGGAAGAGCCGTCTTCTAGCAGCGTGCGCTTTGTCGTTAGATCGAGCGGGATCACTTGCGATCCTTTTTGCGTGCTTTCTTTGGCTTCTCGCGCTCGAAGCGAACGCCTGCGTCGCGCAGTTGCTTCGATGTGCAACGCTCGTACAGCCACGTGGTTAGTGCTGCGAACACTTCTCCAATGGTCATGATGTTGTTCGTTGGGTCGACTGGCTCTCCGTCGCCGATGTATTCAAGGATCTTCTGCCATCCGTCTTTGCCGACAATGGCCGAGATAGTGCGCTTGAACAGACGCGCGATCGCTTCCTGTTGCTCCTTGACGGCTTCTTCGTCTTCGGCCTTATCGAGCTTGCTCTGCAAGGCTGCGAAACGGTCCATCGCGTTGCCAACTTGGTGCAGTGTCTGCTCGATGCTCTTATCGTCGGTAAATACTTCGAGTACGGTGTCTTCCTGGTTGGCATCCCCGGGTATGACGATCTTTTCGACCTCTCGATTGATATTGAGGATTGTCGGCATGTGAACTCCTTTTTCGTGAGCGAAATAAAAAGGGCGTGGGCAGCTCACATTACCCACGCCCCGAAAGGGATAATCTCTTATGTGTCGCTTTTGCTACGACCCGGATACGGTGACCTTGATTTGCTTCACGATGCTCGGCTTGGACGCCGCCTTGATGGTGAGCACCGTGCTCCCGGCTTTGACTCCGGTGACTTTGCCGTCTGCATCAACCGTCGCAATGGAGGTGTCCTCGATGGCGTAGTGACATTTAGAGCTTGCGTTTTCCGGAGCTACCTCCGCGTTCACCGAGGTGGATGCTCCTACGGTCGCGGTGATGTCTTCGGCGGTGATCGATTCAGGTGCGTAGATATCGGTGCCGATCTCGATTACGTCAACGGTGTCGAGGTTGATCGTGTACGACAGGTCTCCCTTTGCCGACGCTTCGCCCATGCTGGAGCCTGGTACGAGGTCGACCAAGGTGCATTTACCCTGCATGTACGTGCCGTCGGGATGGGTCCATCGATAGCTTGTTTTGCGGTCCTTGCCGGTGGTGAGCGCCTTGCTCTGTACGAAGTCCTGCACGGGGTCGCCGTAGCGGCGGAAGCCCGTGATAGCAAGGGACGGCTTGATCTTGGATACGGTGGTATCGTCAAAGCCAAAGTTGTCGTAGAAGTCGTCTTCGTCAACGGTCTCGTCGCTCGCTGGCGCGCATTCGGTGATGCCGACGAGCGCGTTTTTCCATGTAGGGGTCTCTTCGGTCGGGGTGATGTCGAGTTCGATCACATGGCAATAGTTGGGAGCGAAGTCGAGGGTCTGCGGTGTTCCTGCCATTTTTTCTCCTTAAGTGGTTATTTCGGCGCGTATGCGCATTTCCCATACGCTTACGCCCTGGGTGCTGTCTAGTTCTTGCGGCGCGGTGTACACGGCGGCGGACGAAAGGCGATAGGAGCCGTTCTCGCTGCTTAAGTCCGTATCCGGCAGCCTAAGCGCGATGTCGTCTATCTCCTCGATGGCCTGCAGCTCGCTTTCGCGCGCTACTACGACCTGGGCCACCGCTGCAAGGTCTTGGCTTCCGTCGTAGTAGGTTCTGATGGTCGAGGTCGGCATTCGCCTGATTGCGATGCCGCCCTTGCTCACATCGAGCAGGCGCCGGCATTTCGCATCGGCGTACCCGAGTTCTCGGAGCCTTTTCGCGCATACGTCGGCGAAGTCAATCACTGCTTCCTCCTATCGATATCCGGTCATTGCCTACTAGTGCGGCGGCGAAATCTCGCCAGTCCTGCATCTTTTCCGCTTTTGTGGCCTCGGGCCATTGGGGGGCCGCATTCGGGTTCTTCGTCGTGCGGACGTGGTCGGCATTCAGGACGGCTTTAGCATATGGCGTGTTCCATATCACCTGACCGTTCTCGTAGTCCGAGTTCACCGGTTCCGAATCGCGCAGCGTGCCTACGTCGGTGGGAACCTTCTTGCGCATGTCGAATGCAACGCGCTTTGCGAAAGCGGCTTGCTTCGCCTTGAGCGCGTTGCCGCTGAACTTCTTCTCGATGCCGGAGATGTCTACGATGGTGCTCGACCCGCTTTTGCTCATCCGACATCGACCTCCCAATGGTGTATCGCATCGATACCCTGGTACGGCGTGCAGGTGAGCACTCGCATATTCAGGGCATCGTTGATAGAGACCTTGGAGCCGAGCATCGGCGCTTTAGCCGGGGTCGAATTGACCGCATCGATGAAGATTCGCCCGCGAGCGCCATCGGCGATCTTGTACGCGTTCTGGTTGATGGCCTCGACCGGTTCGAACCTGACGTGCTCGATTGTGTAGGGCGCCTGGTATGTCCCTTCGTAGTCAGTCGAGGTATCGAGTTCGCGCACCGTCATGGTGTCGGGTAGGAATTTGAGCGGAATCTGAATCATTGGCCTATCCCCTGGAAAAGCAGGCCCGTCCCGATAAGCTCGCCTTCGATTGCCTGCCACATGTCCTGCTGATAGGAATTGGCGGACCCCGAACCGACGCTTACTGAGAAGGCACCTACCGTCATGCTTGAGATGTTCTCTCCTATGCCGCCCGAGTATCCATACTTCGAATCGACATCGACTGCTGCGCACACTGCGCGTTTGTACGCATCTTCCGCTTGCGCTGGGTCGTTGGGCCATGTCAGCCTTCGCACCGCCGCTAAAGCATGGGGGAGGGCGGCGTTGAAGCCGTCCTCCTCGAGCGTTCCTCCGTACTCCTTGTAGAAGGCGTATGTGACCTCTGTAGAGGACATGGCTTCTCCTACGCGCCCGTAGCTGCGGTTTCGGTGTGGGCGTAGATGAGGCCCCTCTTGTTCGAGTAGACGAGCAAGTCGTGGAAGAGGCGGTATTGCCAGAGATGAGCGTCGCGCTTCTGGTTGTCGTCGGGCGCGAAGTAGCGCAGCTTCTTGTGTCGCTGGATAGCCGCCACCGCGGACGGATGGACGATCATGAAGTTGACGGCCAGCGCGTCATCAGCCGCTGCGAAGCCGCCGTCCTCCTCGCCGGTCGTGGTGCCGTCGAGCAGGTCGATTTTGCTCTGGAAGCGGGCTGTGGGCACGGTGACGATCTTCATCTCGTCCCACGTGAGGAACTTGCCGTTCGGGTTCTCTCCCTGGTTGAGGCGGTAGTTCTGCTTGACGTTCTCGCGAAGCAGGCGCTTCACAGCGGAGGTGCAGTAGAACAGGCAGGTAGAGAGGTCCACGCCCATGTCCTCGATGGCCTCCTCTGCGGTCGCGACCGCCTTGTAGGTCGCGTCTGCGGTGGTGAGGGCGGCCTTCACCGTGTTGCCTGCGTTCGCCGCTAAGGTCGCGAAGCGGACCGCATCCACCTCGGGGATGACCTTGGTGCGCTCGAACTCCGCCATGACGTTGGCGGATACGATGCCGGCGCGCTCCTCGTCGTCCATGGCGTCGACAGAGAAGGCTCGGCCACGGTCGTAGCGGAGCTTGAGGGTCTCCCATTCCGTGGTGATTTCGCCATCGACAAAGCCGGTGGAGCGGCCGTAGTCGGCAAGGCCGTCCATGGCGATCTTGGCGACCTTGATTTCGCCGGAGTCGCTGAACTCGCCGAGGAGGTCGCCGTTCATGTTAAGGTCGTTGGTCAGCGTCTCGCGCTCGATGATCTTGTCGAGGCGGGTCGTGAACTTCTGGGCATAAGCGCCGAGTGTCATTTGTTACTCCTTTTCCTTTAGTCCGAAGGCGCGGTCGAGCTTTTCGTTCAGCGCCTTCTCCGCATCTCCGTCGTGCTTGAAGCCCGTGGAGCCGGTCTGCTTGTTCTTTCCATCGGAGAAGAGGTACGGGCAGGAATCCTTGAGCTTGGCCACGTCGCCGTCGTAGTCATCGAGCAGCGCCTTCGCGGCCTTCAGGTTGAGGCATCCGGCCATTTCCAGCTTGTGCGTGATGCGCTCGTCCTTCTGCTCGGCTTCGAGCTTGGCGATGCGCTCTTCGAGGGCCTTGCGCCCCTCCTCGGTCTTGGCCGCCTCCGCGATCTGCGCCTTGAGCTCTGCGACCTCCTTGTCTTTGGCCGCTATATCGCGCTGGTACTTTTCGCGATTGATGCCAGGCTGGCCGTGCTTGTCGGTTGCGTTGTCGTCGGAGTCGGTACCGTTCTCTTCGGACCCGCTTCCAGCCTGCTTGCCTTCGTCCTCTTTGGCTGCGGCGGCCTCTTCCTGGTCGGTTGCCTTGGAGTTTTCGTCTTCGAGATTCTGATTGCTTTCGTTGCCCATGTCTTTCTCCTTCGATTACCTAGGTTTGTTGGCGCGCTTCCCTGCGCGATTTAGGTGGGTTTTTTGCGCGATCCCACGCAAGGAGAAGATACAAAGGGTGTCGCTTTTGGCTTTTGGGCATAAAAAACCGCCCGAAGGCGGTCTTGTCGCGGTTTGGTTGTTGTGGGGTTCCTAGGCGAACTCTATCTCCTTGCCGGTGAAGTCATGAGTGCCATGTATGGCTATGCACTTCTCTCCGGCATCCATTACTGGAAGCGGTTCGTATGTTACTCCGTCTATCAGCAGCTTATTCCAATTTGATAAGGGTCTTTCTTCGGACAACAACAGAATGGTTGTGTCTCTTATCTCAAGGCAATCAATAATCTTCATCGAAACCAGCGTCCTTAAGCCTTCTGAGGTGATAGCGGAGCAAAGGAAAAGCCCCGCCGAAGTGTGGCTTGGGGTTCAGGTGGTCAGTACCACATTACGGTTCCAGTATCTTTGATGCTGCCATTTGCGTATTGCTGCTCTAATGAATCTATAAGCTTATTGCCATATCTTTTCTGGCTGAAGGAAGGATTCTCTTCATGAAGGCTGCCTATGCCTGATTCCTTGTCGAATGAAACATGGCCAATGTCTGAGCTGTCTCCCTCGATATAGAACTCATATTCAACTATGTTGTTTTGTTCGTTTATTTTCTTGTAATCGAGCATTAGGAATCCTCCCTTCCTTCTATCCATTCTTTAAGTGCCTTTTGGTAATTATACTGCTCGTTTGCTTTTAGATGAGCTTCTCTTTGGCTCATTCCTTGGTTCATATACTTTGCTTCGAGTGCTTCATGCTTGAAGAGTATAAGATCGTGCTCTTCTGGGTTCCTGGTATCTATGAGACGCTGTATTGATTGAGCCATGTAGTAGTCTGGATCGAACTTCTTATGGCCGTTTTCAAGATCATGCTCATTGATGAATAGATGGTTGAATGCGGTTCTTGCATCTTGTTTGCTCATTGATGATGCTTGAGCGATCTTGCTTATCGTGCTTTCCCTGTTTCTGTTTGCTATTTCCTGGTAATAGTTCTCGGCATGCTTTGTTGCTCGCTTTCTTCCTGTTCCTTCTGGATCGTATATTGCCCCAGAAATAATGGCGCTCTTGAATATGCTTCGCTGGTTGGTTCGGCTCAGCATTGCGAAGTTGCGAGAATCAACGCCGCGAGCCTGCAGTTCTGCAGTCAAAGCCTTGCGCGCCGCGCTCTTGGACACCCCTCGCGCTTTGAGCGTGCGCTCCACGCCATCGCTGCTCATGAAGTCCTTGATCGTGCGCTTTGCCGCATCGCTCTTGCGAACGCGCGGCATGTCTCCAGCCCATTCGCGGTTAGGGGAGCGTTGCAGGACGGGGGCCTTGCCCTTGCCGTTGCATTCGCCAATGTACTCGCGCATTCGCTTCTGCTGGTTGCCCAGCTTGCCCTTCAGACGCTCGACCTCCGCGTAGTTCTGAAGCGACCCGTCTTTGTCGGCGATCAGCTGCGCTCCCTTCAGCTCCCGCTTCGTCTTGCGTATCTCGCGCTCCCGCCTGCGCTGCTCCTGGGTCATTTCGTAGATATCGTCGCCGGAAAGGCCGCTCGGGTGCTCGGGGTTCGGCTCGTAGCTTCGAGGCGTGCCCGGTATCCATGGTGCGAAGCTGTGGCGGCAGTTGGCACCGCCCAATCCATCGACTTTGCCGTAGCCCGTCTCTGCGTAGAAATCCTTGTAGGTGACGCCGTCTATCTCGGTCGTTCCGACGAGCGAGTAGATGCGCCCTTGCCATCGTGCGTGGCTCGGCCGCGCGCCGCCGTGGCTCGAGACCTCAACGAGGTCAATACCGGCATTTCGGCATATATCAAGCGTGCGCCTCATGCCGTCCTGGGCGATCTGGGTGCGCACATGGCGGCGCGCGGCCACATCGATGTTGTTGGTGACGGTCTGTCTTCCCGTTTCGGTGTTGCGGTAGGTGATCGTGCTGACGCCTTCGCGCATCATCTTGCGCACTGCTGCGTGCACGGCCTTGTCGGCTGTCACGGTCCCGCTGTTAACGCTCATCACTGCTTCGGCTACGGTGTTGTTCCACAGGTTCAGCGCACCGCGCACCATATCGACGTTGTCGCGCTGCAGTATGGCGGCTATGCCCTGGATGGTGAGCTGGACTTGCACTGGCTGCACTGCTGCTTGCTGCGCCGCATATCCCGCGGCCGCCAAATCTGCCGCCTCGCTTCGCTCTATGGCGTCGGTGACCGTTTTCGCTATCGCGGAGTTGATTTCTTCCTGATGGGCGCTGATCATGGCTGCGAGGTATGTAGCATGGGTCTGCGAGAGCAGGGCGAGCGCGGTCAAGCCCCTTTGTCCGAGTTCTTTTAGGTCTTGGTCCAGCAGCTGCGCACATAGGTAGGACAGCATCTCTTCCTCTATCTCGGAATAGACCGCGCCCACCATGTCCCCGGCTTGGTTCAGGTAATCGGGGTCGAGCATCAGTAGCCCACATCCAGAGCAGTTTCTTCGGGCATCATTGCCCTGGCATCTTCTTCGCTCTTGCCGTAGAAGGAGACGAGGTACATCCATTTCGGCACCACGCCCGCGGCTATCTCCGCGAGCATCTGCGCCTTTTCCGCGTTGGTGTCCGTGATTATCGAATCGTCCCACCTTATCTCGATAGGTTCGAACCCTTCTTCGATGTCGGCTCCGCAGTGGATGCGCGCGCAGTAGCACAGAGAGGACAGCAGCTTTGATAGTTCTTTGCCCAATGCGTTCTCATGGTTCCTGATGTTTCGCATCAGGGCGCTGTTGTCTGCGCTGACCTCGGTCGCGGTCTTGAGGCCCCCGCTGCGGTCTGGCTTGAAGTACTGCGACCCGAACCCGCATTCGTCCCCCAGTGCGGAACACGCCGCGCTGTATACCTCGTAGATGCTCGATGTTCGCATTGCGGGCGCGAACGCGTATGGCTCGTTCTTCTCACCGACCTGCGAGCCCGTTTGGCGGAAAAGGCGCTGCTCCCTGTTCCCGAACGCGACCGCCTCGGGCTTTCCGTCGGTCACCTGTACATCGATCATGGTGTCCGGGAGCATGAGCATTGCGCGTAGAAGGT
>Cebus_capucinus_imitator_PRJNA485217_SSR012__coassemble_929_pt1 | contig 29798 bp, 23 predicted proteins | sample Cebus_capucinus_imitator_PRJNA485217_SSR012__metabat2_low_PE_012 | metagenome-assembled genome bin Cebus_capucinus_imitator_PRJNA485217_SSR012
GTGATTCTTGAAAAGCCTAAGCGTGAACTAAGCAACTTCTATTGTGTGATAAACATCTAACCTGATTGTTTGTCGCAAGAGGTTTCTGTATGGAAGGGCGTAAAGGTAAATGATCAGCATGTCCACTATTGATTCTATACAGCACAAGAGCCGTGATAGGTGCGGCGTCAGCGATATTGAAAAAATGAACGGGGTATCGCGTGATACCGTGTAAGAATATCTGCAAGTGGGTGACTTCTCTCCGAGTCAGCCGCGCAAGCGCACATCGGCGAGCAAGCTCGACCCGTACAGGCCAACCATTAGGTAATGGCTTGAGGAAGATTCGGAGAATTGGCGCAAGCAAAGGCATGCCGACCGTAAAATCTGGCGGCGTCTCGTTGAGGGGCTGGGGCACTTACCTATCCTTAGACAACTTCGACAAACACTTTGGATTCGACTTTGACAGCTGAACGCATATAGGTCATGAAAGGCGTGGCCGACGCTTTCGGTATGATTGGAATGTTAAATTCGAATCAACGTAAAGAGGTCGGTCGTACTCGAATTCATCGTAGTGTTCGGCAAAGACATTATTAAGGGCGAGTTGCGCGAGCTCGTCAGGAAAACCGTCAAGGAATGGTGGAGCTGTTCTTGACGTCAGTGCTGGCATGTTGTCGGATGAATTACTTTTAATGCCTTAATCTTGCTCAAAAGCAATTTAAGTGCGCGGTCAACGTTGAGTTTAGGATCGAGTTTCAATTTATTGAAATAAGTGGGTTCCTTTGCGATGGTAATTGCGCTTGCATGCTCAAGCAGCGGCTTGATCGTTTCAAACAATACACCAGATAAATCATCTTCATTCCTGAAGTAATCTAGGTCGAAATCAATAATCAATGGCTCACTGAGCAACGATAACATTTTCTGCTTCAAGGTAGATTCTGCATTGGATCTTGAGCAATATTCAGCTCGAGGATATCCGTCGCTTCTGTCGTCTGCTTGATAGCTATTGCACTCACTTGGCTGAAGATCACAAACTATCAGATAACCGCGTAGGTAGCCGAATTTGTATGCTGCTTTAATTTGCTCGTCGTTATTTAGCAAATTCGATACATGAAATGAATGTTCGAAAACGAAATCCTCCTTTGTAAGGTGACAATTCTTCAGTAGCGCCGGATCGTATTCGCCGGATGCTTTTGATTTTACGAATGGCTCATGAGTATCTGTATGGTGATCGAAAGAGAGAAGCTGATAGTTTTTCTTGTTTCTGCTTGCTATTGTTCCCCATGCGGAAAAGGCCATGTTGTGATCATCGAATATATAGACTGGTTTGTCAGATGCAGTCTCTCGAATTTCGTATTTGGAGCAGTTTTCGATTTGGTAGATGAACTGATTGTCGTTGTCCGGTCTATTCATTCTATTTGCGTGCCTCTCTGATTTTAAATGACGAAGGAAGCGAATCGAGCATCACTTCTGATGAGTTCCATCTGCTGATTGCGCTGTCGCCTAATCTCGGCACCAGGGCTTCGCCGGTCGCAATCTTGTGTATCTCCTTGCGTGCGGTTGCCACCTTCTTTTGAATCTGATTCTAAGCAACCCGAATCCTAGGCGGCAACTATTTTCTGTTTCCGTTAATTTGGAAAGCGATTTCTCGTACCATCGCTCAGCGCGTGAGCGGTAAAGACGGGGTAGATTTTTCTTCCGTAGACATTCCATGATGGAAAAGATGTAAGATAAGAAGTTCTGAGATCTGGAATAGCGAAAAGATTGGCGGATCTATGTGGATTACATTTGCAGTAGCTTCTCTTTTGTTGATTGCCGTAATGTACCTGTCTGGTTATTTGATTCTGAGAGCCTTTGGGTTATCTAGATACAATTCTTTATGCTTTGCTCCTTTTGTGTCATTGGGGCTATATGCCGCCGAATGCATTACTTTGTCGGTTTTTGATGTTCAGACCTCGGGCATTCTCTTACTTGCAATAACGGTTCCTATTCTTGTTGCGTGCTGTGTGCTATGCGTTGTGAGGCGGCAAAAAGCTACATCAAGTAATAGAGATTGTTCTGCTGTGGATACAGGGAATTGGTTGAGCCTCGTTTTGTATGTTTGCATTGCGTTGGCAATTGCGGCGTACTATTATCTCCAGGCTCTTAATGGCGCAGATTCGTTCCTTCAGTTTTCGGACAATATTTCACATCTCGGGTTTGTTAGGTCGTACCTTGATTCAGGCGATTGGTTTCCCCTTTCTGCGACGGTGTATTACAGCGATGGTACACCCGTTAAAGGAGGCTTTTATCCCGCCTTATGGCACATTGTCGTTGCGTTGATAGTAAGTATTTTGAATGCCCCAATCACACTTGTGAGTAATGCGCTAGTGTTTGTGGTGTTGGCGGTTGTCTTTCCGCTTTCAATGCATCGTTTGATGTTGTTTTTGTTCTACGCTGATAAAACGGTACTGTATATTGGCGCATTCGTTACATTGGGATTTGTTGCGTTTCCTTGGAAATTTATTGTTTTCGGCCCGCTTTATCCCAATCTATTGGCATACGCATTGGTGCCATCTTTCTTGGCATGCTTTATGCTTGCGGTGTGTTCGCTTAACCGCAAAGGCCAATTTGCCAAATTCGCCTGTATTCTGCTAATCGCTTTGTTGGTGTTAGCGATGGCGCACCCAAATGCGATATTTACGGCCGGGTTACTTTTGGTTCCTTGGATTTGCTCTCGTCTGTTTAAGAGGTTCCAAGAAGACAAAGCTAGGGACGGCATAGCTTATCGTGGAATTCTGGCGTGTATCGTTTTCTGTGTCGCGGCAGCGTTAATATGGGGAATTGCATTCAATGTGCCTTTTATGCAGGGCATTGTTAGCTTTACCTGGCCTTCATTTGCAACGACGGCGCAGGCCTTGGTAAACGCGCTTACGATTTCTTTCAAGGATGCTCCTGCGCAGCTGATTCTGGCTTTTTTCGTATTGGTGGGGGTGTTTTATACCGTTCGAAATCGCCAATACCTATGGCTGTCGTTTTCTTATATCGTCTTTTGTATTTTGTACATAGTAACGGCGTCGATGGATGGCGATTTAAAGCAAGTTCTAACAGGGTTTTGGTATACGGACGGCTATAGGCTTTCAGGCGCAGCGGTATTATGTGCAATTCCGCTTGGATCAATAGGAATATTTGCTGTTGCAAGGACGATTCACTTATTGGCAAACGTGGTAGCCGAGGGAAATGGTCTTAAGCGATTTGGATTCGTACCTATTGTTGCTGTCATTACTGGGTTTGCAATGCTTTTTAACTACTATCCTTCATACGTCATAAAAGACAGGGCCGTGATAGGAAATGCTATAGACTATGCCTATCTAGATATAAAAAAACATAATGTATCAGATTTCGGTCATTATGATTCAGCGGAGATGCGTTTCGTAGATGAAGTAAAAAAGATAATCCCTGAAGGTGCCGTCGTAGTTAATTTTCCCTTTGATGGTAGCGTGTTTGCATACAGTTATGATGATTTGAACATTCTTTATCGGCAGTGGGCATACGGTCGCTCCTCTGATGTTGTTAATCCGAAAACAGCTGCTGTCCGAGAGAACTTAGTGAATTATCAACTTGATTCTGAGGTGCAAGTTGCAATGGAGGAAGTTAATGCCGAATACGTTTTACTGCTTGATCAAGGGGGGCAAGTGAGCGAAGTGTTTTCGAATTCGTATGATCCTTCCGACTGGCAAGGAATCACTAGTATTACCGATGATGCCCCAGGGTTTGATGTGGTTTTAAGCGAAGGGGATATGAGGCTTTATAAAGTGTCGTAGAATAAAGGGCGTTGATGTAGGTTTACGGGTCGGGAGATTTTGCTGGTGTTTACCAAGTCGCAAACGAACATGAAAAGAAATTGCTTCGTTCTCTCATCGCTTATTTCTAAAGATTTTAAACTTAAATACAGACGAAGTGTCCTCGGCGTGCTGTGGTCTGTACTTAATCCATTGTTGATGATGGCGGTCATGTCTGTGGTCTTCAGCTATGTTTTCAGGTTTGAAATTGAGCATTTTCCGGTGTACTTGATTCTGGGGATTACGGTTTTTAACCTTATGTCTGATTCGACCAGTCAAGCTATGACATCAATTCTTGATTCTGCATCTTTGATCAAAAAGGTACGAATTCAAAAAATTATTTTTCCAGTTGAGAAAGTACTCTTTCAACTGGTTAACTTTGTGTTTGCCTTGGTTGCAGTGGCGGCTGTTGTTCTTTTCTTTCAGGTGCCGATAACGTGGAATATTGTGCTGGTTCCGTTCTTGATAGCCTGTGTACTTTTGTTTAGTTTGGGTTTGGGCATGCTCTTGTCCGCTTTAGCGGTATTTTTCCGTGATGTGTGCCACCTGTGGAGCGTTGTTATTACGGCATGGTCTTATGCCACACCTCTGTTTTACCCAGTGTCGATTTTGCCTGAATGGGCGATGCCGATAATGTCATGGAACCCAATGTATCAATTCGTGAATTTTTTCAGAGAGATTGTTTTATGGGGAGTTACGCCAGGGCTGAACGAGTTTGCAATGTGTGCTGGCATGGCGCTCGTGACTCTCGTCGTTGGCTTCGTTGTTTTCCGGAAGCTAGAGAGAAATTTTATTTTGTATGTTTAGTTATTAGTTAAAAGGCTGAAGCTATGAAGTCCGAAAAACAATTAGTCGATGAACGCGCTGGAGATGTTGAAACAATGATAAAAGTTGATCATGTTTCGATGGTCTTCAATATGGCGAGCGAAAAAATGAACAACTTGAAGGAATATGCGATTGCTTTAGCAAGACGGGAATTCCGGTTTAAAGAACTTAGGGCGCTTGACGATGTCTCGTTAGAGGTTAAAAAGGGTGACGTATACGGCATTTTAGGAACGAATGGCTCTGGAAAGTCAACCTTGCTTAAAATAATTGCGGGTGTGCTTGAACCAAGCAAGGGTTTTTGTGAGATCAATGGTAATATTGCGCCCCTTATCGAGCTCGGAGCAGGATTCGATCCTGAACTGACTGCTCGAGAGAATGTTTTCCTGAACGGCGCTCTTTTGGGCTACTCGAAAGAATTTATCCGAGAGCATTTTGACGAAATCGTATCTTTTGCGGAAATCGAAGACTTCCTTGATATGCCAATGAAGAATTACTCGTCTGGCATGGTTGCGCGTATTGCTTTTGCTATTGCAACGGTAATAGTGCCAGATATTTTGATTGTTGATGAGGTTCTCTCGGTTGGCGATTTCATGTTCCAGCAAAAATGCGAAAGAAGAATAGATGAGCTTATTAAGGAACACCAGGTTACCGTATTAATCGTTTCTCACAATAATGATCAGATTGAGCGTTTGTGCAATAAGGCGGCATGGATAGAAAAAGGACGCTTGCGCTATAACGGTAATGCTCGAGATGTATGCCAGATATATCGCGCGCTGGGCGGCCATGTAGGCGATGAAGAATCCGAGCGAAAGGTTTTTGATCTGCTGCAGAGGACAAAAGTAGCAAAAGAACATCAGCTAACAACCTTTTGTGCAGATGACCGCTACGGCGCGGTGGTAAAAATGCTTGGAGAATGTGGCGGTTTATCTGCTGCGTCTGTTCCTGATCTTGTTTTAGCATCGGGCGAGGATGCGCGAGTGTGCTTTGTTGCCAACAGTGTTTCGGGATTGCTGGAGGCTCCTTTGTTGGTAACGCGAAAGAACTCTCTCCCGGATATAGTGCGGCATTCTATTATGAGCTTAAACCCTCAACGCATTATTATTGTGGGAGCAGAAACGTATGTTTCGAATAGGGTGATCGGTCAAATTGAGGATTTCTTCTCAGGTGATATCGAGCTTATTGAGGGATTGACCTTGGCCGATCTTGCAAGAAACGCCTTCGATTTTGGCGAGAGTCAGCCACAGCAGTGGAATAATGAAGTGGCATTATTGACGCATCCTGATTGTACTGCAGACCATATTTCGTTTGAGCCGTACACCTTTTCTGAAAAAGTTCCTGTGTTCTTTAATGATCAAGGAATTGTTGAGCCTGAAACTTTGGACACTCTGCACTCCGGGGAATATAAGCGAATTTTGGCAGTAGGTGGTCCGGAAATCTTCTCTAAAGATTTTTTGTCACAATCTTTCACGCACGGACAAGAAGTTATCCGTTTTTGCGGAGACGGTGCATACGATTCAAATGGGAAAATATGCGATTGGATAAAAGAAAACTCCGAACAGTTTTCGTATTCGAGCTTGCTGATTTCGTCTTTATGGATGCCCGAAGACGCATATGCGATTGGTCCTTATGCTGCACATTGTTCAAGTCTTGTTTTACTTGAAGATCCCCAAGATCTAGATAGTGTCGTTCATGCAGCTGAGTTTATTGCCGATCGTGAAGAAATACAAGCTTTGACCTTTATAGGGGGAGAGGATAAGTATTCTTTTCTGGATAAGCAAATTCTGGGAAAAGCGCTTGTAAGATAAGCCGTAAAGTTGATCGATAAATATCGATGGGCGTTATTGGAGGAATAAATGAGTGAAATAGTAATCGGAGTTGCCTGCCATAAGCCTTCCGAATTACCGGATAATGAAATATACATGCCAATACATGTTGGTTCAGCTTGCACTGACCGAGTGCTTCCTGGATTGCAGCGGGATGACCAAGGAGATAATATCTCCGAAAAGAATCCGAATTACTGCGAACTGACAGCGCAATATTGGCTCTGGAAGAACGTTGAGGCAGACTACTATGGGTTGTGTCACTATCGACGTTTCATGTCTTTTGCGCCGCAAAGATTTTCAAACTACACAAAGGACAATCGGAAGCAAGTCTCGGTTAATGCTCTTAACGACTGGAGCAAAGAGAAGTATTGTCTGAACGATAGCCGTGCCATGAGGGCGATGATAGAAGAATATGACGTAGTCGCGACAGAAGAGCAGGATTTATCAAAGGTTTTTACGCCTCGCGGAAAGAAGCAGACCGTTTACGATCATTTTGCCGCCCATGATAGAGATCTAATAAACGTAAACGATCTGGATGCCTTATTGGCGCTAGTAGAAGATAAATATCCTCAGATTTTCCCAGATTTGAAAGAATACCTCTCTAATAAGTATTTCCGTGGATTCAATTGTTTCGTGATGAAAAAAGAACTCTTTTTTCAGCTGTGCGAATTTGAGTTCAGTGTTTTGTCCGAATTGGAAAAGTGCGTCGATCTAACAAACTATGACACCACAAAAACGAGGATATACGGCTTCATGGCCGAGATCCTATATAGTGGCTTTTTGTATCATTTGAAAAAGCAAAATCGTGCCCGAATAAAAGATGTGCAAATGCTCTATTTCCAGGATACAGATCCGATTGAGTCCTTTGCTCCCATAGACCATGCACAGGCAATATGCATTAATGCGGTGGACGCTCAGCCTTTTGTGCTAGATGTTACCCTTAACTCTTTTTATGAGAGGATGGATAGGGGTGTTAAATATGATTTGCTGGTGCTCTCTAATACGATAACTTCCTTTTATAAAAAACACTACGCGCAGGAAGCGGAGGCTTACGAAAATATTACTCTGCGCTTTGCAGAATGGGAGCATGTCGTTGGTGAAATTGCGGACAGGAATGAACAGGCCATCTTGGCCCCGCAGCTTTATGTTCCTTGGATTTTCAAACATCATGATCGAATGCTTTTAATGGGCTGGAATTCACTGTGTAATGCTGATTGTAGCCCTATTTACTCTTTTAACCTCGGTGAAAACTATGTCGCTGCCCCACGTGATCTTGTTTCTGTAAGTGAAGCAAATAATATTTATGGAGAAAGAGAAGAGTATTTAAAAGGCACTTTGAAACTTGATTCGGTGTGGAATTACTTCGATCGAACGGTAATGCTGATGGATCTACGAAAGATTCGACAAGATTTTACCCTTGATCGCATGATGGAGCTATCTCGACCCGTGCAAAAAATTGCAATGAACGAATCGGTGAATTGCATCTTCAACGGCAAGGCGGTAATGCTGCCACAGCGATATGTCTCTTCGACATCTACTAATCCACTGTATCAATTTCTAATACAAGATGCTCCCAAATGGCTTTTTGATGAATACCAAGAATCAAAAGAATCATGTATCTTGACTGTGTATGATCCCGATGATCCGTGGTGGCCTGCAGGGGTTGAGTTCGACGATGCGTTCTGGGGATATGCGCGAAAATCATCTTTTTTCCCAAGTTTTGTAGCAAAAATGACAGACGAACACGTTTCTTCTAAGGGAAAAAGAAAATCACGCGATTCGTGGCGTCGACGCATTGACAAAGTACTGCCACAAGGAACAAAAAGGCGCGCGCTTGCCAAGGGCGCTATTTCGCCTAAGCAATACCGGGCCCTACATTCGCTGTATTCACGTATTTCTGCTCGTTAGAATTGAGTGTGCTGGTGAAGCCCTGGGCGTGGCCAGTACACTCTAAACCGCTTACTTTATGCTTCTGATTACCATTTGCGCTGTGTATCGCGGACCAGCATTTTTTAGAGTGTAAATGAACTCTCCTAGAAGTGATTTTATCCAATAGGACGAGTTTTGCGTGGGGCATTCTATCCCTAAGAGTCGCGCAAATAATTGCTTGTTACTCGGAGAAATGATAAGAGAATCAAAGACATATTGAGGATTCATTCGAGAGAACATTTGGCAGGCAGCTTTCGTAACTTGATCTGTTTCCCCTACGTATTGAATAACGCCTCCTAGGTTTGTGAATCCTCGACGATATATTTCTTCGATAATGATGGGGTTTGTTATTTCGAGGGATTCGGCTATGTCAAGTACGTCGTTCCAGCGCTTGATAGGTAGAAGCGGGTCGCGGCGAATGGAAGCTCTGGCCTGTTCGGGCGTTTCTTCTCGGTAGCAATAATACGGCCTGTCTAGGTAGGCTATTCTACGCGCACGCAGGAGTGTATCCGCAAGAAACGGATTATCTGCCCAGCCAGATCCTGGAATCTCATGGAATCGTATGGTGTGCTCATTTAAAAAAGAGGTGCGATACAGAGCTGACCAAATAGAAGGATGGTGGCGCAGGAGGTGTGGTGCTTCTGCGATGCCAAAAGGCTGATGACTGGGCTTTATTCGCTTGCGATAGCTGCAATTGAGGCGTGTTTGCTGTGGCGTATCGGGGGTTACTATTCGCCAATACGGTGTTTTGATTATGTCGCAGTTATCTTGAAGAGAATCCTCGAATACCAGCATGTCTTCATACATGGTAGGCTCAATCCAGTCATCGGGCTCTATGACGGAAATCCAGGTACCTTCAGCCAAATCAAGCCCCTTATTGCAGGAGGCTCCATAGCCTTCGTTTTGTTTATTGACGACTCGGATACGGGAATCTTCGACAGCATGCTTTTCGATAATTTGAAACGAATTGTCGGTAGAGCCATCATTTAAGCAAATAATCTGTAGATTAGCGTGGGTTTGTTGCCGAATAGACGATAGGCATTGGTCAAGAAATGCTTCAACGTTATATATGGGTACTATTACAGAAACAAGGGGTTCTTTTCGAGAAAAGGAACCATTTGTTTTGGGCGCAGAATGGTGCATTAGCAGTTTCCTTCTTCGGAATTAGATTTTAAAACACTGAGTAATACGGAACTCTACTTATCATGCAAATGCTAGCACATTGATGGTCTGCCTCTATGCTGGGCTATTCCAGAAAGTCTCCTATCAACTCTTCGTGCTGCAGATGTTTTCTGCAGAAGAGACCATATGGGACTAGAATAAATGGACCGCAAGAGTATGCGGTCCAACGCTAACATGCAGGTGAACACGCGAATAGCATGCGTATCAAGTTGAGATAAGAAGGTTTTTATGGGTTGTGCGATCATTGGGCGCGGCAAAGCACTCCCGGCTTTAGAAAGAGGGGAGCAACGAGCTAGTGCCCGCTTTTTCTCGAGAAAGAGCAATCGTGTTATTCCGTAATTATTTTTTTGGCTGGATTGCTTTTTTAGAGAATACAGTGCATCCAGTTGGTTTTACCTTTGGTGCAAAAGACTACCCTTTTCCGCAGTGACAACCATTAATCCTGATGCGTTTTTGGATTAATGTGCTAAAAGAGACACGTAAGCCAGGTTGTTTTGGCGAAGCGCTGCGTCTATCTTGTGCACTTTGCATGAGCTGTATAGTGGTTGAGTTTGGGGTACGAGCATTAAAGAAGCCTAGCAATAATACTATCATTGGTTATTATCTTGAGTATGATTTTCCCTGCATCATGAACGAATGTCTCAAATGAATATGTGAAAGGGTCCCATGAAAAGATTTTCCGAGATAGCTCCATGTTCCTTATTTAAAAAAAAGACGCTGGCCTTAGTGGCTATTTGGTCATATCTTTTTAGTCTTTCGTGGGTTTTGCCTTTGGCCCTTGGGAATCGCAGTGTGGTTTTCTGCTTTGTCGTTGCTTTGGTTTTTGTGGTTCCAATCGCATTCGTGACATTATGCGTAATGGCTGTTCTCGATGTTGTAGCTGCGTCTCTTCGGGATAAGGAATTATTCGGGGGGGGGCGCTAAATAAGCGCGGTTTAAAGAGCTGGGTTGTTTTAGTGTCTTTTGTAGTGGTCTGGGGCGTGGTTTTCCTGATAATGTACCCTGGCTGTTGCTCCCCTGATAGCAATGATGTATTCAAGATGGTATTGGGGTTGCCTTTTGAGTCTAACCACTTTAGATATGATCAAATAAATAACCATCATCCAGTTTCATATGTTTTCTTGATTTGGTGCGTGTTCCAGTTCGGAGCTTCTTTGGGGCTTAGCCAGGCGATGTGCGTTGGGCTGGTATCTGCAACCCATCTTCTCCTCCTTGCAGTTTGTTTGACCGTTTTTATTGTTAAGGTTTTCGAGCTGTCGAACTCAAAAGGCGTTTTTATTTTCGCTTGGGTATTCTTTCTATTCAATCCCCTGATTGCGCAATATTCAGTAACAGTGTGGAAAGATGTATTATTCGCTGGATTCTTCCTTGTGTTCTTGGTTGAAATTGCTCTACTGGTTCTTCGGCCGGAGCTTTTTTGGGGTAAACGCTCGAATGTGGCTTTTCTTGTGGGATCGGGCATTCTTTGTATTCTTTTTCGCAATAACGCCATTCTTGCTATTGGAATAACGCTGGTCGTTTTGGTTGCACTGAAGAGTAAATTCAGGAAACGGTTGGCGATTATTGCGACTGCAATTTTGCTGCCGGCTGTAATCGTTGTTGGTCCTTTGTATTCGGCGCTTCATATTCAGTCAGGCCATTTTTCCGAGGCCCTTGCTGTTCCGCTGCAGCAGGTGTCTCGAACAATTGCGCAGGGAGGATCGCTTTCCGCTGAACAGGAGGCTTTTTTTAATGAGATTCTGCCGATAGATCAGTACGAAGAGCGCTATCTGCCTTCGAGTCCCAATCCAATTAAGTTTTCCGAGGATTTTGATGACGATTTTCTCGAAGAAAACAAAGTACAATTTTTAATTAACTGGTTTCAGGTGGGCTGCATTAATCCTGGGATCTATCTAAGGGCGTGGCTGGCTGAAACGCAAGTATTTTGGAATATAGCGTATCCAACGTGGTATACGGTACCTGCAGGGTATTCCTTTGATGGCAATGCAGTATCGCATAATCATCTTTCAGGTGTTATTGATCAGTCGGATTTTGACAGCATTCGGGAACTCTATATTCAGATTTTTGAGCCGATTTTCAATATCGGCGTTCTCGCTTGGCTTCTTTTGTTCGTGCTGATGTATCAGGTATGCAGGAGGAATTACAAAATCGTTCTCTGTCTCATGCCGTTATTATTGTTATGGTTTTCGTTCCTTATTGCGGCACCAGCGAACGATTTTAGATATATGTTCCCCCTGCATTTGGCAGTTCCGTTGCTTCTTTTGCTGCTTGTTTGGACCAAAGACTCAGGGTCGCGTGAGGCCTAGTGCAGGCTTATGACATACATTGTGCAGAAAATGCAAATTGCTGCAACGGCGACACAGACGATCGTTAGGGCAATTTTCTTCATCAGGTCAAGATATTTTTTCTTTTTCAGGACGCGTTTTTTGTAGTCAGCGCGTTGTTTAAGTAGCTCATCGTATTTGATCGGATCGTATACGGAAAGTAGTCTTTCGCATTCTTGTTTTATCTGCAGGTCCAGTATCTCCAAGCTATCGATTTCTTTCTTGCGTTGATAATACTGTGCTCTGGCATCTTCGATTTCTGCTTTTAGTTCGCGTTTTAGGCCAGAGGGCAACGCTGAGGTTTTGTTTCTCAGGTAGAGATTCTTTCGTTCGATATAAGAAAGGGTTTCGATGTTCTTTTTCTGCAGGAAAGAGATGTCCTTGATTACTCGAATGGAATACGTATTTAGCGCGATCGCTTCTGCGTGTTTGATAGTTTTCCAATACGCGGAGTTCGGGTTTAAGCTGATGTTCGAGTATGCGTCTTTGAAGTCTTCGATAAGTTTGCGAGTAAGGGCGCTTCCTCTTTTTGCTTCTTGCTTGCAGACACTTCCTCCTGCGTGGGATCCACGGTTTCCGATACTGCGCAAATACTCGAATTGCTCGTACGTATCTTCGCTTAATAGATTCGTATCTTTCAAGAATCCGATTTTGTCAGCAGGTCTGATTTTTACCTTTTCGAGTTCTTTGCATTGCAAATCTTGTTTGTAGCAAACCCAGCCACGCAGGATGTTGTTTGACCCATTTTCTTCCACTAGATACATCCAGCAATTTAGAATAAATTCCATAGACTTACGAAAAGAATTAGCTGCCGAATCGTAATGTCCTCTTTGAATGTGATCACTGCCTGTGTTGAGGCTCTTTAAAGCACCGCGCATGTAGTTGTCGATGTTGCCTTGGGATTTTTTTGTGAACTGAATTGAGTCGAGAATGCTTGGAGTAAGCCGTTTTGCGCCGAGAGGTAAGCCTTGCAGTGGATTGGAGCAAGATGGGCATAGACCCTGAAGGTCCTGACTGGATTCGACTATCAATCCGCAATTACTGCATATGTAACTCATGTTGTTCTCCTTTGTGTGGTAAAGATGCTTTGATGTTTAGTCGACTGGGACTATTTTCCCAGGCCAGATAAGTCTTATCTTTTTGTATCTCCCAGAATGACAAAAGGTTTTTTGGGTTATTAGCTATTGTTTAACCTTGATTTTCTTTAGGCTCGTATATCTCGCATGCTTTTTTAAGGCTGTTCCTGTAGCCCTCTACAGCACGTTTGTAGTCACTAAGTAGTTCTTCTCTGGTTCTATTTGCGGTAGGGAGCTTGTTCCAGCTTCTCTCCCTGATCCACATATCATTCCCGGGCTTTACTATTTTTATGCCATCGCTCACTCCGAATAACCATCGGTAAAAAGTGTCGGAAAGTTGAACCGTCAGTCGGAGATAGCCGACTCTACTTCCGTCTTTTTTAGTCAAGATATGCTCAAGGCAATGATCGGATCCGAATCTATTGAAAATCAGATTCGAAGAAAGAGAGTCGACCTCGAGGAAGATCTCGCAGCTATCTCCAGACATCATGTCGAATTTTTCGGCTAAATGTGTGCCCATCTCGCCTTTGTGTTTCGAAATATAATCGTTTTCTCGGGCTTCTAAAAAGCTTATTTCGGCATTGCGCATGCGCTCTATGCGTCTTGTGAGTATATGTTTTCCGTTGTGTGGGATGTCGCTCCATGTTTCTAGGTAGTAATTGTTGAAGCTGTAAATGATTCCGATCGGTGTTTCGGTAAAACGATTATTGGACTCGTTCTTGAGAAACTTTTCTTTGCCATCTAAGTCGTAATAACAATAATTGAAGGATATTTGCAGACCGCGCGCTATTGCTTTCGAGGCGATATCCACTGTTTCGAAAACATTGGGGGATTGGGATTTTCTGTGTTCCTCGATATATACATTTTTAGCAATTGTGTCTCGCTGATGCTTTGATATTAGTCTACCAAGGTGATTGCATAGATCATCGGACTGCTCTTGGGTGATGAACTTGCATGATTTCACGACATTGATCAGTAGCCTTGCTTCTTCGCTTGAGATCGCGGAGTGAATGTATTTAAAGCCGCCGTTTTTTCCTCGAGTTGGTTTAAGAATTTGCAAATCAGGAACGTGGCTGCTTGCTAGAATATTTAGATCTTTAAGTATGGTGGGTTCGCTGGGAGCTGCGCCCGATTTGCTCTTGTATCTAAGGATTTCCCCTATTTGCTTTGCTGTAAGTCCACGACTTTCGTCCGTGTGCATTTTTAATATTTCCACAATGCGCAGGAGGCGAGAACGTGCGTCTGTATTATCCCCTATGTCGTCGGGAAGGTCCTCTGCCATACGTTGAAGATCTGTCGCGTTAAGTCTGCTGGCCATATGCTCTCCTTGGTTTAAAATGCTCCTTCCGAAATCTACTGTATTACCTATTCTCTTCATAGGTTATTTATTAAAAAAGTGCCAATGGCTTGGGGTTTTGCAGAAAAAGATTGAAGCAGAATGCTTGGATGGGCTTGATTCGCTATACCTCGACTTGCCAAATTGCGACCTGCGTGAAGCCAACTTGATTGAAAGCGAAGCGAGAAGCAAGCATCCCGCCCCCCATTCTTTCACCTCTCCTACATTTTCCTGCACGGGACCTGGTATTGGACTAGAATAAATCGATTATCAGAACATGCAGGTGAACACGCGAATAGCATGCGTATCAGGTTGAGATAAGAGGGTTTTTATGGGTTGTGCGATCATTGGGTGCGGCAAAGCGCTCCCGGCTTTAGATGTGAAGAACGACGAACTAACGGCTTTGGTCGACACCAGCGACGAGTGGATCTCCAAGCGTACAGGCATCAAAAGCCGCAAGGTCGCGCTCGACGAAACCAACACCGATCTTGCAGAAACAGCATCGCGTCAGGCGCTGGGTTGGGCCGATGGGGGCTACCACGAACGCCGCATCGCTCCCGAAGAAATCGATCTGGTCGTTTTCGCTACTGTTACGGCCGATACCCTTGTTCCCTCGAACGCGGCACTTCTTCGCCGCCGTCTGGGACTCTCGAACGCTGCCTGTTTCGACCTGAACGCCGCATGCTCCGGATTCGTATATGCGCTCACTGTTGCCGAAAGCATGATCGCCGCGAGCGCGACCGCCAACAACCGCACCAATATAGTACGCGCGCTGGTGGTGAGCGCTGAACGCCCCAGCCGCATTACCAACTGGGTCGATCGCAACACGTGTGTGCTGCTGGGCGATGGCGCCGGTGCCGTCGTAGTTGAATACGACCCCGACAGACCAGGCATCCTGAGCAGTTTCATCGCCAACGAAGACGACATCCACAACGCGCTTACCTGTCCCATGCCACTCGATATTGTGCCGCCTTTCGACGCCCAGGGAGTGAACCTGGCTGCCGCAACCAATGTGAACAAGAGCCACGCTTCCATAGACGAAGAGCTCGACATAATTGAATCCCTTGCAGCGGGCGATCCGCGAAATGTGCTGCGCATGAACGGCCAGCAGGTGTTCAAGTTCTCCGCGCACGCCATGAAGCAGGCGGTAGGGGAAGTATGCAACAGGGCGGACGTGTCGCTGAGCGATGTTGCCCTCATCGTTCCGCATCAGGCCAACGAGCGCATTATCGATTTCGCCGCTCGCCGCATGGGTGTCCCGAAGGAGATCTTCAACCTGACCATTCAGCACCGAGGTAACTCTTCTGCCGCAAGTGTGCCTTCATCGCTTGCCGACGCCTACGAAGAAGGGCATATTAAGAAGGGAGACAAAGTCATCCTCGTCGCCTTTGGCGGCGGCTTTACCTTAGGTGCGATATTGTATGAAGTCTAACGTTTCCAAAAAAACTCAGTGCTCTGATCCATTCACGCAGCGCATCCATGACATGGCTCCCGAAATAGAGCCATACGTCATAGAAAAGCGCCGGTTCTTCCACGCGTACCCCGAATTAAGCGGCAAAGAAATCAATACGACCATGGCTTTGGCTGCGGAGCTCGATGAAATCGGTGTTCCGTACGTCTTCGCGAAAGATGTCATCGTGGGCGACGAGTGTGAATCGGGCCTCATTGCCACCATCAGCGGCGAAGCTCCAGGCGCATACGATGCCGACGGAAAGCCGCACCATTGCGTGGCGCTACGCGCAGACATTGATGCGCTGCCCATCAAAGAGCAGACGAATGCGCCGTATGCTTCCCAGAACGACAACATCATGCACGCCTGTGGCCACGACTGTCACATGGCCATGATGCTGGGAACCGTGCGCATGCTCCACGCACTGCGCCACGAGTTGAAGGGCGAAGTGCGCATTATCTTCCAGCCCGCCGAAGAAATATCCATCGGCTCGCGTAAGATGATCAAAGCGGGTGCGCTCGATGGCGTTGAAAGCATTTACGGCGCTCATATTTGGAGCGAAGTAAACGCTGGTATGGTCTCCATCGAAGCGGGACCGCGCATGGCGAACACGGACTGGTTCCGCGTTGATGTAAGCGGATCGAGCGCTCATGGCGCTATGCCCCACAAGGGCGTGGACGCAATCGTGGTCGGCGCTGCCATCATCGATGCGCTTCAGGTCGTGGTAAGCCGCGATACGTCTCCGTTCGCGCCGGTGGTGCTGACGATCGGCGAGTTCCACGGCGGCGTCGCGCGCAATGTTATGGCGGGCACGGCCTATCTTGCCGGCACGGTGCGCTCCTTCGATTCAAAGGTGCGCGATTTCCTGCGTGCGCGCATGGAATACATGGTGAATCGCGTGGCGGAATCGTACGGCGCAACGGCGGATTTCGAATGGCAAACCGGCAATTCGGCGCTGGTTAACGATGAGGCCTGCGCGCAGCGCGCTCGACGTTCTGCAGAAAAAGTGCTGGGCGAACAGGCGCTGGCTCACTATGAGGGAACTCTTTCAGGTGAGGATTTCTCCGAATACCTGCGCTTTGTGCCCGGGGTGTTCGTCTTCGTGGGCGGCCGCAATTCTGAAATCGGCGCAGACCACCCTCAGCATAGCTGCTTCTACGATGTGGACGAACGAGTGCTCATCAACGGATCCATGCTCGCAGCACAGTATGTCTACGATTTCCTTAGCGAAGAATAAGAAAACGCGCCCAAACAAAAAACGAGGGGCATCATGCCCCTCGTTCGGTTCAATGTCTTATGCCCAAGGCTTCTCGAAATCAGGTTCGAGACTGCCGTCTTCGGGCTGGTTGAACAGTGTTTGCTTGCCGCATTCCTGGCAGGTGCCTACCAGCACCTTTTGCTTACGGATAAGCGTGTAGTACAGGTACACAATACCGAACGCGACGGAAAATGCTGGCATGCCTGCAATCGCAAAAACAATGATAGCGACTAGGGCACCAACGTGAACGTACCACTTTGAAGGAATGCGACGGCGATCGGGCTCGTAGGTGAACTTTTCGCATCCGCATTCAGGGCAGGAAATAACTGGTCCTTTTTTGGTGGTGCGTTTGTTAGGGTTCGTCGGCTCGTATTTCTTGTTCTTAGCCATCCCGCAATTCCTCCATGGCATATTGGTAATCAATGGCGATGCTGCAATAGAACGCCGAAGCATCCAGAATCAGATCGCGAATTAAACGACAGTGATAAGAGTAACACGTTCATGACATAAGACCGCCTACTCTGTGGAAAAACTCAACACATCAAGGGGTTTCGAAGTGCCGCGCGCAACGAGCCTCCATCGCAAGCGCAGGTGGGTGGTTGGGCGTTCGAGGCGTCTCGCCCTAAAAACCCCACATCTTCACTTCGGGTTCCAGTTCGACTCCGAATTGTTCGCGCACCGCTGCCTGCACATTGCGGATCACCTGAAGAACATCAGCCGCCGTGGCGGTGCCGGTGTTGACCACGAACCCCGCGTGTTTGGTTGAAACTTGTGCGCCACCTACGCGGTGTCCCTGCATGCCGGAATCCTGGATGAGCTTTCCCGCAAAATACCCGACAGGACGCTTGAAGGTGCTGCCGGCGCTGGCCATTTCAAGGGGCTGTTTCGAAGAGCGGCGCTGCGCCAGGTCATCCATGCGTGCGCGAATGGCCGCAGGATCATCGTCGCGTAGCTCCAGTTCCACTTCAAGCACAATAAGCCCTTCGTCGCCCATCATGCTGTGACGATAGCCCCAATCGGCATCTTCGGCAGAAAGCGTGCGAATGTTCCCTCGGCTATAAAGGCAGGTGACCGCGCGAGCAACATCCTTGAATTCGCCCTCATATGCGCCCGCGTTCATGATGGCGGCGCCTCCGATGGAGCCCGGTATTCCGCTGGCGAATTCGTATCCGGCCAACCCTGCGGCGCACGCAGCTTCAGCAACTGCTTCGTTGGTAGCCCCTGCTTGCGCTCGCACGCACGTTCCTTCTATGGAAACATTCGCCATGCGATCGCCTATTTTAATGACAACACCGCGCAGTCCGTCGTCGGAAACAAGCAGATCGCTCCCGCATCCGATGATCCACCAGGGCTCACCGGCCAGCTTCGCCGCAGTGATTGCGGCATTTACTTCGGATGCCGATGTGGGCTGCACCATGAAATCGGCGGGGCCGCCGACTTTGAATGTGGTGTGGTGCGTCATAGGTTCATCGCACTGAATTTCTGCCGTCGTGAACGTATTGGTAAGAGCTTCAAATAAAGCGGTGTTACTCATGTGCATATCCTTTTGCTGATGACGTGAAAATCATCGAACGTTTGCTAGTAAAGCGTGCCAACAAAGCGTATTGTGCTTCTGGAACAATATGATACAAGCGCATGGGGGTAATGCGCAAAATTATGAGGGGGATGCATGGAGAAGTATCTGTTCTGGGGGACCTTTTTCGTTGCGTATCTTATCAACGGTATAACGGGTTTCGCGGGCAATATTTTTGCTATGCCGGTCGGTATGGCGACCATCGGGCACGATACATCCATTGTCGTTCTGAATTGTACGGGCTGGTTCGCCAGCATTATGATCGCGGTCACAGGGCTCAAGCATATCGTTTGGCGTGAAGTGCTGAAGATGTGCGCGGTGATGCTCGTATTCATGGCTGTTGGTGCATGGATCAACACCATCGCGCCTCTTAATTTCTTGACGAAGATCTACGGCGTGGCCATTCTCGTCATTGCTGCCTGGGGCCTGTTCTTCAACAAGAACGATAAATCTCTCCCAGAATGGCTCTTGTGGGTGATCCTCGCACTGGCGGGTGTCATCCAGGGCATGTTCGTTTCGGGCGGGTCGTTCCTTGCGATTTATGCTATGCAGAAGATCAAAGACAAGGAAGCTTTCCGCGCAACGACGACCATGACGTGGGTCGTCCTGAACGGCGCCTACGCCATATTCGGCATCGTGCAGGGTGGCCTTGCGGGCGAAGGGTGGCTCTTGCTGCTTGTTTGCATTCCGTTGCTCATTCTGGCTACGTGGATCGGCGGCAAGATCCAGGCGCGCATTAGCCAAGAGCAGTTTACGAAGTTCACGTACATACTGCTTGTAGTGATCGGTATCGTGCTCCTGGTGAAGTAGGGAAGTGCTGCTCGCGGTCTTAGGTTTGCGATACGCAGTGCCGCGCGGTCTTTGGCTCGCGGCTCGTGGTCCACTGGTTCAGCAATGGAGCGGCGAACTGTGGCGGGACGCCGCTAGTGCGGCGGTTGGGCCGCAAGCCTGTCAGAACCGACTAGCGATTCGCCTTAAGGCGCGCAAAAAGGTTGGTGCTGTTCTGCCGCACCCACGAAATGAACGAGCTTTCGGCCATAGTAAGACCAACGTTGCCCATGCGAAGCGGGGCAAGGACGGCGCTCATCATTTTGGTGCGCGGACGTGCTAACGCAAGCGCTTCTTTTGCATGCTTGGTAGATATCATCGCATAAATGGCAGCACGTTTTTCTTCTCGGGAAAGAGTGCAGTTCTGATTGGTGATGTTCTCTATGCAGCCGACCAAGCGCTCAGCGTAGCGGCGCGCCAAGAACTCCTTCACCTCGGGCGTATCAATGCCCCAATACAGGTACAAGCCAGTCATCCAGCGGTGCTCTTCTTCGCGCTTGTCGTACATGTCGGCGCGATACTTGGTGTTCTCGCTTTCAGCGCGAGCGCGCAGGAAATGGTAATAATGACCATCAAGGCAGCCAACGCGTTCGATATCACGGATGACTTCCAGGTTGAATGGCAGATCATCCCAGAACGTGGTGGGGAAGCGCAGGTTGTGTTCGTTCAAGTATTCGCGACGGTAGAGCTTGTTCCAGGGAGCATACAGCAGCTGGGCATCGAACAGCTCGCAGGCCGCCATGCGGAATTCATCGCGTGAGGCGAAAATGCGGTCAGGCGCGTTGCGCAGCTCGCGATAATAGCTACCCTCGTCGTCATAATACGTGTCGATGGTGAATCCGGTCACCAAAAGATCCAGATCATTTTCGGAGGCGGTTCGGTACATGTCGGCCAGCATAGTCGGTTCGCACCAATCGTCGCCATCCATGAAATACAAGTAGGTGCCGCGAGCAATGGTTATAGCGGCATTGCGCGCGTTCGCCGCGCCGCTGTTCTCCTGATGGATAACACGAATGCGCATGTCGTCATCAGCGAGCCTATCGCACAATTCGCCGCTACCATCGGTGCTGCCATCGTCAACAAGAAGGATCTCATAGCTTGAGAACGTTTGCTTCTGCAACGAACATACCGCACGCCCAAGCCATGCTTTGACGTTGTAGACCGGAATGATGACGCTTATGGAAGGGCTATGCGACAACGAACTCTTCTCCAAAAAATCAATGATCGAAACGAGCATAGGAATGCTCACGGAAGCAACGGCCGCAGGTCTGAACAAATGGTTCACGCTCGTTCGTTTCCCCCGTTGAAGCCATTCTATACAAAGGGTATGGGTGCAATTGTGAAGAGCGCGTGTGTTCAAAGTACCTCCATCTATTACGTTGTTTTTGTTCGGTGAATGGTGGGCTGCTTCGTGGAAATACGCGCCGATTACGAACCGAGAGAAAAGTTCGGTATAAATGCGGTATATAATCATTGTTTGGCGTAGCCGGGTTTCGGATCGCCGATTACTTGACGAAACGAAATCGACCGGAAGGGGCAGGCGTGAATTGGCTTGAATATGCTGTGCTCTTTCTTGTGGCGGGGGCAGTGACCATCGCCTTGGTCCCCGTGGCAAAGCGCCTGGCTATTCGCTTCGATGCTATTGATTATCCAAGCGCGCGTCGCGTCAATATGTTGCCGGTTCCCCGTTTGGGGGGTGTTGCCATATTCGGCGGTATTGTTGCGGCTCTTGTGTGCCTCATGATAGGTATGCAGTTCTTCGGCTGGTCGAATCCTTTCATGCCGCACGATGGCATTGAGGTCAACTATGTAGGGGTGCTTATTGGCATTGCGTTCATGTTCGGCGTCGGCGTCGTGGATGATGTGGTAGATCTGAGTCCTAAGGTCAAGATGGCCGGGCAGGTCGTTGCGGCGTGCATCGTGGCGGCATCGGGCCTGCTGCTTTCCGATATTCACAATCCTATTGGCGAAGGGTATGTCGAATTCGGATGGGTGTCGTATCCCCTTACGGTGTTCTACCTGGTCGCGTTCGCCAATGTTATTAACTTGATCGATGGTCTTGATGGCCTGGCGGCAGGCATTACGGCCATTTCTGCGACCACTATTTTAGTGTTCGCAGTGGTGACGCATCGTCCCGACGCGGCCATGATCAGTGTGCTGCTTTTGGGCGCATGCATTGGTTTTCTGAAGGATAATTTCTACCCTGCTTCCATTTTCATGGGTGATTCGGGAGCCCTTTTGCTGGGGTTCGCGCTGGGAATCATATCCCTGTTCGCAGTGGCTCGATCGGCCCTGTTCGTTTCGCTGCTGGTGCCCATTTTGGCGGCGGGCGTGCCCATTCTTGATACGTTCTTCGCTATCATTCGCCGCAAGCGCGAACATCGCCCCATTGATGAAGCGGACAAAGGTCACATCCATCATCGTCTGATGAAGGCAGGGTTCAGCCAGCGCACGACCGTGCTCATCATGTGGGCGTGGACGGCTATGCTCGCCTTGTGCGGCATGGTCATTACCGTGGCAGATAATCTGGTCCGAATTCCCATCTTCATTGTTGCCGCCGGTGTGACGGTATACGCCATCGTGAAGCTGCGCTTGCTGGGCGATTCGCTCAGCCATCATTTCAATCCGCGCACCAAGCCCAAGCATCGCTCCGGGGAAGCGGAGCAGGACGAAGAGGACGCGCGTTAACGCGAGCGACTGCGGCGCGACGGCGTGAGCGGCCGCGGCACCATAGCGCGTCAGCCGCCGCCGTAATGCGATTGGGGCCGTTACACGGCACACGAAGCCTGCGTGCAGGCGCCTGCGCAAAGCGAGCGAACCCGTGAAGGCAGCTTCGATCGCGCGAATTATTCCACGCTCTTCAACGCTTCGATCATATTGATCTTCGCAAGCGCTCGATTCGAAAGCCGCGCTACGATCCATGCGAACAGCAAGGTGAGCGCCGCGGCGAATACGTAACTCAGTGGCTCAATGGTTACCGCAAAGTAAATCGAAGGCATCTTCAACACATACGTCAGCGAATTGCTAAAGGCGTATCCGGCGGGCAATCCCAGCAGAATACCCACCATGGTTAAAAGGATGGTCTCCTTATTCACGTAATGGTTCACCTCGCGGCGGCGGAAGCCGAGCACCTTGATGGTGGCTAATTCGCGAATGCGCTCCGAAATATTGGTGGTGGAAAGCGTGAACAGAACCACGAAGGCGAGTGCTGCCGCAAGAACGATGATGACGTACACGATCGCGTTAATGAGCGAGAACGATTGCGAGAACTCTTCGTTCATCTGTTGAGTGCTGGTGACCGTCATGAAGTTATCGCGACTGGCCAGCTCGTCGGCGAATGCGGTCTGCGCGGCGCTCTCGTCCGAGGCAAGATTGAGGTAGAAGCCGTTCAGGTCCGCTTCGGTTCCGAATAGGCGCGCGTAGGTGCTTTGCGTAATGTAGGCGGCGTTACCCAGATAATTATCGACCACGTTCGCAACAGGTGCATTGGTTTGGCTTAATGTACTCGTTTCTATGTGTACGCTGCCGCCGCTTTGCACGCCAAGGAGCTCTGCGGCATTACGTGTGATAAGAATGCCATCATCGGTTAATTCGCAAGGACTGTCGGCGCTGGTCCTCAGATTCACGAACTCCTCAAGCGACGCACCATCGGGTACCACGAACAGCTGAAGGCTTTCTTTCGCGCTGATGGAATCATCCGTCGAAGATAGCGTGACGTTGTCGATGCTCAAGGGCTGCAGGGCTGTAATACGCACGTCGGCTTCAAGGGCTTCGAGCGATTCTTCGTAATCGCTCTGGTTCACCACTGCCAGTACGTCGTAGCGGTTGATGTCTTCGTATTGCATGGGAGAAAGCGCGTGCACCGAATCGCGAATGGCGAACCCGCAAATCAAGAGCGCCATACAGCCCATGATGCCGAATACGGTCATCAGGAAGCGCTTTTTATAGCGGAAGATGTTGCGCGCCGTCACCTTATTAAGGAACGACATGCGCTTCCATATGAAGCCGATGCGCTCGAGCAAGATGCGCGAGCCCGCTCTCGGTGCTTTCGGGCGCAGGAGCGCTGCGGGGGTTTCCTTTAATTCGGCGCGACATGCCAGTACGGCTGCCCCGGCGATTCCCGCGATGAAGAACAGAACGCTTCCGATGCCGTAGGCCCAGTCGAAGGAGTAGAGGTAGGTGGGCAGCTGGTACATGACCTCGAACACCGTGAACAGGAACATGGGGAACAGGACGAAGCCGCACACTTCGCCGATGAGCCCGCCGATGATGCAGGCGCTCAAGGCGTAGACCACATATTTTGCGAGGATCGCCTTGCGGTGATACCCGAGGGATTTATAGGTGCCTATGAGGCTGCGCTCTTCTTCGACCATGCGCGTAATGGTGGTCAGCGCGATGAGCACCGCCACGATGATGAAGATCACAGGGAACACCAAACCGATCGCTTCGATGGAGGATGCGTCGCTCTTCACGCTATTGAAACCCGCGTTGGCGTCGCGCGACTGAATGTACCACTGGGCCGATTCGAGAGAGGTCACCTCTTCGCGGGCCTGCGCTATCTGGGAAAGCGCGTCCGCTTTTGATGTTTCATATGTTTGCCGTTGGGAATCCAGTTCTGCCTGGCCATCGCGCAGTTCCGTCTTGCCTGAATTCAGCTGGGCTTCGCCATCGACGAGCTCTTGCTTGCTGGCGGCAAGGGTCTGGCGTGCTGAAGCAAGCTGTGCTTCACCTGCTTCGATCTGTGCGGCGCGAACATCAAGTTCTTCTTCGGATGCGTCAAGGGCGGCCGACTGTTGGTCGAGCACTGCAAGCTGGGCGGCTCGCTCCTGTTCTACCTGCGCAACGCCCGCATCATACGTGGCTTGGTCGATGATGCCTGCCGCGAGTGCTTGTTCGAGGTCCGCCAGGCTGGCATCGCAGGCGCTGTTTATCTGGGTGCGCCCTGCGTTAATTTGCGCACGAGCATCTGCTATCTGGCCGCGTCTTACCTCGATCTGCGCACGAGCTTCGCTCAGTTGTGCCGCTTGCTGTTCTATCTGCGCTTCGCCTGCAGCTATTTCGTCTTTCCCGGAGGCTATCTTCTCTTGGTTGCGGGTCAGTTCGGCCCAGCCATTATCTATCTTGGCTTGCGCGTTGGCTAATTGAGCTTCGGCGTCGTCGAATTCTTGATTTGCCTCGGCTTCTTGATCGTCGATGGTGGCGTAGGCATCCTGCTTGATCTGGTCCGTTCGTGCCTGTTCGCGCTCGGAGCGAAGGGATTCAATGCGATCGGTCAATTCGCTGATCGCTGCGTCGTATTCGCTCGAATAGCTTGAAAACTCCTCGGCGCCTGCTGCGACAACATACAAAGTGGTGTAGGTGTCGCGCGCATCTTGCGTTACGGCTTCGGGGGTAACGAAGAGGCAGCTATCGGGCGAGGCGCTCGCGCGGATCGCGATGGGGCCGGTGGGGTTGGTCAGCTCGGCGGGATCGATAACGCAGCCCACGATGGTATATTCGGTGCGCTCGAATACGGCGTTATCGCTTTCTTCTAAAGTGACGGTATCGCCGATGGATGCGCCCGACAGATCAAGATATCCCTGGGTAACGGCCACTTCGTTGGCGGCAGTGGGTAGCGTTCCGGAAAGCATATACGGTTCATTGAGGCCGTTGGGCGAAAGGGTTTTCACGCAGGTGCTGAATCGCTTCGATCCAGAATTGGTGTAGGTGTCTTCTTCCCAGGTGCCCTCGGCAACTTCCACTCCTTCAAGAGCGCCTATGGCGTTCGCATCGTCTTGGGTGAGCCCCAGAGTAGATTGGATGCTTATATCGTAGAGACGCTGGTCATCGAAGAACGCGTCGGCCGAATTGCGCAGGTCAAAGCACGAAGCGCGCAGTCCCGTGACCATCGTTACGCCCAATGCGCAAATGATCAAGATGGAAATGAACCGCTTACGGCTCTTCGCAATGGTCCGCCAAATGTCTTTCCTGAACGCGCTTGCCATGGTGCTTACCACTCAATATCAGCAATGGGGACGGGCGATTCGTTGATTTCGATCGCAGTCACTTTGCCGCTGTTCACATGGATAACGCGGTCGGCCATGGGGGCCAGCGCGGCGTTGTGAGTGATGATCAGGGCGGTGATGCCAACGTTGCGGCAGGTGTCCTGCAGCAACTGTAGGATCTGCTTGCCCGTGCGATAGTCAAGCGCACCGGTGGGCTCGTCGCACAGGAGCAGTTTCGGGTTCTTCGCGAGTGCGCGTGCGATGGCGACGCGCTGCTGTTCGCCGCCGGATAGTTGCGTGGGGAAGTTGTTCAGGCGCTCGCCCAAACCCACGCGCACGAGCGTTTCGGTCGCATCAAGAGAATCGGGGCAGATCTGCGCTGCCAGTTCGACGTTCTCTTTGGTGGTGAGTGTGGGAACCAGGTTGTAGAACTGGAACACGAAACCTACGGCCAAACGGCGGTATTCCACGAGCTGCGATTCGTTATAGTGCGCAATATCCTGGCCGTCGACCAGGACCTTACCCGATGTGGCGCTATCCATGCCGCCCAAGATATTGAGAGCGGTGGTCTTTCCCGCGCCCGATGCGCCCAGGATGATGGCGAGTTCGCCTTTTTCGACGCTGAACGATGCTCCGTCGAGTGCGCGGATCTCTGTCGCACCCGATCCGTAGCATTTGGTCACATTATCGAATTCGATATAAGCCATAAGCGGCCTACTTTCCGCGGGCGCCCAAGTTATGGGCGGATAAGTTCGTTAAAGCTTTTATAAAAAAGTATAAGGAACTTTGCGGTAGGCGCCGCAAGTATTTATGGGACTCCGCGTAATGAGCAGCGCTGTTTTTCATGTGTCACGTGCGCTTCAGGTGATGCGTCGCGACCTTACGGGTTCGGCGGTGGAAAAACGTTCGCCCACGGAGTCGGATGACTCTTTGGCCGCAGGGCGGGATTTTGATTGGAGAGGGTAGCTTCTAATAAAAGTTGAGGTTGTGAACTGCTACCATATGCTCATGCTTGCCCGGAAACCACCATATGATCGAAAGTCTTCACGTCGATCTTCCCATGAAGAGGAAGATTGGTTCGATGGCGCCTTCAGTGAACGAGATGGTTCGTCTCGTCGTCGTTCGGGCGATTCTCAGGACGATAGCCCGCAACGTGGGCGGAAGAACTCACGGCACGCTCAAACAGCACGGCCTGATCGTTCTTCCCGTAGTGACCGCTCCGCCGGCCATGATGAACGCCGCTCTCGCAACGATCGCGCCGATAGGGATGGACGTGCCGATCGCAACAGGCGATCAGGGCGCGCGCAGAATGACGAATGGGATAGTTACGATCGCGAAGGGTCCTCGCACCGAACGCGACGTTCGGGTCGCGACCGAGATGTGGAATCCGAGACGCGCGATAGACGCGCGATGCAGGGTTCTAGTCGCGTCCGCCATGGATCAGGTACTTCTTCTCGTCAGGGGACGTTTCGCTCCAGCTATGGGCGTGCATCCGATTACGTTCATGCCTACGAAGATGATCATGGATATGAAGAGCGCTCCAGTCGCCGATCAGATCGTTCGGCGCAACGTAGCAGCGGCAGAGCTCGCCATTCCGAGCCGGAGGTATATGTGGGATCATCCCGTATGGGCGGGGGTAGGTTCTCTTCGCCGTTCAGCTCCCGAGGCGGTCACGCGGTGGCGGGCTATTCGCCCGTGCGGCGCTACGTGGCCTTTGCGCTTCCGGTGATCGTGCTTATTTTGATCATTCTCCTGATCGTGTTCATTGTTTCGTCTGTGCAGTCATGCACGGCGGCTGCCGAACCAGAAGAGCCAGAGGTAGTGGAAGTGCAACCGATGTCGCTTCACTATGAGCCATCGGTTCTCGGGTTGGATGCGGTGGCAGATCCAGGGACTTCGATAGTGGGATTCACACTGGCCTCCGAGGGGCAGAGCTATATGCCCACGCTGTCTGAAGAGGGCAAAGCGCAGATCACTTCGGCGATGGCACCCTTTACGGATAATGGTTATACCCTCGGGTTCTCTATTGTTGATCTACAAACGGGAAGCGGATATGCCTACAATCTTGATGCTGAGGTTTATGGTGCATCGTCCTTTAAAGGCCCTGTTCTTATTTATGGATGCCAGGAAGCGCTCGAAACGGGCGCCCTTTCTACGAGTACGCTCCAGTCGTATTCTGAGGGAGCCATCATTAATTCGGACAACACGTCCTACTATCGGATGAGGGCCCTTTTTGAGGATTACGGGGAAGAGAGTCTGATCACCTGGCTGGCCAACATGAATATCGATTCTGATGTGGAAACCGATACGTCGTTCCCGCATTATTCAACGCGCATTTCGGCGAAGTTGTGGATGAACGCATATCTGTATTTCTCTTCGGCTGATTCCGATCCTGATATTGTTTCATGGGCTCAGGATCTGCTCTCCAAAACGGAAGTATCCATGCTGCGAGCAGGCGTCGACCCGACGTTTCCGCTTGTGACCGATGACGGGGAAGTAAGCAGCTCGGCCCCGGCGGGATCATCGTCGTTGGATGTGGCGGTCTACGATAAAGCGGGATGGATGAACGGTTCGACAGATGATGGGCTGTGTGATTCAGGCATCGTGATCGACGACGGGAAGGCCTACCTCATTTCCGTTATGAGCGCCGCACCTGATAGTTCTAGCAATCGTGAAGCCATGATGAACTTGATATCAGCTTTGTGGCAGCAGCGTTCATCGCTGGCTCCGAGTGAAGGATACGTGCTGAGTGATGCACCATCTTCCTCTGAAGGAGATGGCAGCAACACCGGCGATGCCAACGCTGGCAACAACGCGACGCAGCAGTAGTGCCAATAGCGGCAACATCGCGACCTAATAGCAACACCAATAGCGGCAACAGCGCGCTTCGGCGGTATCGGCCCAACGATGCGAGCGATGAGCGACAGCGATGGTGGCAACACCGGCGATGCGGGTTGCAACGTGACTCAACGGCATCACGCTTGGCGAAACGGGCGGTAACGACGCGCTCACCGATGTAGAGCAACGACTCGACCCGACGCGATTCCGTTAGCGTTGCGAACCCTCGATTTCTGTATAAACCATGAAGATTTTCAAGGCGTCCCCCCGTGCTCATTTATATACGATTGACGAAGGGGTGGCTTGCAGTATAAACTGCAAAAGTTCGCTTTCAAAAGCCCCGTGCGAGCTTGTGATTCGAACTCTGTACCAGGATGGGTAGCAACGTCTTCCGTAAAGCCAGTCCAGAGGCTTTTCGGACAGGTGCGCTACGCGGAACGGGGCGGAGCGACGGAGTAGGATCCCGTCTCTTCGAATCGGCAGCAACTTTTGAAAAACGACACTTGTTACTTTATTGGAGGAACACTGTGAAGACCTATTACGCAAAGCCCAACGAAGTTGAGCGCGAATGGCTTCTGATCGACGCAGAGGATCAGGTTCTCGGTCGCGTTGCATCAAAGGCAGCTCATATCTTGAAGGGCAAGCATAAGCCCCAGTACACCCCGCATGTTGACACGGGTGATTTCGTTGTCATCATCAACGCTGACAAGATCCGCGTTACGGGCGTTAAGGCTACGGACAAAGAGTACTATCGTCACAGCGGTTATCCCGGTGGTCTTAAGTGCGAGACGTTCCAGGAAGCTATGGAAAAGCACCCCGAGCGCGTTATTGAACACGCAGTAAAGGGTATGCTTCCCAAGAACACGCTTGGCCGCGCTATGGGCAAGAAGCTCAAGGTGTATATCGGCGCAGAGCATCCGCACATGGCTCAGCAGCCCCGCGAGATCAAGATGGAGGATAACTAATGGCAGGCGAAGCTATTTATTACGGCACTGGTCGCAGGAAGAACGCTGTTGCACGCGTTCGCATCGTTCCTGGCACTGGTAAGGTTACGGTTAACGGTCGCGATGGCGTTGAATTCTTCGGTCGCCAGGCTCTCGTTGATTACGCAACCACCCCATTCGTAGTGACTGACACCAAGGATCACTTCGACGTTATCGCACGCTGCAATGGCGGCGGCGTATCTGGTCAGGCTGGCGCTCTTCGTCACGGCATCGCTCGCGCTCTTCTCGAGGCTGGCGACTACCGTTCCGAACTCAAGCGTGCTGGCTTCCTTACGCGTGACTCTCGTATGGTCGAACGTAAGAAGTACGGTCTGAAGAAGGCTCGTAAGCGCCCGCAGTTCAGCAAGCGCTAAGCGATTCTTTCTGGGCGGCTCTTGCCGTTTCAGGGTTTGCACTCGAAAGCCCACCCCATCGGGGTGGGCTTTTTGCATTTCGGGCTTGGGGTTCGAGCCCGTACCTCCAGTTCGCATTCGCGCACGAGTTTGCACCCAGCTCGCATCTGTGTGCGGCCCTGCACCCAGTTCGCGCTCGCGCTCGCATCTGTGTGTGGCCCTGCGCCCAGTTCGCGCTC
>Cebus_capucinus_imitator_PRJNA485217_SSR012__coassemble_943_pt1 | contig 23018 bp, 18 predicted proteins | sample Cebus_capucinus_imitator_PRJNA485217_SSR012__metabat2_low_PE_012 | metagenome-assembled genome bin Cebus_capucinus_imitator_PRJNA485217_SSR012
GGCTTGAGGAAGGCGCTCCTACCGTACAGCGCATCACCATCGCTAAGGGTATCGAAGATCACGACGGCACCCTCGAGTACCAGACCTGGATCGCTGGCTCTAAGCTCGACTAGTTCTGGCTCTCAAACCAAGATTCTCTCTTGGCTAGATTCCGGGAAGGGAGGAAGCGAAAGCTTCCTCCCTTTTGCTTTTCTCTGCAGCTTTTCTCAAAGGGATTCGAGATCGCATCCTCACACCACTTATCTCACTTCTTTTAAAGGCTTTTACGCCGATAGAAAGCCTTTCCTATCTCGGCTTTGAGACGTATTGTTGCGGTTCGTAGGGCCTTTTGAAAGAGTTCTACGCCTTAACAATTCCTTACATTTCCCCTGGTCATCTGCGTATAGAGCAAATCATGCCTATAATGCTGCCATGGATATCACAAAGAACATACTCATCGTTGATGACGATCGCACCATTGCCCAATTCGTTCGAGAGTTGCTTCGCAACGAAGGATTACAAGGTGAAGTCTGCTATAACGCAGCCGACGCGCTTCGTATGCTACAGACGCGATCATACAGCCTACTAGTGCTAGACATCATGATGCCAGGAATGGATGGGCTTCAGTTATGTAGGGAAATACGTCGAACCTCTCGCGTTCCCATAATCTTTCTAACGGCGAAAGATGAGAAGATCGACAAAATACTAGGCCTCACGCTCGGCGCAGATGACTACATAACCAAGCCGTTCGAACCTCAGGAATTCATCGCACGCATCAAGGCTCACCTGAGAAGAACTGAATGGAATCAGAACATCAATTCAGGAGAAACGTCGTTCACGGCCCAGAATCTCACCCTCTATCCAACGCGCCACGAATGCCGCATCAATAACACTCCCCTTGCTCTCGCGCCAAAAGAATTCGCACTACTGAGCATCCTCATGGAAGAACCCAACGCCTTTCATTCCGTACAGGAACTGTTCGAGCGCGTCTGGGATGAAGCCTATGACGAATCGGGCGGCAATTCAGTGATGGTCCATATTAGACGCCTCCGTAAAAAGCTCGCCTCCCTCGATAACACTCGTACCTACATAACCACCGTATGGGGCGTTGGTTACAAGATTCAGGAATAGGAGCAATGCCATGAAGTCGATCAGTATCCAGTCGAAAGACCTTCGTAAGCGTCTTTTCCTTCGCTTCGTGTTCGCATTCATCATATATACCCTAGGGATGTTCGCGGTATATACTGCATTCGAAACATATATTTCACCCGCCATAGGAAACGTCATAGCCGAGAACACTTCGGAATGGGTGGAAACCAGCATGGAAGAATTCGAGCAAGCCACCGTAAGTCATCGAATGATTCAGACCGATCCTACCAGCCTGAATGCCAACCCGGACGAACGGGACACCATCCGTTATCGAACATTGGACACCTACGCCTTCCTCAAAGTTCTCAAAGACGACATGACCCCTGTTATCTTCGTTTTGGGCATAGCGGGCCTTATCGCGTTCTTCCTGAACAAATTCGTGCATTACTTCGACGAGCTTGCCGCGAGCGTCACTGGCCTTTTCACCAACAAAGCAACTCCTGTTATGCTGAGCCCAGATCTCGCTATCGTACAGAACGAGCTGAATGGCATCCGCAGTGAATCCATCCAAAACGAACGTCGCGCCAAGGAAGCAGAGGCGCGCAAGAACAAGCTGGTCACCTACATCGCCCACGACGCCCGAACTCCCCTTACCTCCATCACCGGATATCTTGCCCTACTCAAAGAACCCGAGATTCCTAGCGATGAAAAACGCGTATCGTATGCCACTATCGCTTACGAGCAAGCACGAAACCTCAACGCCCTCCTCGATGAGCTCTTCGAAATAACCCGCTTCAACATACAAGGCATTCACCTGGTCAAACAGCCCACCGATATACGGACCCTCTACCTGCAGGTATGCGACGAGTTCCATCCTGCTCTTGAGGAAAAGAACCTTCAGACCAAGATAGATGCACCCCTGGATCTTTGCGGCAACCTCGATTCGGAAAAGATGGCGCGCGCACTGGCAAACATCATACGCAATGCTATCCACTACGCAAAAAATGGATCGACGATCGAATTGGTCGGCAAGAAAACAAACAACGTATTGACGCTGAGCATTTCGAACCATGGGCAGCCTATTGCTCCAGAGAACCTCGAGAAGATATTCGAACGCTTCTACCGCGAAAACGAAGCACGTACTGCAAACAGAGGCAGCGCCGGCTTAGGGCTTGCCATCACAAAAGAAATAATCGAAGCGCACGGTGGTTCAATACGCGCCACCAGCGAAAACTCCCTGACCACATTCATCATCGAACTACCGCAGGAATAGCGACCAACAAAGATGAGGGCAGGATAGCTTCACCCAGCGAGCAGGCTGGCTCGGCTTCACAGGATCAGCAATCGGCAAATCTGAACGCAAGACCCCCCTGCTCTAGCAAGCGAATGGCCTCAGGGCATCCCGTAGCGCGGCTTTTTAGAAGACCTTCAAAGGCATAGCCCCCGATTCGCGGGCAAGTGCACAGGGACGTGGCTGATGTGTCCGCGTGATTTCGCTATGCCATTCGTCTTCTTAAAAGCCGATCAAGCGAAGGCATGCCCTGAGGCCATTCGCTTGCTAGAGCAGCCAGTTGGGTGACAGATGAAATGAGAAGCTAGAGAGTTGCGCGACAGACAAAGTGAGTAGCTAGAGAATTGAACGGCGGGGGAAACGAGTGGCGAAGAGGCGGAATAGGCGAACAAGTTCCCTACAACTGCTCGATGACCTTTTCGAGTGCGTCCTTGAACACTGAAAGCGTGTGCCATTCCTCTTCGTTCTTCTGAGGGACACCCAATGAGATAGTATAACGAGCCTGCTTGGAAAGGGACACACGAACGAGTTGCTGCGAATCGTCATTTACGCCCAGCACATCTGTCGGACAGAACACCGCCCCCAGCCCTTTCTGAGCCATGGCGAGCAAGGTGGCCATATTGTTACTCGTCGCGATCACATGAGGTTTGATTCCTGCATTACGCAGAACGGAATATGCAACGCGCCCGGCGATATCATCAAGAGATCCCAACACAAAGGGACAATCCGCAAGCGCCACCACTCCTTCGCGCTGCACGCGCTCCAAAGCTTCTTCGGCGCTCACGCCCATCGCCGCTTCCAGGACCTTCACATGAAGAGCAAGGACAATCTCTTCTTCATACAGAGGAGACACATCAACGCCGGGGTGAATATCATCAAAGCGTGCCACGACCACGTCCACTTCGGCGCGTTCTGCCATACGGAGCAATTCGCGATTGGTTCCTTCAACGATCTGCAGCCTGACCTTTGGAAGAAGGGTCGCCATGCGAAGGGTGACCTCAGGCATGATCAGCTGACTGCGCACGTGCGAAATACCCACCTTCAACACACCCGCGCCGCTACCCGTTACTTCACCGATCTGGCGCATCATTTCTTCACGAGCTTGCCGCTGTTCACGTGCATACAGCAAAACGACCGTTCCGGCAGGCGTAAGCGATAAGGGAGTACCGCGCGAAACGAGCTTCACTTCAAGCGTTTTTTCCAACGCCACCAAGCGCGCACTCAATGTTTGCTGCGATATTTGCAAACGCTCGGCCGCCTTAGTAAAGCTTTCCTGCTCCGAAAGAGCAATGAACCAATCTAAATTGTCTACCGCCATGGGTTCACTTTCCGCTCAAGTGTCTTTTCCTTCGAGTCGCACAAGCAGGCGCGACGCTTTTCAACCATCGTCACAGTACGTCGCTTCAAGCTTCCCGCTTGCCCGTAATATAGTACCGTTATCCATCTGTTTTTGTTATGCGACAAAAAATATTTTACTTCCCCTACCTTCGCGAAGCTCCATCACGTAAAATCAACAAAGTTGTAAAACAAGTGTTTATTACTATTGGAGAGGATGAGTAATGAAGAAGAAACTTCTCGCCATTATTACTACGGCTTTCGTTGCAGTAATGGCATTCGCTCTTGTTGGCTGCGGTGGTAACAGCGATTCTGGTAGCTCTAGCAGCTCTAGCGAACTTCGCTTCGTCACCGGCGGCGAATCTGGTACGTATTATGCATACGGAACCGTACTTGCTCAGTATGCGACCAACAATGCTGACACCCCTGTTAACGCTCTTTCGAGCGAAGGTTCCAAGGCAAATGTGGAATCCCTTCAGCACAACGAAGCTGAACTCGCGTTCTGCCAGTCCGACGTTGCAACCTACGCTTATGAAGGCACCAGCCTTTTCGAGGGCGCACAGTACCAGGACTTCTCTGTTGTAGCAGCTCTGTATGGCGAGCAGGTTCAGATCGTTACCTGCAACCCCGACATCAAGACCGTTGCTGACCTGAAGGGCAAGACCGTTTCCATTGGTGCTGCGAACTCCGGCGTATACTTCAACGCAGTTGACATTCTCAAGGCATACGACATGACTGAGTCTGACATCAATGCGGTATATCAGAACTTCGCTGACTCCGCTGACTCCCTGAAGAATGACAAGATCGACGCTGCCTTCATTACCGCAGGCGCTCCCACCACTGCTATTACCGACCTCTGCACTTCCAAGCAGGCTTACCTGGTATCCATGGACGCTGAGCACATCGCTAAGCTCCAGGAAGCTTCCCCCTACTATGCAGCATCCACCATTCCTGCAGGTACCTACAATGGCATGGAAGCAGACACCCAGACCGTAGCAGTTCTGGCTATCGTTCTTGCTAACGATTCCGTTGATGAGAACGCGGTATACAACTTCACGAAGTCCTTGTTCGAGGGCGCAAAGAACCAGCCCGATGCTCACGCTAAGTACAAGGAGCTGAGCCTGGAAGAAGCAACTTCCATCACCTCTCTGCCCTACAGCGCTGGTGCTGCTAAGTACTATGCCGAACAGGACGTAACGGTAAACACCAAGTAAATACCCATAAGTAATCATCTTTTTGATACTTACCTTCATTCAGGGCTGCTGCAAAGAAATTTGCTCCGGCCCTGATAGGCTTTTAAGTACTGAAGTCGAAGTATTAGATCAAGGAGACCTATGAGCATATTTAAGAAAAAGCCCGCGAACGAACCCGAGGTCGTTGCTTCTAACACTGGCGAAGAAGTCGATGCCGAAGCGATCCTTCGCAAATATGACAAAGAATCGAACACTCGTATTTGGGAAGGCGTTCCGAAGCTCGTTATTACGACGACGATGGTAGTTTTCTCCATCTACTGCTTATGCATGACTCTGTTCAGTCTAGAACAGGCAGAAACCCGTCTCGCACGTTTCCTCGCGTTCGTCATCATCATCGGATACCTCATGTATCCTTCGAAGAAAACCGACCACAAGGTCAATCACATCCCCTGGTACGACATCGTTCTGATGGTCATAGGCGCAGGGGCATTTCTGTACTACGCCTTCAATACGGTGGACATCCTGATGATGGGTTCCCGCATCGGCACCCTTGAAGTCGTTCTTGGCATTGCGGGCATCCTCGTTCTGGTCGAGCTCTGCCGTCGTTGCGTTGGCATACCTATCATCATCGTAGTGGGCTGCTTGCTCATCTATGCGTTCTGTTGGCAGTTCGGTTTCAACAACGATGCTTACCGCACGCTGTCGAACATCGTACAGAAGCTCTTCTACACCACCAGTGGCGTTATCGGCACTCCGACCAACGTCTGCTATACCTACATCGTTCTCTTCATCATCTTCGGCGCCTTCCTCGAACGTACCGGTATCGCGAACTTCTTCATTTCGTTCGCCAACCGTCTTGCAGGATGGTCTTCCGGTGGCCCTGCGAAAGTAGCGGTCATCTCTTCTGCATTGTGCGGTATGGTCTCCGGCTCTTCGGTCGGCAACACCGTAACCACTGGTGCGGTCACCATCCCCATGATGAAGAAGACCGGCTATCGTCCTGAATTCGCCGGTGCAGTCGAAGCGGCCTCCTCTACCGGTGGCCAGATCATGCCCCCTATTATGGGTGCTGCCGCGTTCCTAATGGCCGAATACATGGGTATCCCTTATATCCAGGTAGCTACCATCGCCATCATCCCGGCGATCCTGTACTTCACAGGCATCTTCTGCACAGTGCACCTCGAAGCGAAAAAGCGCGGCCTAAAGGGCATTCCTCTTAAGGATCTGCCTTCTTGGATCTATCTTCTCAAGAACTGCTATTTGATCATTCCGCTCGTTCTGCTGGTTTGGATCGTTTCCGCTGGCATCTACACCATGGCAATGTCGGCGGCCATCTCCATTTTCGCCGCAATGATCATCGGCTTCATTCACTTCTTCCTCACCAACTGGCAGGAGCGCACTGAAGACGATACGTTCGGAAGCGTTCTGTTCGAAACCTGCAAGGCATCCATCATGAGCGCAGGCGATGCATTCGCGACCGGCGCACGCAACACCATTTCCGTTGCAGTTGCCTGTGCGCTCGCTGGCTTGATCGCAGGCTGCATTACCTTCACTGGTCTTGCATCCACCCTCATCAACGTCATCGTTCTGGCTGCAGGCGACATGCTCATCATCGGCCTGATCCTGACCATGCTCTGCTGCATCATCCTCGGCATGGGTGTTCCCACTACCGCGAACTACTGCATCATGGCCGCTACCTGCGCTCCCATCCTTATCCAGCTGGGTGTTCCGCTGGTATGTGCGCACTTCTTCGTATTCTACTTCGGCATCCTGGCCGACATCACGCCCCCTGTCGCCCTAGCGGCATACGCAGGTAGTGCGATCGCAAAGTCGAAGCCAATGAAGACGGCAGTCACCGCATCGCGCTTGGGCATTGCTGCCTACATCATTCCGTTCATCTTCGCCTTCTTCCCTGCCATGATCCTGCAAGGTGATGTCGAACTGCCTATTGCGCTCGTCGTCCTGAACGTCGTCATGGCCGGATGCGGTCTCTACAGCATCGCAGCTGGTCTGCAGGGATACCTGTTCCAGAAGATCAACCCGGTGTTCCGCGTGATATCGGTGATCGCCGGTGTTATCATCATGATCCCCATTTCGTCATCCGCGGAAATGTATACCCTGCTTGGTAACGTCGTCGGATTCGCCATCATCATTGCCATCACGCTTATCCAGCGTGCTATAAGCAAGAAGAACGGCAACGGTCCTGACGACCCAGACAATACCGACCAGACCACTCCGACGGCACAAGCCGCCTAGATAAAAGATCGGTTTCGCGGGATCGATAACTAATGATTCCGCGGAACCCCACGAAAAAGCACGGGAATCTGAATAAGGAACAACACTATGAGTGATAAAAAAACTATTTGGATCACGGGATCAAAAGGTTTCATCGGTGGCGAACTCACCAGGCGCTTAGGCGATTACGGCTATCGCGTCGTAGGAACCGACACCGAATTGAGCGTTGCAGAACCAAGCCGCTTGGAAGCGTTCGCTATCGAGCTCCAGCCCGATGTGATCATCAATTCAGCTGGTATTTCGCGTAACGCAACTGGCATCAGCAATCGCCTGAAAGCCTACGAAGTGAATGCGATGGGCGCTATGAACGTTGCCGTCGTCGCCAATACTGTCGGTGCGCACATGATCCAGATCTCGACCGACGACGTGTATCCCCAGCGCATGTCCGAGCCTGCCAACGAGTTCGACACCCCCAGGCCCGAAACGCCCTACGGCAAGTCAAAGCGCGCAGGCGAAGTCATGGTGCGCGACTCGAAGCCCGACAGCCTCATCGTCCGCTCTTCATGGGTCTACAGCGTCAATGGCGGCCTGGTGAAAGATGCGTTCGACTGCATCAAGCAGGATAAGCCCTTCAAGGCATACACCGACCAGTACGCTTCCCCTACCTCGATCCTGACCTACACCAACTTCTTGGTAAAGGCCATCGAAAAGAAAGCGACGGGCGTCCTCCACATTGCCAGCAGGGGCACGGCAAGCCGCTATGAGTTCCTGTCGAAGGTAATGGCGACCTGCGGATACGAACCGAACCAGGTTCTGACCCCCGAAACCGACGTAGTGAAGGCGGAGCAGGTATTGCTGGAGAGCCTGATGCTCGAAATGTTCGGCGCGGAACTCCCCACCTGGGAAGAAGACGTGGAGAACTACTTCAAAGAACTGAAAATGGCCAAATAAGCACTGCGTTAACGCAACTTCACTGCTTAAGCACTCAAGCCCGATCGGATCAACCGGTCGGGCTTTTTGTTCGAAGAACATTACCGTCCATAAATCGGATCAGTTGGTCGCGCTTTTTTAATTGAGGATCATTACCGCTTGCAGAGGGGGTGACCTCGCCCTGATTGAGCGCTAGGATTTATATGACCCCCATAACTGAACGAAGATCGCACCCCAAGTTTCAAGGAGGGCACCATGACGGAAACCAACCACATCGAAGCGCTGATGGACCAGATCAAAGAACAGGAAACCCAGTTCGAATTCGACTCTATTGACGAATCACTCGCTCTGCAAATGGGCCTGTACGTTGTGCGCCGCGCTAAAGAGATCGGTAAACCCGTTGCCGTACGTATCACTCTCAATCGCCGCACGCTCTTCGCCTGTTCCATGGCAGGCACCAAGCCCGAAAGCGACAACTGGCTTCGCCGCAAAGAGAACCTGGTATACGCCAGCAACCAAAGCTCTTACTTCTGGGAATGCTGGTGCGAATTAGGGCTCCATCCCTTCGAGTGGCGCGGGTTCGACTACAAGGACTATGCGCCTGCTGGTGGTGGGTTCCCTCTCCGCATCAAAGGAGCCGGCGCAGTGGGAACCCTTACCATCACTGGCATGCTCAGCCACGAAGATCATGATCTTGCCTACGAAACCGTAAGCAAGGCCGTAGCTGGCGATCTGGGAATCGACGTTTCCGGACTGCTATAGACAACACCTAAAGGGGTTTCTCCTCGAGCGAAAAATCTTCTTGACCGAGTGGTTACCACACGCTTTAGCATGAACTTGTCCTTAAACGCATTGGGATACGGAATCGTACCCTTCAAGCACCCACAGCCGAGATCCAAGGAGAACTCATGCCTCATACGCACACACCGCCTCAGGCTTCGGAAAATCAAGAGCTGAACGCCACGGGAAAACCCCTTCCCTCTCATTGGAAACGCACCATCGCGATCATCTGGTGTGGTCAAGCGGTCTCTATCCTCGCGACCTTCGCAGCGACGTTCGCAGCTATGTGGTACATCACCACGAGCGAGAACTCCGCGTTCATGCTGGCGCTCGCCGGAGTAGCGGCGCTTCTTCCCATCGCGCTGTTCTCACCCTTTGGAGGCGTGATTTCTGACCGCGCGAATCGAAAGCATGTTATGATCGCCGCCGACGGCATCGCGGGCGCGTTCTCGTTCGTCCTCGCTCTCATTATTCTTGCCGGGAACATGAACCTGCCTTTACTGCTCGTTCTTTTGGCGGCACGCTCGACCGCGCAAGCGTTCCATGGTACATCTCTCGTCGCGCTCATGCCCGAACTCGTCCCTGAACGCCACATGGTTCGCATCAATACACTTGACCAGGTCCTAAGTAGTTCGGCAGGCATCTTCGGCCCCGTCCTTGGTATTCTCCTGTACACCTTCACGGGACTTGAAGGGGTCCTGTTCCTTGACGCCGCCTGCGCTGCATTCGCCTGCCTGTGCCTAGCCCTGGCAAAACTCCCCTACGCCAAGTCAGAGCGCACCACGAGCCAAGGCGTCATTTCGGATTTCCGTGAAGGAATCACGGTATTCGGAAGCAACAAGGGCCTCAAAGGCGTTCTTCGGCTCACCATGATAGCAATGCTCCTTTTCCTGCCATTGGGCACTTTGAGCCCCCTTATGACATACGGATGGTTCGGAGGCGACGGCTTTCAGGCATCCCTCGTTGAAGCGGTCGCCGCTATAGGGCTTCTTATAGGATCGGCGCTCATGTTCATCTGGGGCGGCGGAAAGAAACTCGTCAATATCCTTATCATCTCAGGCGTCACCATCGGCATTGCATGCATCGCATGCGGCCTTCTTCCACAAAATGCCTTCCCCGCATTCGTGGCCCTCTTCGGCGTGATAATGGCCGCCACTGCAATGTTCAATGCCCCCATCATTCCGCTCATCCAAAAACGAGTGCCCGTTGAAAAGTTCGGCCGCATTATGGGCATCTTCACTTCGTTCACAGCACTCGCAACGCCCATCGGATTATTCATCGCCGGACCGGCTGCCGAAGCACTCAGCGTCAACACCTGGTTCGTTGCGGCAGGGATCCTCCTGTGTATCGCAGTGCTTCTTTCCTTGAGCGACAAGAACATTCGCTCTCTTGACGATAGTCTCGATCTTGACGCAATGGCGAGCGCCGATCCTCAAGCGATCTCATCTAAAAACGAATAACACAGGCATCGCTATTGCCGATAGGCAACACCGGTATGGAGGGACGATAGACCGTTTGGTTCGTCGTCCCCTTCACGTTCGTATTGAAATACAATGGCAGGTGCTGTTATCCGTTCGCATCTCGAAGGAGCCTTACATGATCATTGACTTCAAAGGAATGCGCCCCGATATAGAAAAAGCCGCCTATATCGCAGAAAATGCCACTATTAGTGGCGACGTAACGCTCGGCAAGAACACCTCCATCTGGTTCAATGCGGTCATCCGAGCAGAGGTCGCCCCTATCACCATCGGTGAGCTGAGCAATGTTCAAGATCATGTCATGGTGCATGCGGACTACGACTGTCCCGTCACGATCGGCGAACGCGTCACGATCGGTCACAACGCCATCGTCCATGGCGCCACTATCGAAGACAAGGCGATCATAGGCATGGGAGCGATCATCATGAACGGTGCCGTTGTCGGAGAAGGGTCCATCATTGCCGCCGGCGCACTCGTAAAGCAAGGCATGGTCATACCACCTTATTCGCTGGTCGCAGGCGTTCCTGGCGCCATTAAGAAGACCCTTCAACCGGGTCAGCGCCCACAAGAGAACAACGACGAGATATACATCGAAGATGCGCTTACCTACGCAGCAAGCACCCATCGACCCGTTCCCACCCACCTGAGTGACGAAAGCGACCGATGATCATGTATCGCACTTCAACCAACACAGCGAACGCTTCACAGCCCATCCGCATTCTTTTTATTTGCCACGGCAACATCTGCCGCTCACCTATGAGCGAATTCGTCATGAAAGACCTTGTTCGCAAAGCGGAGTTGGAACATGCCATCTCCATCGAATCGGCCGCCATGCATCGCGACGAACTAGGAAGCGACACCCACCCTGGCACCAAGAACATTCTCGATGCCAACGGCGTTCCTTACGCTCCTCGCGCTGCCCGTCTTGTGACGAAGGACGATTATTCATCGTTCGATTATTTGATCGGTATGGATCGCTACAATCTGGCGGACATGCAGCGCCTCTTCAAGAACGATCCCGAAGGAAAGCTGAGCCTTCTTCTTGATTGGGCAGGATATTCGCGAGACATCGCCGATCCCTGGTATACCGGCGATTTCCAGGCCACTTTCGATGATGTTGATGCAGGCTGCGTCGCCCTTCTCGAACATCTGAAACGAGTTCTCGCGTCGTTTTAACACGAAGACGACCCAGATTCACCCCTCGAGTCATCGGCGTATAATATAAGGACCATTCATCTATGTGCGGCCGCGCAAAAGAGGGGGCGCAATGTACAGTCCATTCCATGATGAGCAGGGGCAGCCTAAAGAACTCGCAGAGGTGACCTACGAGGATCTTGCTCAGTTGAGCAGCCTTGATGAAGGGTTCGTTCTCGAATTCAAGCGCACCTGGAACGAAAGCGTTCGGAAGAAAGTTCCCAAGATCATCGCCTCGTTCGCCAATTCCCGCGGAGGATGGTTGATCATCGGCATTGCTGACGACGACAAGTCACTGTGCCCTGTTCCCCGTATCTCGGCCGACTTCTCCCAGATCTTCGGAGAACTCTGCCGTCATCATGTCTCACCCGCGCCACGCTTCGATGCGCGCTTTATCGCCGATCCGAACGACCCCGACCAAGGAGTCGTCGTGGTGCAAGTTCACGAGGGCGATTTTCCACCCTATGTCGCTGATGGCGTAGTGGAAATACGTGAGGGATCGACTTCGGGACCTGCTCTTGGTAGCGCATTAGTGGAGCTGTATCAGAAGGCAACTAAACGCACGCAGGAGATACGTGAGTATTGTCGCCGCAGCGTGTGGTACCCAGACGACACCAACAGGTCTTCAGGAGCCCCTACGGGCAGCGATGCGACCAGCACATCTCTTCCCCTATTCAGTCTGTATCTGTTCCACATGGGAAGCCGCACCGCACAGACCTCTTCAAGAAGCGACATCAACGAACACGTACGGGCCATGCGCCGCGCCTTCGCGCACCACAACATCTCCTGCCACGTGCAGCACGCCCACGACTCGCTCATCTTCCGGTCATCCATCACTACCCCTCACGGAGAAGCCCATTCGGCCATAGAACTGTTCCCTGACGAATCGATGAAGCTCACGGTTCCCGCCGTCATGCTCGAATCAGATATGCACGATCGTGCGATCGCAAAGCTCCAACAAGAAGGGATACCCATTTCGTCCGATGCGCGCCTCATCGGCGCAGCATACACCCTCAAGCGAGTGACCCGCATGGCATCACTGCTCGATAGATACGTACGCGAACGCGATCTTTCTTGGACCAGCTATGCGGTCGCCTACGAACTGGAGAACATGGCCGGTGTCATCCTGTGGTCGCAGAACGAAACGTACCAGCGCTACATCCGCGATCATGGGCTTCTGTTCTGTGGAACCACCGACGGCAGGAGCCGCATTCGCTACCTTGACGATGGCGCGCACAATTCGTTCCGTGCCCGCCAATTCGCTGGAAGCCACTTCTTCGAAGCATGCGGCCTTCCCTTGGGATCACCCGACCCAGAAGACAACAAGCTCGTAGATGCACTGCTCAGAAACGGCAGGCCCTATCGGGAGCCAAGCGAATAAACAGAGCAACACCCAGCCGCTCCGGCCCTCAAGCACTGCCTCTGCCCCGATCTGCAAAGGGTCCAGGGGCATGCCTTCGCTTCTTCGCTCTTCAAAAAGACAAGATAAGGGTAGCGTTATAACGCGGCCCTATCGGCCTTATCCCAATGCTTTATGACCGCGAATCTGGGGCTACCCTTTTTAAGGTCTTTTTGAAGAGCGCGCTACGGGATGCCCCTGGACCCTTTGCGGATCGGGGCAGCCGACTATGATTCCAAGTGCAGTACGTAGCAGAAGTGGATCTTCGGATTACGCGCAAAGTCTTCCGGTATCGTTTCCGCAGTGATGTTCTCCACACTGAATCCCATCTCCTGAAGCGCTTCGGCGTTGAGCTTGAACGAGCGAAGATTACCCGAGAACACGATGGTTCCCGATTCAGCCAACAGACCCTTCACCTTCTCAAGCAGTGCCACATGGTCACGCTGAATATCCCACGTGCGCCTTCCCATGGTCTTCGAGTTAGAGAACGTGGGAGGATCGAGGAACACCACATCGTAGCGATCGTTGCCCTGCGCCGCTTTCTCTACCCATGACAGCACATCGGCACGCACAAAACGATGCGTTCCCGACACGAAACCCGAGCGCCTCATATTGCGTCGCGCCCAGTCCAGGTAGGTCTGACTCATGTCCACCGTCGTTGTTGAAACAGCGCCACCCGCTGCAGCGTACACGCTTGCCGAACCGGTGTAGGCGAACAGATTAAGGAAACGTTTACCTTGCGCATAGTCGCCCACCAACGCACGGGTGATGCGATGGTCAAGGAACAGACCCGTATCGAGATAGCCCGACAGATCGAGCTCGAAAGGATGACCCGCCTCTTCAACGAGAACGATATGCGAATCGTGGGTGTCTTTACGATACTGCGAACCGCCCCTGTCCTGGCGACGTACACGCGTAAAGAACGAACCCTCTTCCACTCCTAGCAGTGCCGCCGTGACCGCACAGGCATCCTTAAAACGACGATACGCCTTCTGTGGATCGATCTCAGACGGTGCTTGATACTCCGTCACGAGGACATATTGCCTTTCGGTCTTCATCTCTTCGAACACATCGACCGCGACCGCGTAATCAGGCAGGTCAGCATCATAGACCCGATACGCGTGGATATTGTTCTTACGCGCCCACTTGCGACGCGCTTTTGCCATCTTGCGCAATCGTCCCGCAAATTGCTGCACATGATCGGAAGATACCGAAAGGGTCATTTCCCTGCCATCTAAGGTAACCAGGGGGACTTCCGTCATGAACGATTCGCCCAGCTGATAATCGCGAATCGTCACTTCCAGCGCACCGTTATATGCCGGAAGATATCGTTGGGCGTCATAGCCGATGGTCGTATCGAATTCTTCATCGGGAGTAATGACGCACATACGCCAGGTCGAGGGCATATCCTTCAACCCTCGCGAAAGATGCGCATAGAACTCCTCTAGCCCATCACTGAGCAACCTGACGCCGTAAGGCGGGTTAAGCGCCAAGAACCCCTGCTGATCAAGATCGATCCCGCACGAGGTTATGGTCTGGGACAGCTCTGCACAATCAGCGCACAGGAAGGTAACGTATTTTGCCATTCCTAAACGACGTGCGCTATCTTGAGCAAGCGCGACCGCCCGTTCATCAATGTCGGAGCCGATGCACAGGGGCATGTTCTCGAGCCCCGCTTCGAAACGTTCGTCTGCGTCATCAAGGAGCGTATCGAACGCCTCTTGATCGAAATCAGCGCATCCCTCAAAGCCCCAATAATCACGGGATAACCCTGGTGCCCTATCCGCTGCCATCATGGCGGCCTCGAGCACCAACGTACCGCTTCCGCATACTGGATCAACGAACGTCGGAGCATCGAGTGTTCCCTCGAGCCCAGATCGCTTGGCTTCAGCACGACGGAGCGCCGGAGCGGCACTGCGCTCCCAACCACCCCAAACGAGCATGCCTGCTGCAAGCGCCTCCTTCAAGGGAGCCTCTACCGATTCCTTATCCGCGCGATACCCGCGACGATGAAGCGATTCACCCGCGTAATCGATCGACACGGTCGCCTTCGTACCATGGACGGATACCCACAGCGGCACATCAGGACGATGCGGCTCCACGTTGGGGCGTTCACCCCGCATATCTCGTAAACGATCGCATACTGCGTCCTTTACTTTGAGGGCTATGAATTGAGTATTGCGGAGCGCCTCATTCGATCCACGTGCGGAGACCGCGATGGTCGCGCCGGAACCAATGAACCGCTCCCATTCGATGGCCTTCACGCCCTCGTATAGAGCTTGTGCATCACGAGCATCCACGCGTTCAATGACGCGCAACACGCGCGAAGCGATACGCGACCAAAGGCATACGCGATATCCATCGGTCTGAGAACCGAAAAAGGCGACCCCGCTCTTCAGGGGGCGTACGCGTTGAGCTCGCAAGCGCTTAAGTTCATCGGCAAGCACTGATTCGAACCCTTTCGGGCACGGAGCGAAATATTCAACCAAGGGCGTGTCCATCATGTGTCATAGCTCCCTACTGTTAGGCATCCTCTAGACGCATGGTACCTGCATCGCAGCCACGCATCGACCAAAGGGCTCGTCAGCAACAAAAAAGGCGCCCAAGATGAGCGCCTTTTGCAATTAATCTTCCAGATAGTCTTTCAACTTCTGAGAACGAGAGGGGTGACGCAACTTCGCAAGCGTTTTGCTTTCGATCTGGCGAATACGCTCACGCGTTACTCCGAATTCACGACCGACCTCTTCAAGCGTGCGAGGATGACCGTCTTCCAAGCCGAAGCGCAATGAAATGACCTTGCGCTCACGCTCCGCCAAGCCCTCGAGCGTTTTGCTTAACTGCTCCTGCAGCATAGAGAAACTTGCTGCGTCAGGAGGAACGACCGCTGCATCATCTTCGATGAAGTCGCCCAGCTGAGAGTCTTCCTCTTCACCGATAGGCGTTTCCAAGGAAACTGGTTCCTGGCTGATCTTCTGGATCTCACGTACTCGTTCGGGCGTCAGATCCATTTCCTCGGCAATTTCTTCCGGGGTAGGTTCGCGACCAAGCGACTGCAAGAGCTGACGCTGAATACGGACCAACTTGTTGATGGTTTCGACCATATGTACCGGAATACGGATGGTACGGGCCTGGTCCGCAATAGCACGCGTGATAGCCTGACGGATCCACCATGTTGCATACGTGGAGAACTTAAAGCCCTTGGTGTAGTCGAACTTCTCAACCGCGCGGATAAGGCCCAGATTACCTTCCTGAATAAGGTCCAGGAAAAGCATGCCGCGGCCCACATAGCGCTTCGCGATGGAAACTACCAAACGCAGGTTCGCCTCGATGAGCTGCTGTTTCGCATCCAGACCGACCTGTTCTACACGAGAGAGACGACGGCGCTCGCGGCGCTCAAGTTCAATGCCCCCTTCTTCGGCCTTTTCCAGCTCTTCCGTTGCTGCAACGCCGGCTTCGATCTTCATAGCGAGGTCGATCTCTTCGGCTGCCGTCAACAGGGAGACCTTGCCGATTTCCTTCAGGTACATACGTACAGGATCGCCCGTCAACAGGGCTACCGAGGCATCGCCTGTCTGCTTGCGCGTACGAGAAGGACGCTTGGCCTTCGACTTCGACACCTTAGGTGCGGCGATTTCCACCGTTGCCTTCAGTTCTTCTTCAGGAATGCCTTCAAGAAGGCTCTCGTCGGTAAGATCGCCTTCCTTTACGTCAGAGTCAACATCGGAATCGGCACTATCGTGCACATCATTTAGATTCGGTTCAGTATTAGATTCAAGGATATCTTCCGCTTCTTCATCTTCTGCAACATCAGCAGCACGTGCTTCGTCGGCCTTTTTCGCTGAAGCTGCAGCGGTTTTCGCCTTCGCAGTTTCTTTTTTGGAAGCAGCCTTCTTAGCAGGTGCGCTCTTTGAAGAAGCCGCGGTTTTCTTTGCGGTAGCTTTTTCAGTGGAGACCTTTTTCTTGGATTCTGACACTTCTGCCACGTCGTTCCTCCCATGCTTCTTTCAACTCAAGCGAAAGTTCGCTGAAAACATCATGCCATTATACCTCTAAACGCAATAACTTATAACAGATTTACGGGATCAATATCTATCGACACACGCACATCATGTTCCGGTTTTCGCTCACGAAAATAGGCGCCCAATCTTGCAGCAATACTCTCGTGCGCAGGCGCTTTGACGAGCACATGATAGCGCCACGAACCCTTCAATCGCTCCAGCACGCATGGCACGGGCGGCAGCACGAGCCACTCGGGTTCATCATTCGGTATGAGCGGGGTGATATCAGCATAGAGCCCATGTGCCACTTGCTTTACCCTGTCTTCATCTTTACCCCAGATCAGAACATTAGCAAGGCGCACATAGGGCGGGTAGCCCAAGCCCTTGCGCAAATGAAGCTCCTCTTTCAAAAACGATTCACGATCGTACTGGGCCGCCGAACGAATAGCCACATCACGGGCGCTATACGTTTGAACGATAACATGCCCCGGCTTTTCCGCACGGCCCGCACGACCGGCGACCTGCTCGATCAGGTCGAACGTACGCTCGGAGCTTCGAAAATCGGGCAACTTGAGCATCGTATCGGCGTTGATCACCCCAACGAGGGTGACTTCATCGAAATCGAGTCCTTTTGCGATCATCTGCGTACCCAACAGCACCGCAGACGGCGCCGCAGCGAACGCCTCAAGGAGCCGCTGGTGATCCCCTTTGCGCGCAGTTGTATCGGCATCCATGCGAATGACCTCACATTCACGCCCTTCAAGCAGAGCGATCAGTTCGCTTTCCACGCGCTGCGTACCGGCACCGAAGCGCTTAAGATAAGGGCTACCGCATTCGGGGCACACCACGGGAACGCTGCGCTCGTGACCGCAATGATGACATGCCAGCTTCGCGCTGCGTTCATGATATGTGAGCGAGGTCGAACACGAATCGCACGTAGGAACGTAGCCGCAATCACGACAAAGCAGGAACTGGGCGAATCCGCGCTGGTTAAGCATGAGCACCGCTTTTTCGCCTTTATCTATCGTTTCGAAAAGCGCTTCCTGAAGCGAGCGTGAGAACATGGAACGATTACCGCCACCGAACTCCTTGGCCATATCGACCACCTGAATAGAAGGAAGCGGTTTGCCATTAGCGCGATTGACCATTTCGACCCGCTGCCATCGCTCATCGACGGTACAACGATGAAGCGCTTCGAGCGATGGCGTGGCCGATCCCAGCACAAGCGTCGCTCCCTGCGCCCTTGCCAACCACTCAGCCACATCGCGCGTCACATAACGTGGTGCTTGATCCTGCTTGTAACTCGATTCATGTTCTTCGTCGATGATGATGATCCCTACCTGCTGCATCGGAGCAAATAAAGCGCTGCGAGCACCGACGACCACTCGCGCCTGCCCCGATCCGATGGCGTCCCATTGATCGAAGCGCTCACCCTGAGACATGCGCGAATGAAGAACGGCCACCGTATCACCAAAACGACCGCGGAACCGTGCGACCGTTTGCGGGGTAAGCGAGATCTCCGGGACGAGCACAATAGCGCCCTTCCCCTGAGCGAGAACCTGCTCAATGGCACACAAATACACTTCGGTTTTTCCCGAACCAGTAACGCCATCGACGAGTACCGCATGCCCGTCTTGGGCCGCTAAACCGCGCTCAATAGCGTCGAGCGCACGCGTCTGGTCGGCCGTCAGTGTTGGCCGCGGACGCACCCGGGAAGAAAAAACGGCGCTTTCAACTCCTGGATCGCGCATTCTCCTGCGCGCCTCGACCCGAATGACGCCCTTTTTCTCGAGAGAGGAGAGCGTTGCCGTAACCGAACCGTATTCGGCGGTCAATTCCGTCACGCGCAGATCGCCTTGCTTCAGCGCTTCGAGCACTTTCTGCTGTTTGACAGCACTTTTGCGAGGCACGAAATCATCAGCCGCATCAAGACGGCTCACCCAACGCTCATCGACCTCATGGGTGATCGGCTGCGTCAGCTGCCACTGTCCATCGATGCGCTCCATACGGGGCACCCCTCCCGGAGGCATGAACAGACGAATGCTCGATGAAAAGGGTGCAACGTACCTATCCGCAATGAACCGCGCACACTGCGCACCGACCTGCGTGAAGAACGGCTTCGTTATGACCGCTTCCACTTCTTTGAGCTTTTCTGGCACTACATCTTCGGGGAACGGATCATCCGGACCGATCGTCCGCAAATCTACCACGAAACCCACTGCCCGACGGCCCCCGAACGGCACCAGCACACTGCAGCCGACCTGAATAGGAACGCCCTCTTCTTCAGAAGAAGCAGGCGCCAAAAGATCATCTAGAGATATTTGGGCGCTCTTCCTGCCTTGAGAAAGACGTATGCGGTCATCCTTATGTTCGATGACCGCATACGTATAAGGCGTATCAAATGCCTGTGTTGGAATGTCAACGATAACCGAAGCAAGCTTCATGTATTTGAACCCACCATCCGCACGAGCACGAAAGCAGTGATCCGCATACTAACCGAGGCGAGCCACTGCCGCTTTAAGGTCATCCACCTTATCACGTTTTTCCCACGTGAATTCAGGGAGCTCACGACCAAAGTGACCATACGCCGCTGTTTTGCGATAGATAGGACGGCGAAGATCGAGCGCATCGATAATGGCTCCCGGGCGCAAGTCGAACACTTCATTGACCGCTTGCACGATGACATCTTCGGGCACCGTTGCACTGCCGAACGTATCCACCATAATGGAAACAGGACGCGCCACACCGATCGCATACGCGATCTGAACCTCGCAACGCTGCGCCAAGCCAGCCGCAACAACGTTCTTGGCTACCCAGCGAGCCGCATACGCTGCCGAACGGTCAACCTTTGTGCAATCCTTACCGGAGAACGCACCGCCTCCATGGCGACCCATACCGCCATAGGTATCGACGATGATCTTTCGGCCCGTCAGACCCGCGTCTCCCATTGGTCCGCCAATGACGAAACGGCCCGTAGGATTGATATAGATCTCCAGATCATCCGCCACCTGAACCTGCTCTTCTTCGAACACGGGCTTGACGACATACGTCATCAGATCGCGACGCAGAGCATCGAGCTCAATAGCTTCTGAATGCTGCGTGGAAACGACCACCTTTTCGACCTGAGTGGGGACCCCGTCGACATAGCGTACGCTCACCTGAGTTTTACCATCGGGACGCAAGTACTCCATGATGTTGTTCTTGCGGACATACGCCAAACGTTCAGCTAGACGGTGAGCCAGATAGATAGGCATCGGCATAAGGGTCTTCGTCTCATTACACGCATATCCGAACACCATGCCCTGATCGCCCGCACCGACCTGATCGTAGGGATCGATAGCCTCGCCGGTCTGCGCCTCAAAGGAGCAATCGACTCCTTGGGCGATGTCGGGTGATTGATCGTGAATGGCATTAAGCACACCGCACGTATGGCAATCGAATCCATATTTAGCCCGGTCATAGCCGATATCACGCAGAACACCGCGTACGATCTCGGTGACATCAACGTAGGTCTGGGTGCGGATCTCGCCCGTTACGAAGATCATGCCCGTAGTCGCAATGGTCTCACAAGCACAACGAACCAGATCGGGATTGGCAGGGTTACCGTCAGATGCGATATATCCTTCAGCCGCCAAGGCGATCTCTTTTTCAAAAATGGCATCCAAGATAGCGTCCGAGATCTGATCGCACACCTTATCGGGATGGCCCTCGGTCACTGATTCGCTCGTGAAAAGATACGAGCGCTTCTGTTCTTGCATAAACTCTTATTCCTTTCGAGCAAGCATCATATTTAACACATGATAGCTTGATGATCAGTTCATGTTCATACTATCAAACCATTGCCATACTACATGGTTACGGATCGACCACGAACGCATGTTATCCACGTATACGACCCAAACGTTCGAACTTGCGCATGTCGGTTTCCGCCATGCCCTGATCGTCGGTATGATGGCGTTTATCATAGAGTTGACTGTTCTCATCGTTCCAGAGTCGCTCAGCATAGGGGCCCCATTCGTCTGCCGCCGCTTTCGTTTTCGCACACAATTCGTCTGCCGTTTCCGTCTGCTGAAGATCCGAAGAATGAGCACCCGATCGTTCAACCATTTCAGTGAGCATGCCACTGTTTTCCATAATGGGACACGGGCGAAGCAGATTGTCATTAAATGGCTGGTTGCGGTAATACTCCATGAATATAGGTGAACGAAGCGCATCGAGCAGAGAAACCTCGCGAATATTAGCATTGGAGTAATGGCAGAAAACACAAGGATCGACATCACCCGCTGAATTGATATGCAGATAACGACGCCCTCCCGCAATGCAGCCGCCCACGAATTCACCATCATTTTGGAAATCGAGCGTGAATAGCGTTTTTGTTCGACGCATTTCACGAACAAGGTCATACATGCGCTCACGCTGATCAGCGCTAGGAATAAGATCAGCCGGAGAATCGACTCCTACCGGAAAGTACGTGAAGATCCACGCAAACAATGCGCCCTGCGCGATGAGCCAATCAAAGAACGCTTCCGATGTCATCGAATCAGCATTGGCCGACGTGAAGCAGCACGACACGCCGAACGGCAACCCATGCTCGCGCAGCAGATCCATAGCAGCGCTCACCTTACCGTACGTACCTTTACCACGACGGCCATCCGTCGCCTCTTCGAAACCCTCGACGCTGATGGCGGGCACGAAGTTCTTTACGCGGATCATATCCTGACAGAACGCTTCATCTATCAAAGTGGCATTAGTGAACGCAAGGAACGTGCAGTCAGAATGCATCTCACACAGGCGAATCAGATCCCTTTTACGCACAAGCGGCTCGCCACCCGTATAGATATACACGTACGTGCCCAGCTCTTTTCCTTGCCGAATGATCGAATCGATCTCATCTAAGGTCAGATTCTGCATCTGACCATATTCAGCCGCCCAGCATCCCTTACAGTGCAAGTTGCACGCACTCGTGGGATCGAGCAAGATCGCCCAAGGAACATTGCATTCATATTTATCACGATTTTCCTCTTGCTTGGGCCACGCCATCAGGTTCCCATCGATAACGAACGTCTTCAGCAAGGTGTCACGCACTTCAGGATTGGTATTGCGCATGATACGCATGATCAAGCGATACCAGTTACTTTGAGAATCAATAGCATTTCGGAACGCCTGTCTTTGAGAGCCGAACAGCGTATCGGGAGCAACCTTATCAAGCAGATCCATTACCTTGACGATATTATGCTCAGGATCAGCGAGAAAATAATCGAATGTCTTCTCGAGCGCTGCACGTTTTATCTGATCAGATGCCTTCATACTCTTCCCCCTCCATATTTAATCTACATATATGGATTATAGGACAGACGTAGATTATAGTTATCGAAGCAGAACATAAGACATAGTTACGGGTAATGTGTTACTTAACGGACATATCACCCCCATTTGAACAGGATTATCGATGATCGCTACCCCACAACAGCCCCATGTAGATAGAAGGATCGTTCGGACGCGCAAGGCGATCCATACTGCTTTCATCGAGCTGCTCACCGAAATGGACTTCGACAAGATAACCATCACCGCCCTGGCTAAACGGGCCGACATCGATCGCAAGACCTTTTACACCCACTACTCATCAACGGAAGAGCTTTTCAAGGACTACATCAAGACCCGCCTTGTTGATGCCATCAAAGATATCGATATCAAAGATCTGCAGTCGAACCCCGCTCTCTTCTGCAAGAACTACCTCAATAGCCTCGCACAGGCGGTCCCCCTTTCCATGGGACAGCGCAATAACGCACTCAAGCATGTTCCGATCGAAAGATTCATGCAGTACTTCACCAATGTGATCCGCGAAGAGCTCCACATCGACCAGAACGAAACGGTCTCGCCCCAGACAAAGCAATACCTTGATCTTATGCTGGAATTCACCTTGGGAGGCGTTTTCGCCGCCTATGTATCATGGACCCAGGGGAATTCTGAACTCACGTTCTCTGACGCGATCGACACTATTAGCGTCTGTGCTGCTCACGGCATGACCGGAGCTATGAGTCAACTCAGGCTCTCCGAGCCAGCGCAAGCGTAGCACTGCACCCAGCCATACGAACTTTGTTTTGCTTTTGAGCGTCC
>Cebus_capucinus_imitator_PRJNA485217_SSR012__coassemble_948_pt1 | contig 21663 bp, 16 predicted proteins | sample Cebus_capucinus_imitator_PRJNA485217_SSR012__metabat2_low_PE_012 | metagenome-assembled genome bin Cebus_capucinus_imitator_PRJNA485217_SSR012
ACCGGTGGCCGCCTGTATGAATCAGGCGGCCACACCACTTTTTGGGACACAACCGATTCACGCCACAAAACACCTTAAAATGTATGCGTTGCACAGAAAAACAGCGATCCGTGCCACAAACCGCTTTGAAATGTATCTTTTTCACAGCGTTTTGAGGCGATTCCCCTTCACTGCCTTCGACATTCAATACATTTTGAAACCAAATGTGGCAGTTTTTCCTCATTATTAAATAAATGTCCGTGTTGCTTTTACAAATGAACAAGAGGAACAATGCGCAGCCTATACATTTTAAAGCGGTTTGTGGCACAGCTTCGCGTTTGGAGCATCCCGCGGTTCACCTTCGTGCCTGGGACATCCTGTGGCACAGCTTCGTGTCTGGGACATCCCGCGACACGCCTTCGCGTCTAGGGCATCGCATGGCCCAGCGCCACACCCGAAGTATCCCGCGGACTAGCTTCGCGTCCGAAGCATCGCGCGTGCGGGTTTCGCGCATGAAACGAGCCAATTTCCCGCACATAAAACAAGCACACGTCCTTTTTCCTGCGGGCCGAGTAAGCGAGCATCCCGTTTTCCTGCATGCCAAGTAAGCAGGCATCCCATTTTCCCGCATGGCAGACAAGCACGCATCCTAATTTCTCGACACGCGAAACAAGTGCGCGTCCTACAATACGATAAGAGGGAAAGGGGACATACCTATGGCTTACGAAACCATTTTGACCGAGGAACGCAATGGCGTTCTTATCATCACATTCAATCGACCCAAAGCGCGCAACGCCATGAGCTCACTCATGATGAAAGAGTTCTCTGACGAATTGGAACGCTGGGATAACGATCCCGATCTGCGCTGTTGCATCATCACCAACACGGGAACCTGCTTCTGCGCAGGAGCCGACCTGAAAGAACTAGCCGCAGGAACCTACCATCTTCCCGAAGGCAAAGAGGACTGGGGGCTTTTGGGCATGTCGAAGCATCGCTTCAAGAAGCCTTTGATCGCTGCCGTGAACGGCGTTTGCGTCGGCGGCGGCATGGGCTTGGTGCTTGCATGCGATATCGCCATCGCCAGCGCTCATTCCGTCTTCGGTCTGCCCGAAGCACGCCACGGTCGCGCTTCCACAGGCGACGGCGCCATTTTGCGCCTGATGCAACAGCTGCCTCATAAGTTCGCTGCCGAATTGATCCTCGTCGGTGACAACATTGATGCCCAGACCGCGAACCAATGGGGATTGGTAAGCCGCATCGTCGAAGAACCTGACCTGATGGCCACCGCCCTACAGTTGGCCGACGGCATCGTAAAGAGCGCACCACTAGCCATCGAATACTCCAAGGCCGCCATGAAGGAATGCGCTTCCTATGACGATGAGTTCCCTGGCGAAGGCTGGCGCATCATGGACCGCTATCAGGAACTAGTGAATGCCACCGAGGATTCCCTTGAAGGCCCCAAAGCCTTCGCTGAAAAACGCGAACCCCAGTGGAAGGGTCGCTAGTTCCCACAGAAACAAGGACGTCGATATTGATCCAGTTGAAAAGCGCGAACCCCAATGGAAGGGTCGCTAGTCCCGCAGAAGCATCGGGTTCACTGCAGAAAGCGAAGCGCTCAGCAGAGAATCGGACCTTCACGAAGGACATGCGAAAGGGTCGGGAGTTAAGCTCCCGGCCCTTTGTCGTTGGTTTTCACGCTAATGCGTCGGGCAGCGTGCCTATAGCGCTTCTTCGGCGGCGAACATTACACCGAACCGCCTCCTTGGCGCCGGGCGCCGCGCTTGATGGGTCGCGCACTTCGCGCCGGGGCACGCTTGATGGGCCGCCTCATCGGCGCCGAACGTTACGCCTTTTGTGCCGCTTCTTCGGCAGCTCGCCGCTGAGCCAGTTCTTTTGCCTGTTCGGCATTGGCGGGATACAGTCCGTAACTTGGCTGCAGGACGCTTTCGGGCATGGGCTCGCCCTGATAGCAGCACACCGATCCGTCGGCCGCCGCCGCGTCGATCTCGGATTCGGCATAGCCCAATTCTGCAAGCACCTCACGCGTGTCATAACCCACTGGACGCGAGCGATACAGCACCGGATCGCCCAGGCTCTCCAAACGAACGGGCGCAGTCGTAATGGTGTACGACTGGTCTTCCCCATACCCTTGATCGTCGTAGCGGACCCGACGAAGCTGATCATTATCAAAGGCCTCTTTGTCCTGCAATACATCTTCGACCGTACGGCACTTTTCGCACGCGAGCTCTTCCTCCATAAGGAACGGCTCCCATTCGGCCCACGTCTTCTGCTTGAAGATGCGCTCCATTTCAGCGACCACTTCAACGTTCTTACCGTTCTGGGCTAGGGCCTCAAGATTGTTGTACTGGTCGTCTTCCCAGTATTTCGGATCCATGCCGATAGCCTCGAATACCTTGCGATGGAACTTGTTGTAGTTACCGAAGCACATAACGAACCACACGCCATCGGACGTAACGTAGCTGTTATTGGTCGGACACGGCGCTTCAGCGCGGCTCTTCGGATGAGGCTGCCCCTGCTGCTGGGCGCAGATCGCACTCATCATGCCCCAGTTGGAAACATGGTACAAACTGGTGACCACCTTATCGCCCACACCGGTACGCTGCGCGTTCCATAGTGCCGCCAACACACCTACCGCAAGCGCATTGGACGAGTTCCAATCGCCGAACGCAACCGGAGAATTTCCCACTTCGAAATGCTCGCTCGCATTGGGGAAACTCATCGTAACGCCGCCACGCGCCGAATAGGTAATGGCGTCATACCCTTGCTCGTCGGCCATTTCGCCGCGCTCGCCATAGCCGCGCAACTGCGCCCACACCAAGCGGGGGAACTTCTCATGCAGCGTTTCATAATCAAGTCCCATGCGCTTCAAGGCAGGCGTACGATTACTCGTAACGAATACATCCGCTTCAGATAGAAGCTTCATCATGGCTTCCATGCCCTTTTCGGTCTTCAAGTTCAGAGAGACCCATTTACGATTGAATCCACCGCAATCGAATGCCGCATCATCGATATCGGTCTTGAACTTCATTCCCCACGACACGCCCTGCGTGCGCTGATCGTCGCCACTTTCGCGTTCGATCTTGTATACGGTCGCGCCCAGCTCCGCCAAAAGGCGCGCGCACCCCGGCGCCGCCGCGAATACCGTTAGGTCAACGACCTTCAACCCCTGCAAACCACTCATATGGTCCCCCTTCTTTCCTCCCGTGGCGCACGATTGATCCCATGAACGCCACGATGACAAAGGCCCCGCACTTCTGCAGAGCCCAGTACTACCGTTCTTCTTGCCGTAGAAAAACCAATTGCGCCTCTATACTGCGCAGCGATGCCCACCGAAGGCGCTCATCAACCCCCACATACACAGCATCGAACAGCGCATTCGACTCCGCGGGCACTCCTTCAGCAAGTGCCTTCTTTACTTGATCGAGCCGCTCGATCCGATGCTCGCGCGTTGCATGAAGCGCCCGCAGCGGATCATCGATCGGATACCCATGACCTGGATATAGCCGCACCACGCGCCCTTCCTGAACGAGCCCCTCGATCACATCAAGCGAACGGAGATAATCACCCAGATGGCCATCGGGATGGAACACCACCGTCGGTCCATGACGGAACACCACGTCTCCCACGAACAGGCTCTTTTCACTAGGAAGCAACAGTCCGATAGAATCGCTCGAATGACCTGGCAGCGCGAACACCTCAAGCACGGGCGACCCATCGAAGGGGTAGAACGCCCCTTCGCGCAATACCCGATCGGCAAAGAACGCTCCCTCGCAGCTATCCGCCCCTATCTCCTTTTTCGGCGCGAACAGCGGCGCACCCGTAAGCGCCGAAAGCTCCTTGGCGCCCTCGGTGTGATCATGATGGTCGTGCGTAACCACGATAGCGCTGATATGAAGCCCCTCTTCAGCGCATGCTTCCATGATGCGCGTGGTCTGCCCGCCTGCAGGAGACGGGTCGATCACGATACATTGAAAACTACCTGGCTCGGACACGATCCACGAATTAGTACCCACATAAGTCATAGGGCTCGGGTTATGAGCACGCACGCATGTGACACGATCGCTTACACGTCCACCGGTCCATGGCTCTTTGTCTACGATAAAAGAAGCCATCAGAAACTCCTTTTACGCTCTATAGATCAGCACGCAGAGCGATCGTTCCGTCTTCAAGACGTACCGGCTTCGACATGATCTGCTTCAGCTTGCGACGCGCACTTACGAATTCAGAAGCATCTTGCGCATTTGCAATGCAAGTAAGGTTATACATAGTAGGCGGCACGACCAGCCAGCGATCCTCATCGGATTCACGGATAGCATACGCTGGCGTCACCCAATCGGCGATCTGCGCTTCGCTCGTCTCATCATCGGCCACTTGACCTTCGGGCATCAGTGCTGAGAAGAAGAACGTGTCGTAGCGCTTTGGTTCGTACTCAGGTGTGCACCAGTTCGATACCAGGCCCAACAGATCGCTGCGCAATGCCAGGTCGCGCCGCATCAACATTTCCGCGAAAGCCAACTCGTGCGCCACGAGCGCCTTTCGATCTTCCGCCCACGAAGGGTCGCTCAGGTCGGTGACGATCGTCCCGTCTTCATGACCCGCCAACAGCACGCCGCATTCCTCGAACACTTCGCGCGCAGCAGCAACGACCACTTTACGGGCCACCTCTTCAGAACAGCTCATATAATCAGCCCACTGCGCAGGCGTAGGGCCTTCCCACTTAAGATGCGTATCAGCGTCGCGTTCATCAACACGACCGCCTGGGAACACAACGGCATCAGGTACGAAATCCATCGTCTTCACACGACGCAGCATGAACACTTCAAGCTCTTGGCCAGTGGGAAAATCATCGGGATACGCGCCATCTTCGATGCGATATTTGGTCTGTCCAGGATGCGAATCACGAACCAGCATTACCGTCGCCGCATAACGGGGCTCAACCGGCTGCGAATCAGGATTTTCGATATGCCCCTTAATAAGCTCGAGCAGCTTCTTATTCGGAATGCTCTCGATCACGCCTCCGTCAACTTTTACGCGCATGGCGTCCTCCTTGAACTGATATGTTTTCTCCCTCGTCCTCATCATACCCACTCGCACAGCTTGCTCCAAGAACAATTAGCGAGCAGCACGACCGCGTTTTCCACGGAACCGCTCTGACCTTGCCTTTCCGTTTGCACTCGATCTGCGTGCCATTTCGTATTCAACAAAAATGAAACTAATTTACTAACAATTTCCATATGAGCCCCAAACTGGGCATATTCGGTGGTAGGATGAAGCGTATAGACAAATGAAGGTTTTATGGAGCCATTTGTTTTCACCTGATTAAGAAGGTGCGGCGAAAACAGCTGGCATCGAAAAACCGCCAGAACAAAAGGAGGTGTACGAATGGATTTCCTCACTGATCCGGTTCTGTTAGCGCGTATTCAGTTCGCCTTAACGGCCATGTATCACTTTATCTTCGTACCACTATCCATCGGTCTTGGCCTTGTAGTCGCGATCTTCGAAACGAAGTACTATCGCACGAACAAGCCCGAAGACGCCGCTGCGTCACGTTTTTGGATCAAGGTGTTCACTGCGACCTTCGCCCTCGGCGTTGCGACCGGTATCACCATGGAGTTCTCGTTCGGAACCAACTGGGCGGACTACGCACGATTCGTCGGCGATATCTTCGGCGCGCCACTAGCCGCAGAAGCACTACTCGCCTTCTTCCTCGAATCGGTGTTCTTGGGCGTCCTTCTGTTCGGACGCGCCAAGGTCAGCCGCAAGTTCTACCTCGTATCGGCCTGGCTCGTTTGGCTCGGCTCTTGCCTGTCGGCTCTGTGGATCATCATCGCTAACTCGTGGATGCAGACGCCCGCTGGCGCTCAGCTTTCCGCTGATGGAACGCAAGCCATCCTGACCGACTTCATGGCTGCCGCATTCAATGCCACCACCATCCCACGCTATCTGCACACCGTCGATAGCCTGCTCATCATGGGCGCATTCATGGCGCTCGCCATCGGCGCATGGTACCTGAAGAAGGGTCGCCATACCGAATTCGCCATGCGCACTGTTCGCGTTGCATCGGGCATCGCGCTCGTCACCACTTGCTTGATGGTCGCCTTCGCGCACCAATCCGCCGTCGTCGTAGCAGAAGAGCAGCCCACTAAGTTCGCCATGATGGAAGGCGCTTACGAAACAGAAGCAATGCCCCTCTACGCGATCGGATGGGTAGACGAAGAATCGCAGAAGGTCATTACGCCCTTCGCCATTCCAGGCGGCACCTCGTTCCTGGCTTCGTGGGACTTCAGCGCCGAATACCCCGGTCTTAACGATCTGGCCGAAAGCGGCGCCTACGGAGACGACTTCACTGAAGAAACCATTGAAGCGCTGCCGGTCAACACCGTGTTCCAGAGCTATCACTTGATGGTGGCCATGTTCGGCCTCATCGCGCTGGTGACCATCCTGGCATTCTTTTTCACGTATCGAAAAGGCCGCATTAAGAACATGCGCTGGCTGCAGAACGTAGCGATCATTTCTCCGCTCTTCCCCTTCTTGGCCATTCAATCTGGTTGGGTCACCGCAGAGATCGGTCGTCAGCCCTGGTCGGTCTATCCGGCCGTCAGCAGCCCCGACGGCGTGAGCCTGCTCACCGGAGAAGCGAATTCCCTTGCGGTATCTTCTCCCGAACTTGCCATCACGCTGGTTCTGTTCACGTTGATCTATGTGTTCCTGATCATCGGGTGGGCCCGCATTGTCACCCACCTCATTAAGAAGGGTCCGCGCATTGATGAAGCCGATGCTCCCTTCGTGAACTTCGGCTCGAAGGAGCCTGCCGTCTCAACTGCAGGCAACGCATCCGGCGCCACTACCAACAGCGCTTCAGCAGACCAAGCGTCTCTTCAAGGAAAGGACGGTGAATAGCCATGACTGAATTGGGAATCCTCTGGTTCATCCTCATCGCCATCCTTATTGCCGGCTATTTCATTCTTGACGGCTTCGACTTGGGCGCAGGCATTTTGTCGCCCTTCGTCGCCAAAGACGAAACCGAAGGCGCCATCATTCGCCGCGCGATCGGCCCCGTGTGGGACGGCAACGAAGTGTGGCTGCTCACCGCGGGTGGTGCGCTGTTCGCTGCATTCGCTCCCGCATACGCCACCACGTTCTCGGGCTTCTATCTTGCCGTCATGCTCGTACTGTTCGGCTTGATCGTTCGTGCGGTATCGCTCGAATACCGTGCTCACGATCCTAAGTGGGGACGCGTCTGGGACGCGATGTTCTTCATCGGATCGCTCCTGCCCGCCCTCCTGTTCGGCGTGGCCATCGGTAATGTATACGCCGGCATTCCACTCGATGCCAACGGCGACTACGCAGGCATTCCCCTGCTGGGACTCATCACTCCCTTCACCTTGCTGTGCGGTCTTTTGGGTCTGTCGATCTTCCTCACGCAAGGAGCGACCTGGCTGGCCCTCAAGGCTCCCAAGCCTTCCGCCCTGCAGGCACGCGTAGCATCGCTGCGTCGCCCCTTTGCAATAGCGAGCCTCGTACTATTCGCGCTCGTCACCGTGTATGCATTGGTGGGCATTAAACCCGCCATGGATCCACTGCTCGAAGCGGTGCGCTGGGTACTGTTCGCCGTCATGCTCGTGGCCCTTATCGCGGTCATCGTCACGGCCCGAAAGGATAGCGGCTCCGACCTGCTGCCCTTCATTCTAAGCAGCGCAACGGCCTTGGTTCTGGTTCTGCTGTTCGCCGCATCTATGTTCCCGAACCTCGTGGTCGCAACGGTCGGCGAAAGCATCACCATCGCAAACGCCGCATCGTCCGATCTGGCGCTCAGCTGGATGACCGGCATCACCTGTGTGGGTCTACCGCTCGTTCTGATCTATCACTTTATTGTCTATCGCACCTTCCGTGGCAGGGTCGCCATCGAAGATACGCACGAATACTAGCGCGCCGAAAGCCGCTGCGCCCATCAGCGCGGCGGCTTTCTTTTTTTATCGGCCTCATGCGAAGCCTCCATTACATGCCCACTAGCTGAGCACGAACGCCCTCCCAGCTCAACGACTACGAACTGACTTCTAGTCAGAGTCTCGCATCATACAAACCCCGTAAGGATCCGCCCCATGATCGATCGTCTCTTATTTTCGCTCGCAGGAATACGATCAGCTCTTATGCGCTGCTCGATATTCTCGCTTGCAATGGGACTGCTCATCATGGGGCAGGCCCTTCTTCTAACCATTCCACTCACCGCTCTTTGGTATGGTCAAAGCCTTGGAAGCCAGCTTCCCTATCTGGCAGGATTCGCCGCCTGCTTCATCGCCCGCCAGATCATCGAGAACATTCAGGGCAATTGGTTGGACACCTACGCCACCACTCGCGCAGACGAGTTCCGCGCACGCCTGCTCGAGCTATCGTTCGCCGAAGGCCGTTCCCTCCTACAGCAGCAAGGTACCGGCAACTTCACCACCTTGCTCATCGAAGGGGTCGATCGCGTGGAAGCTTATATTCGCATGGTGCTTCCCCGTATGACTCGTCTGGCCATCGTGCCCGTAATGCTGCTGGTGCTTATCTTCATCTCTGATTGGGTGTCGGGCATTATCGCCTTACTGGTGTTCCCTGCGATCATTTTGCAAATGGTTCTCATCGGGCATACCGCGAGCCTTGAAGCTGGCAAGCAGCACCGCGAATATCAACGCCTGGCGAACCATTTCATCGATTCGCTGCGCGGCATTGATACGCTCAAGCTGTTCGGTCGCAGCCACAGCCAGACCGAGAATATCTACGAATCAAGCGAGCGCTTCCGAAAAGCGACCATGAAGACCCTGCGCGTTGCTACGTTATCGGGCGCGGTGCTTGATGCGTTTTCCACTATATCCATTGCAGCTATTGCGGTCATGTTAGGATTTCGCCTGGTCGATGGATCGCTCACCCTTTTCCCCGCCCTGTTCGTCCTGGTGCTGATCCCTGACTATTTCAAGCCCATTCGCGAATTCGCCTCCGACTATCATGCCTCCCTCGATGGCAAGAACGCCTTGCGCTCCATCACGGAGTTGCTCGAAGGAAAGCCCTCCGATGCCGAGCGCGACGCCACCCCCAACATCGGTGCCGCACCCACCGCTGATTCTGCGCTCGATGCCAAGATTGTGCCCGACATCGATCCTTTGCACGACTCCCCTCACAAGGAAAAACCCCCTCGCGATCCCGATCTACAAGTGGAGCTGCACGATATTTCGCTCACGTACGGTCCTCATAACGCTCTTCAGGGGATCTCCCTCACTTGCTCAGGAACGCAGAAGATAGGCATCGTTGGCCCCTCGGGTGCCGGAAAGAGCACGCTGACCCATATTCTCGCGGGCCTCGCTTCTCCCACCTCAGGGTCCATCACCCTCAACGGCGCCCCCGCCGCCTCTCTCGAATGCGACGAATGGCGCGCCCACGTTGCCTACATCCCGCAGAACCCCCACATATTCCACGCTTCCTTGCGTGACAATCTGGCGTTTTACAACCCCAGCGCGTCGCCAGACGCGGTGAACCACGTCGTGAAGCTCATGGAACTCAACTCTCTTGTAGCAGACCTTCCCCATGGCCTTGATACCATCATTGGTGAAGGTGCGCACTCTTTAAGCGGCGGTCAGGAGCAGCGGATCGCTTTCGCACGCGCGTTCTTGCACCCCGATTGCCGCGTACTGATATTCGATGAACCCACTGCGCACCTCGATATCGAAACAGAACTCGAGCTGAAAGAGCGCATGATCGATCTCATGGAAAACAAGCTAGTGATTCTGGCGACCCATCGCCTTCACTGGCTCTCCGTCATGGACACCGTCGTGCTCCTTCGTGAAGGAGCACTCGCCGCTCAGAGAACACCTCAAGAGATCATTCGCACCGACGCGTTCGTGACCTTCGTTGCTCAGTCGAAGGGGGATCGCCATGAATAACCATCCTACGCGACCCTTCTCCTGGAAGAACGACACCTGGGTGAAGCCCTACTTAGGGCACTATAAGAGAACGCTCGCATTGGCGATCGGCCTTGGCGCCATAACGGTCTTTTTCGCAGCAGCGCTCATGTTCACTTCCGGCTGGCTCATTGGCGGTTCAGCCGAAATGCCCTATTCCATCCTCTTGCTGGGAACGCCGCTTTTATGCGTACGGATCTTCGGAATTGGCAAGCCCGTCCTTCAATACGCAGAGCGTCTGACCAGCCACGATTGGGTATTGAGGATGACGTCGAGCCTTCGGGTGAAACTGTACCGCGCCTTCGACGAGCAGGGCATTTTCTTTCGTAGCACGCACCGCTTAGGCAACGCCCTCGGTTTTCTCGCTGAAGATATCGGCCATATTCAGAACCTGTATCTGCGCACTGTTCTGCCCACCGCCATCGCATGGATCCTCGGGCTGCTTCTTGTCATCGCCTTCGGACTTTTTTCATGGTGGATGGGGCTTTTGGTCCTGCTGATCCTTGCTGTGGAACTGGTGGTCGTCCCGCTCGTTTCCGTTTCCGTGAATGGCGTACGCCAGGCGAAGCATAAGACCCTGAAAGCCCAGCTCTATGCCGACCTGACCGATGACATCATGGGTATTACCGATTGGATCCTCTCCGGACGCCGCCACGACTACCTTGAGCGCCATGCGGTCACCCAAGCGGACTTGCGCGAACTGGAGCGCGAAGCCCATACGTTCGATCGCCGTCGTGATCTGGTACTGCAGATCCTGTTCGCCCTTGGCGCATTGCTCGTCATTGCATGGGCTGCGGTGCGGTTCGGCGAGCAGGGCACCACGAATGCGAACTGGATACTCGCTTTCATACTGGGGTACTTCCCCTTGCTTGATGCTTTTGCACCCCTTTCAAGCGCGGCCGTTGAAGCACGTTCCCACCAGGACGCTGTTGAACGTCTGAACGCACTCCCTTACGTCGCGGAAAACGGCACCGATGCACCAGGCGATCAGCCCTCCGTTCCGCAAGCTGCACCCGACGAATCGAACGGCCAACCCTCCGTTCCGCAAGCTACACCAAACCAGGCGCTTGACCTTGTATTACGGAACGTGCATTTCGCTTATCCGGGATCCTCGCACGAAACCATTAAGGGTATCGACCTTGCCATTCACCAAGGAGAGCGCATTGCCGTTCTGGGTAAAAGCGGCGCGGGGAAATCGACGCTCGCATTGCTCCTGCGTGGCGATCTTGCACCAACCGCCGGAAGTGTTTCCGTTGGCGCCATTGCCACCAATACCCTTGGAAACGACGCGGCGCACTACTTCGGCGTCATTCAGCAGTCCACTTACCTGTTCAACACCACCCTGCGCGACAACCTGCTTATCGCCGACCCACATGCCAGCGATGCCACACTTCTGAGCACCCTTTCGCGCGTGGGGCTAGATACGCTACTGCAGCACCTACCTGAAGGGCTCGACACCATGGTCGATGAAGCGGGCCTTCGGTTTTCGGGCGGCGAACGTCATCGAATTGCGCTCGCACGCATTCTGCTGCAGGACGCGCCCATCGTCATTCTTGACGAACCCATGGTGGGACTTGATCCCGCAACCGAACATCAGGTGCTTTCCACTCTGTTCGACGTACTGCGTGATAAGACGCTCATCATGGTGACCCACCATCTTCAAGGCGTGTCCCACATGGATCGCGTCCTGTTCTTACAAGACGGCCGCATTGCAATCGACGGATCACCTCAGCGGCTTGCAGAAACCAACGAATACTACCAACGACTCATCACTCTCGATCGCGGAATCAAATAGCGCAAATGATTTTTCCTTCAATTTGAACCTACGGTTTGAGGTTGGGTGGTATTTGGTCCTACCAAAGCAGAGATTTCTTCACCCTCTACAAGATCGGATCCCCCGACGAAGGATGGAATGAGCACTGTCCAGAACAAACGGTGTTCTTCGATGAAATGCCGCACCTTATATCGTTCTCAGACAAAGAAAGTTCGATATCCAATAGCTCATTGAACCAACCTGTAGCCTCGCGAACAGCAATGCGCGAGTCTCTTTTGCAGCACCTCGGTGCACCCGCCTGCGCAATACACTCCAAAATATTGGCGACCATGAGCTGCGTTTCGCTCCACCCCTTTGTTTTCAATGGTTCGTTATCTTGGATAATCGCCAACGCCATCCCGCAGGACGCTGCTGCACCGCAAATACCCCATCGAGCACAAGCTCCACCCGACACCACCCGAGATCGCTCCTTGAGTTTTTCGAGGTCTTCCGCAAGGACCTCGATGGACTTTTCGCCTTTAGCGTTATGTGTACACGTAAGCAGAGAAGCCCCCACTATGTAATGATGCACTGGCCCGAAAGTCTTACACTCTGGCGCACTCATCAGCCTTTCGAGCAGATCCTGCGGACAGCAAGACCTGTCACTGATACACAGGTCCTGGGCCCACTTATAGTCAGCTTCCATCTCTCTCAACTCTCCTGTCCCGCGCACATGAACACTCGCCAACACAGCCTCAGAGGTTCTCGACGACAGTCTCCTCCGTTTCGCCTCCCACGAGCGCTCCAGCGCTCGGAGCCACCGCATAGTACGTAGCCGCCACGCAGGAAGGCACCTCGGCAGAGTAATACGATTTGCCATCTGCAGTGTGCCACTTCCCATCAGCGCCCAGGTGAACATCCGCATCAGGGACGGGCAATACACAGGACGTGGAACCATTACCCGTGAACGAGAAGTGCTCGCCCAAGGCAACCTGCCCAAGACCCGTCATGCCATCGAACATACCAGCCATATTCAGGGCGCTCCTCGTGTCAAAACTCGAAAGATCCAAAACAGAGAGTGAATTGCAATCGCTGAATACGTGCGACATATTCACCACGCGAGAAGTATCCCAGCCGGACAAATCAAGGGAAGAAAGCGCATGGCACCTAGTGAATAGATACGACATATCGGCTACATTGGCAGTATCGATGCCGGATAAGTCAAGCGAAGTGAGCGCGTAGCAATCGTAAAACATACCCGACATGTCTTTCAGATGAGAAGTATCCCAACCCGACAGGTCGAGAGAAACAAGCGAGAAACACGAGGAGAACATATCCAGCATGCTCGTCACCTTCGAAGTATCCAAGCCTGAAAGATCAAGAGAAGACACCAAGGAACAGCCATAGAACATGGATTCCATGTTCGTCACCGCGGACGTGTCGAGGTTCGTCAGATCCATCGAAGTACATGACCCAAGAGCCAAGAACCAATTGGCCGTACTGCTAGGCGCAATGCGCGCGTCGAACGAGACCGATTTGATATCCGCCGCATGGTCTGCCCAGGGAGCGCAACTATTAAACCCATCATACTCAGCTTCTTCGAAGCCCGTATATACTGAGGTCACTATCTTGCCGTCGTAAGTCTGCCCCACCTCGGGCACAACGCTCGCCCGATCGAAGGTCAGCGATCCATCATCAGCTGAATACACGGCAAAAGCGATTCCTTGGTCCACGGGATCAGATCTTTGTTCGAAAGAAAGCGTCGCCACGCCGAGCGATGCTCCCGCCAACGAGGCCACCGCATCATCGTCAAGTCCCTCGACTGACCAGGCCAGATCGAGACTCTCGCCCGATAGCACGATCGTTGCACCTTCAGGGACAGATACCTGCGCACCGGAAGTATCGCGATATACTTCCGTTCCACCAGCAGAACAGGCCCATGTAGCAGTAGCCCCTTCAGCGCTCTCGAATTGCACAGAGATAAGTTCTGCCGAAGACGCTCCCGTGTTCTCGACCACATATTCCGGTACCGTTATGGTGCCCATCTGGGGGTCATAGGTCGCCTGGACCGTAGAAGGTGCCGCCAGGTTCGCAGCACCCAAAGCCAAGGTGGGCGCTGCAAGAGCCGGCACACACATGACGCAAGCGAGCATCAGCGCTATCGTGCCCGTGCGGTGCATTTTACGGCGCGCCCCAAAGAAGACAGCAACTGCCAGAACCACAACGAACACCAAAGCAACAGTGATCGCACCCAGCGAGTCGCCCGTCTTCGCAAGAGCGCTTGCGCTCGAAGACCCTATCGCTTGAAGAACGATCTCCGTTGTTACCGTCGTCGTCATGGCACTTCCCCTCTTGGCTGACTATTAGGCGATATGAACAGAACGCAAAATTCTCCTTCGCGTTTCTTTATCGCACCTATAGTGCCACAAGTGCGCCGCGCTTTCTAAAACAACCGCAAAACGCCGTGGCCGTGCGCATGAAACGCACGAATGAAAAGGCGCCGGACCGAAGTCCAGCGCCCTGCAAGATCTGCGTTCAAACGCATTCAAGCAACCTTAGATGGAATCGCCGTAGCGCTCCTTCGTGATTTCGTCCAAGGAACGACCCTGCGTCTTGGGGCAGCCAATAACGCCAACCACCAAAGAAATAAGCAGGAAGATGCACATGATGCCGCCCGAAGCCACAAAGCCGTCAGGCGTGCCAACGTTGATCACGGCAACGGAAACGAACGACCAGATGCCCAGGCAGCCGCGAACCAGGAAGAACATGATGCCCTGAACGCCGCCGCGGTACTGCGTGGGGAACAGCTCGGTAGACCACAGAGCGTAGAAGCACTGGGCGGAAAAACCGGCGGAGATGCCCCACAGCGCAACGAACACCCATAGCAGCCAGCCCCAAGCGTCAGCGTTACCGGCCTGCAGCTGCATGCCGAAGAACACCATGACGACCCAGGAAAGCAGCGCCATGCCGGCAGAGATACCGAACAGCAGACGATGAGGAACAACGTCGCCGAACTTGGAGAACGCAGCCAGCGAGAAGATGGCGGTAAGAACCCACATTGCCGTCTGCAGCAAGGAAATGGTGGTGTTGTCCAGGTTGCCCGCAGCGGAATACAGGTACGGCATGAACATGCCCTGCGTACCGGCAACCAGGTTCCAAGTAAGGTACACGGCAACCAGGAAGATCATGGACTTCACGTTCACGGAGTTCTTCAGAGCACGGCCCATCATCTTGCCAAAGGATTCGCCCTTGCCTTCGGTTGCCGCTTCCTTCTTTTCGGTCCAGTCGGTGGATTCCTGAAGCTGGCGCTGCAGGTTCCACGCAACAAGGGCAACGATGAACAGAACGGCGAACAGGATGCGCATTGCCAAAAGACCGTCGAACATGCCGTAGGAAACCATGGCGCCAGCGGCGTCCGTGGTGGGGAAAATGAACGAAAGGCCCAGGGAGAGCATGAAGATGATGGCAGGGCCGCAAGACCATGCGAACTGGGAAATGCCGATGTTCTGTGCGCGACGGTTGTCGCCGGACATTTCGGAAATGTAGGACCAGGAAGCGGGAACGCCTGCGCCTACGGAAAGGCCCGAAATGAACACGCCCAGAACCAGCATGGGCAGGTTGATGGAAACCATCAAGATGAATACGCCCAATGCGTAAATGAGCAGGTTGTAGGTGTAGATGAACTTACGACCGAACTTGTCGGTAAGGAAGCCGCCGACCAAAGCACCGATAGCGGCGCCGAATGCGTTAGCGGAAATTGCACCCAGGATCGCGATCCACACGGAATCGAAGCCGAAGTACAGAGGCCAGGCGGTGGTAGCAAGCGCCGTAGAGGCGGCTACGATACAGCCCGAGTCCAGGAAGTTGGTAAGGGAAACCGCAATGGTACCCTTACGTTCGCTTGAAAGAGCCACGTGTCTTTCCTTTCTTAGTCAAGGTGAAATGCGCAGGGCAGATCTACCGAGACCGGGGAGTTGTCGGGGTTGGTTTCCATGACGCTTGCCATGAAATCCCACCATTTCTTACAGATATCGGTATGAGCCGATTCGCCGTAACGCTCCGGGTCGTCGAGCTCAATGTAACCAAACAGGATGTTCGTCTCTTCGTCGATGAAGATGCTGTAGTTATGGCCGCCGTATTCATGGATCATTTCAGCCATTTCAGGCCACAATTCGTTATGACGACGTTCGTATTCTTCAGCGAAGCCGGGGTAAAGCTTCATCTTGAAACCGCTGATGGTGCGGCCGTTTTCAGTCTTGCGAACAGTCATGGCGGCCCTTAGTCCAAGAAATCTTCGTTGGGGGCAATGCCGAAGTCGCGGCATACGGCGCGCAGCTGGTCGTCCGAAATCAGGAAGTTCGGTTCAGCACCCGCATTCGCGCTGCGAGCCATCAGGTAAAGCTGGGCGCTCTTTTCGATGGTGTGCATAAGGCCGAAGGTGATGTCGAACGTTGCGCCAGAGCAGAACAGGCCATGCTGGCACCAAACGGCGGCTTCGTAATCTTCCATGAGCGCGCACGTTGCGTTGGCAATGTCTGCGCCGCCGGGAACCATCCACGGCACAACGCCCACGCCGTCGGGGAACACGACGATGCATTCGGTCATGGACTTCCACAAAATGCGGGAATATTCGCGGGCGCTGGGGGCAACCAGCGTGGAAAGCGCAATGACGTTGGGCGTATGGGCGTGGTAGATCACGCGGCAAGCGCCGTCGGTCTTGGCAACGCGAACGGAATGGTTCATGAAGTGGCTGGGAAATTCGCTGGTGGGCTTACCGCCGTTTTCCAAACCCCAGACAATGCGCCAGGAATCGCCCGTTTCGTTGATTTCAACGATGCCGCAGGCATCCTGAGGCTCAAGCGTTGCGTTGCGCATGAACTTGCCGGAACCCGTGGTGATGAAGAATTCGCCGGCAAGGTTGGCGCCGGTAACGCCCATGTTCACCCAAGGGCCGGGCTCGTTGAATTCAGGTGCGCATTCGGCCACTTCTTCAGCGGTCATGCGATACGTAAGGTTGCCGCCGTTGCGTTCGTGCCAGCCCTGAAGCCAGCCGTCGTTGCACAGACGGGTGAACCCTTGCATGCATGCAGTTTCGATGATGCTCATGTAGTGCTTCCTTCTTTCATAACGCAGGGCGCTCAAAGCGCGCCCTGCAGGTAACCGTCTTCCGTCCGCGCCTAGCGGGCAGCAAGAACCGTGTTTTCGTATTCAGCGACCTTGGCGTACACTTCGCCTTCAAGGGCAACGCCCTGGCGAGCGCAGTATTCGTCCCAAACGGCCCCGAACGGCATGGACTTGAACTGTTCCATGGCCATGAGGCGCTGAGTGTAGTTGCCGGCGTCCTGCATTTCCTTCATGGCCTCGAAGGGCTGCAGCAGCGCAAACAACAGGGACTTTTCCATGGCGCGCGTGCCGGTTACCCAAGCGCCGATGCGGTTGATGGAAGCGTCGAAGAAGTCCAGGCCGATGATGACCTTTTCCCAAGCGCCGGGGTTGCGCACGATCTCGGTGGCGATTTCGCGGGTGGTGTCGTCGAACAGAACCACATGGTCGGAGTCCCAACGCACGGGGCGCGTTACGTGCAGCGGAATCTTGTCGAAGAACGGCAGCAGCGCAGCGATCTTGTCCGCGGCGTTTTCGGTGGGATGGTAATGGCCGTTGTCGATGAGGTTGTACACGCCTTCATGACGGGCAGCGTAGGCCGTGTAGAATTCGTTGGAGCCCACGGTGTAGGATTCCAAGCCGATGCCGAACACCTTGGATTCAACGCAGTCGATTACGTGGGGGCATTCTTCGGCGAAGATCTGGTTCAGAGAATCTTCCAGGCGCAGGCGCGGGGTAAGGCGGTCGGAAGGAACGTCCTTCATGCCGTCGGGAATCCAAACGTTGTTCAGAACCTGGTCGTCCATTTCAACGCCGATGCGCTCTGCGATGCGGCGGCATGCGATGGCGTGGTTGATCCAGAACTTGCGCACGTCTTCGATGGGAGAAGAAAGCGAAAGGTCGTTCACCATCATGGGGTGGCTGAAGATGGTGGGGTTGAAGTCGATGCCGTAGCCCTTTTCCTTGGCCCATTCCACCCAGAGAGCGAAGTGCTTGTACTCAAGCTGGTCGCGGTCTACCCAGGGGTTCTCTTCGGTGAATACCGCATAGCATGCATGCAGGTTGATGCGCTTCTTGCCGGGGACCATGGCCATGGCAGCTTCAAAGTCGGCGGTAAGCTGTTCGAAGTTCATTGCCTTGCCCGGGTAGTTGCCCGTGGTCTGGATGCCGCCGGAAAGCGCGTTGTCCTTCTGGTCGAAGCCCTGAACGTCGTCACCCTGCCAGCAGTGTACGGAAATGGCCTTTTCAGCCAGCTTTTCCAGAACTGCTTCGGTGTCGATGCCGCAAGATGCATACGCCTCTTTGGCCAATTCGTAAGCCGTGCTCATCTTTTCTCCTTTACTGGTAAGTCAGTGTGCCCCCACGGGCAACCGGCCTTTACTTCTATTTCAAGACGGCACCTGGCCGTCCGTGAAAGCTTGTGCGCATCTAGTGCGCTGCCCTATTCGGTGGGCTCCACCACTTTGATCTCGAACGATTCGCGCACGCAGTCGCGCGCTTCCTGCAGCGTGGCGAAGATGCCCGCGTTCAACATCTGCACCATGAGGTTGCCCAGGCTGGTGCCTTCGATGGGACCGGCCAGCACGGGCAAGCCGCATGCGTTGGCTGTAAGCTGGTTCAGGAACATGTCCTGGCAACCGCCGCCCACGATGTTGATGGAGGTATATTCCATACCGGTTAGTGCCTGAAGGTCCGCAATGGATTCGGCGTAACAGGTGGAAAGGCTGATGTAGACGCACTTCATAAGCTGGCCCACCGTTGCGGGAACGGGCTGGCCCGTTTCGCGGCAGGCAGACCTGATCTCAACGATCATGGAATCGGGCGCCAGGAAGCGGTCGTCGTTCACGTTCACGCACGCTTCGAACCCTTCGGCCGCTTTTGCAGCTTCGATCAGATCCACGAAGCCGAATTCACGTGTGCCCGGCTCTACGCCCAAGCATGCCAGCGCCTGGCGCTCTTCTTCGCCCATGACCTTGCCGGCAACGTAATCGACGCCGTTCAGTTCACGGCGGATGGACTGGATCATCCACAGGCCCATAATGTTCTTCAAGAAGCGGAACCGGTAATCGTAGCCGCCTTCGTTGGTGAAGTTCTGCAAACGGGAAGCGTCTGCCGTAATGGGGCCTTCATGCTCTACGCCCAGCAGGCTCCATGTGCCGGAAGAAAGGTATACTGCTTCGTCGTCACGCGCGGGAACGGCCAAGAAGGCAGAACCCGTGTCATGCGTTGCGGGCAAAACCACTTCGCAGTCAAAGCCCACGCGCGCCTGAACTTCCGGCGTGAAGCCGCCCAGCACGAAACCGGGCATTTCCACCTTACCGAACAGACGCGCCGGAATACCGCAGGCACTGAGGATCTTCTCGTCCCAATCTTTGGTGCGCGCATTGAGCAGGTTCGTGGTGGTTGCGTTGGTGTATTCGTTCACCTTCTTGCCCGTAAGCAGGAAGTTGAAGTATTCGGGGATCATCAAGAAGCGCTGGGCGCGTTCAAGCTGTTCAGGGGCTTCTTTTGCCAAAGCCACGAACTGGTACAGCGTGTTGAAGGGCTGGCGCTGAATGCCCGTGCGCCTATACACCTCAAGGGGCGAGATCATTTCGTCCGTTTCGGGGAAGATGTCCTGGGTACGGGCGTCGCGATAGGCAACGGCGTCGCCCACCACTTCGTCGTTTTCGTCCAGCAGGACAAAGTCAACGCCCCAGGTATCGATGCCCATGGTCGAAGGAACCTTGCCCGCCCGAGCGCAAGCCTCAAGGCCGGCCAGAATGCTTTCGTACAAGCCTTCTTTGTCCCAGCAGTCATGGCCGTCTTTGCGCAGCTGCAGGTTGTCAAAGCGATACATTTCTTCCAAGACGATGCGGCCCTGTTCCATATGACCCAGAACGTGGCGGCCGCTTGAAGCACCAATGTCAACGGCCAGATGATACGTCACGCCTTCGGGCGCAACCGCGCATGAGGAAGCAGCCATTATTTCTGGTCTCCTTCGTGTATTTCAATGACGTACATGATGTTGGTAGGCGCCGAAACGCACGGCTTGCCCGCCGTTGATTCAAGGCGCGGGCTGGTGGAGGCATCGCCTGCGGTGAACACGGCAATGTCGCCTTCACGAAGCAGCCCCTTGCCGCACACGGCGGCGCGGGCGTTCTCGATGGTTTCTTCCATGTCGACTTCAACGTTGCCCAGCATGGGGGTAACGCCCCAGAACAGCTGCAAGCGACGCATCACGCCTTCGCTTGCGGTTACCGCGTAAATGGGAACCTTGGGCCTGAAAGCGGAAATAAGGCGCGCGGTGCGGCCCGACGTCGTAGGCGTTACGATCGCCGCCGCATCGGCCGCTTCGGCGGTTGCCACGGCAGACATGCCCACGGCAGGCGAAACGCGCTGAGCAGGCATGCCCGATTCGTGAAGCGATGCATATTTGCGCAAGAGCGGTTCGTTCTTCAGGTGCTCTTCGGTGGATTCGGCAATGGAAGCCATCATGCGCACGGCAACAACGGGGTATTTGCCAATGGCGGTTTCGCCGGCAAGCAGCAGTGCGTCGGAGCCGTCGAAGATGGCATTGGCAACGTCTGCCACTTCCGCGCGCGTGGGGCGCGGGTTGTTGATCATGGAATCAAGCATCTGCGTTGAAGTGATAACGGGTTTGCGGCATTCGTTGCAGCGGGAAATGATTTCCTTCTGAATGTAGGGCACGCGTTCGGCGGGAACTTCCACACCCAGATCGCCGCGTGCGATCATGACGCCATCGGCCGCTTCGATGATTTCGTCGATGTTCTCAACGCCTTCGGCGTTTTCGATCTTGGCGATGACCGATATTTCCGCACCGCCGTTTTCTTCCAAGAACGCACGTACTTCTTTAACGCTTTCCGCGTTGCGAATGAACGTTGCGGCAACGATATCGACACCCTGCTCGATGCCAAAAAGCAAATCTCGTTTGTCGCCTTCGGTCAGGGTGGGCAATTCCACCTTGGTGCCCGGCAGGTTCACGCCTTTGCGCTCACCCAAGATGCCGGTGTTCTGCACGGTTGCCACAATATCGGTCCCGCGCACTTCATCCACGGCAAGTTCGATCAGGCCGTTATCAAGCAAGATGATGGTGCCCGGCTGAACGAACGCATACAGCCCAGGATGGTCTTGGTGAATGCGCTCCGCCGTGCCCAGCACGGGCTCTTCCGTAAGCGTGATCTGCTTGCCCGCGCGCAGACGGACGGGTGCGTGCTTGTCCAACAGGCCCGTGCGAATTTCCGGGCCCTTGGTGTCAAGAAGGATGGCAAGCGGCAAACCAAGTTCGCGGCGCACCTTTTTCAGACGATCGATGCGCGCGGCATGCTCTTCGTGATTGGCATGCGAAAAATTCAAGCGCGCTACGTCCATGCCGGCAAGCGCCAGATTGCGCAGGGTGGATTCACTGTCTACCGCAGGACCCAGCGTGCATATGATCTTCGTACGTTTTGCCATACGTTGCCTTCCATAGGGTGAATGGGTTACGCATAATTCCCCTACGCATACGTGTATGCAGGGGAACCAAGTGTACGCAACCGAATATATTTGCAGTTCACCGAAGAAATTGCAACACTCGGAGCAAATACGCAAAAACATTGCTAACTGCAGCCCGATTTTTTGTCATCACCGCGTACAGAGCCGCACCCTTACGGCAACGCTCTCCCGCCCTTTCAAAACGAGGACCATAGGACAAACGGCACGCCTTTGAATCAGTCGGTCATGTGGCGCAGTCGACCATATGGCCCGGTCAGTCATGCGACTCAACAGGCGTGCAGATCAGTCAGTCATGTGGCTTGGCGGCCACTGCCGGCCAAGCCAGGGTTAGCGGACAGAATGTGTGTCTGGTCAATTATTCAACCGAGTATGGATATG